>JACCDL010590381.1_pt1 | contig 44368 bp, 46 predicted proteins | sample 7441931 | NCBI WGS metagenome assembly JACCDL01 (sample SAMN15323437, study PRJNA562643) | freshwater metagenome | isolation source: river surface water | place: USA:Blue River Watershed | collected 2017-08-16
CACACCACATATTGGTTTTGTTGAAAAAGACAACTATGAGGCTTATTTCGGAATTGCCTTTGACAATATCAATGCCTATTGCCAAGGCAAACCCCAAAACGTGGTGGTCTAGTTCTGTATAGCTCTAATTTTGTATAGCTCTATCTAAGGGCTCTCTGAATTAAACCCGTTCAATCACAACAGCGATACCCTGCCCCACACCAATACACATCGTGCACAAAGCATATTTGGCTTGTGTACGTTCTAATTGGTTCAGCGCTGTTGTGATGATCCTAGCACCGGATGCGCCAAGAGGGTGACCTAATGCAATCGCACCACCATTGGGATTAACTCTTGAATCATCATCTGCCACACCAATCTCTCTTAGAACAGCTAAGCCTTGGGCGGCAAACGCCTCATTCAATTCAATCACATCGATTTGATCGATACTTAAGCCGACTTGAGCTAATACTTTTTTAACCGCAGGTGCTGGCCCAATGCCCATGATGCGTGGCTCTACACCAGCCACTGCCATACCTAATATTTTTGCTCTTGGTTTGAAGTGATGAGTCTGAATAGCTTGTTCGCTCGCCAAAATTAATGCGCACGCACCATCATTAACACCAGAAGAGTTACCGGCAGTCACACTGCCATCGGGTCGAACAATTCCTTTTAACTGCGCTAATACCTCGAGGGTCGTAGCTCGTGGATGTTCATCCTTAGCAAAAATAATAGGGTCGCCTTTTTTCTGAGAAATGCTAACGGGCACAATTTCAGAATCAAAGAATCCAGCAGCTTGCGCAGCAATCGCTTTAGCTTGTGAGGCATAAGCCATCTTGTCTTGGGCTTCTCTTTCAATCCTGAATTGAAGAGCAACATTCTCTGCTGTTTCTGGCATAGCATCTACGCCATACATTTTTTTCATCAGCGGATTGATGAAACGCCAACCAATGGTGGTGTCATAAATCTGATTGTTTCTAGAAAATGCTGCGTCAGCCTTAGGCATCACAAATGGGGCACGACTCATACTTTCAACACCACCAGCGATGAAGAAATTAGCCTCACCAGACTTGATAGCACGAGCTGCACTTCCAACGGCATCCATCCCTGAACCACACAAACGATTGATGGTGCTACCTGTGGTGCTAACAGGAAGCCCTGCTAATAAGCCACTCATTCTGGCCACATTCCGATTGTCTTCACCCGCCTGGTTGGCGCAACCATAAATCACATCATCTAATGCTGACCAATCAAGATCAGGATACTTTGCCATCAGAGCTTTGATGGGTAGCGCGCCCAAGTCGTCTGCTCTTAAACTGGATAAAGCACCACCATAACGTCCAAATGGCGTTCTAATAGCATCGCAAATAAAAGCATCTTTAGACATGTGTGATCCTTAGTGGAAACTTTTTAAAATAAGAAATCGGGTTGTGACGAAACAAAGCCTGGGCCACTAAGCTTGGCTAACCATTCCAAATCAGCTTGAATACTTGCTAAACCTTGTTGTTGTGCCCAGAATATAACGCCACCTCTCCAACGCGGGAAGCCATAGCCATTGACCAAGACCACATCACAATCACTTGGCTCAGCAACTACTTTTTCTGAAAGTAATAAAGCTGCCTCATTGAACATTGTCAATAGAACACGCTTTTGTATCTCTTCTTTTGAAATGGGTCTTCTCTGAATACCTTTGTGGCGACTTGCCTCATTAATTAATTTTGTAACAAATTCATCTTTTTTATTGATGGTGCCATCTGCTAGATAAGCGTAGTAACCCGCACTTGTTTTTCTACCCAGGCGGCCAGCTTCACACAATTGATCGGGGATGGTGACATAACGATGCTGAGGATTCCTGTTGGCGGCTTGACTTAATCTCATCTTCCACGCGATGTCCAAACCAGACATATCTGCCACTTGGAATGGACCCATAGCAAAACCAAACTCTTCTAGGGCCGCATCAATCTCATGCGGATAAGCACCCTCTTCAAGCATGAATTCGCACTGACGGCGATAAGCGGCATATATACGATTGCCAACAAAACCAAAAGAATCTTTAGTCATGATTGGCAATTTGTTGAGCTTCTTAGCAAATGCCAAGCCAGTCGCTAAGGCTCGCTTCGATGTGGCAGACGCATCCACTACTTCAATTAATTTCATGATCTGCGCTGGACTAAAGAAATGTAGACCCAGCAAACGCTCTGGATGAGTCAATGACTTGGCAATCGTATCAACACTCAAATAAGAGGTATTGGTCGCCAAGATAGCATCGGCCTTGACGACTGTTTCAATCTTTTTAAATACTTCAGCCTTGACAGTCATATCTTCAAAAACTGCCTCAATCACCAAATCTGAATCTGCAATATCCGACCAAGTACTCGATAAGCTTAGACAACTTAGAATCTTTTCTTTTTTGACGCCATCTATTTTTTTAGACTGAACTTGCTTCTCATAAAAATCTCGGATGCGTTGACCACCCATCGCTAGCGCTTGTTCATTTTGATCCAAGAGAAGAACCTGATAGCCAGCGCTCAATGCAGCCATCGCAATCCCTGAGCCCATCGTTCCTGAACCAATGACTGCGACTTTTTGAATTGTTGCAGGCTGATCTTTGATTTCTGAAATCTGCTTGAATACTTTTCTTTCTGCAAAGAACTGATGCCTCAAAGCAGCCGCCTCTTCTGAAACTCGAAGAGTTTGAAATACAGTACGTTCGATTTGAAGACCTTGATCAATAGGCATAGTAGCCGCATTTAAAACAGAGGTAACTGCTTCCTGAATAGCAGGTCTATTTTTTCCGAGCTTCAATACTTTGGCTTTAGCAAGATCAAATGCAGTCTGATCTAGTAATGGCGGGGGTAAATCTCGAACACGTCTTTTTTGGCCTTTGAGTGTTTTGGCAAAAGCAATGGCTTCATCCAGCAAATGATCACTGACAACTTGATCAACAATTCCTAATTGAAGCGCTTCTTGCGCACCAATCCTGCGGCCGGTTGCAGCAAGCTCTAGGGCTGGAATTAAACCAGTCAATCTTGGTAAGCGTTGTGTGCCGCCAGCCCCAGGAATAATCCCCAAAGTGACTTCTGGCAAACCTACATAAGTTCCTGATAAGGCCACCCTAGCATCACAGGACAAAGCCAATTCAAAACCACCTCCTAATGCAGAACCATGCAAAGCACAGACAACAGGTTTGGCACAATTCTCAATTGCAGCAATCACAGTAGGTAATTGAGGATCTTGCAATGGCGCTGAAAATTCTTTGATATCAGATCCAGCAATAAACGTATTACCAGCTCCGATAATGACTGCGACCGTAGATGCATCATTTTTTGAAAATTCACTAATAGCGGCTAACAAACCAGCTCTTACCTCTAGTGATCCCGCATTGATCGGTGGATTGTTAATTTCAATCACCATCACATCATCCGAGTGACGAATATTGATCTTCTGCGTACTTGTTTTATTTGTCATATTTATATTTACAGGATTAGTGGCTTGATAACCACTGATCAAAGATCTTATTCACCTCTGGCGCAGCTTCATATTGAACCCAATGACCGACATTAGGGATGATGTGAGCCTGGGCTTGAGGACAGATGCCCAATAATTCTTTTACAACTTGCTCAGGAAAGGATGTCACATCATGCTCACCCCAGATCAAGAGTAACTCACCCTGATATCTATGAAGTAATTCTTGCATGCCGCCAGCTCTTGAGATGTCGCGACTCCTAAACCGAGTAGCGATACATGCCTCCGTATGTATTTGTAGGGCAAGCTCGTCGACTCGATCAATACTGCTCAACATGTGCAGGCTTAAATTCTCACGCATGATTCGCTGCAATTCTGGCTGATCATTATTTTTATAAGCAGGCTTCCAATTGATGAACTCACCTTTAGGTCGTCTGGTACCACCGTGACCAACCGCACCTAATAGAGCCATTTTCTTAACGCGTTGTGTTCTATCTGCCAAATTGACTGCAATCAAGGCACCAAATGAAAACCCCATCAAGTCAAAAGAATGATCTTCGCCAATCAAGATATCTAAAGTTGCGATCAAAGGTGTCAAAAGATCATTAACGCTATTACCACCCCAAACACCAGAAGCACCAAAACCCGGCATATCAGGAACAAGGACTCGGTAATAAGCAGACAATGTCTGCACATTTTTAATCCAATGTTGTGCATTACCGTGCCCGCCATGAAGAAGAACCAAGGGCTCTCCTTGGCCATATTCAAACCAATTAACGGCGCCGTCTAAATAGGGAACCAGATGTTGCTTTGCTAGTACTGATGTCATGATGACAGTTTATACAGTAATCACAACACCATCGGCAGCCTTCACACCCTGGCCCTCTTGGAATACAAAAATAGGATTAATTTCAGCCTCTACCAAATGGTCTCCCATTTGCAAGACCAAGTTAGAGAAACCAACAATCGCTTGAACTAGAGCTGCTACATCGCATTTAGGTCGACCTCTATAACCATCAAGTAAAGGCCAAGTTTTTAACTCTTTCAATAAGCTCAAAGCTTCAGATTCAGATAAAGGCTGATCTTGGTGAAGTAAACACATCGCGGTATCTTTAAATAATTCAGCGGTAATACCACCCATACCGACCAAAATAGCCGTGCCCAATGTGTCTTTGTACATACCCATCATGAATTCAACACCACCAGTCACCATTTCTTGAACAAGAAAACCTTCTGCTTGATGACCTGATTTAACCTGAACATCTTTGGCCATTTGAGCAATTCGAGCTGAAAGATCTTGAATAGGCACATTGATGGCCACTCCACCTACTTCAGTTTTATGCGTAATAGCTCCAGACAAGACTTTAAGAACTACAGAGTTACCTAACTTGGCTAGGTGATCCAAGTTACTTGGTTGGACATCTAAGACTTCTTCACGAACTGATGGAATGCCAAATTGTGCAAAAAGTGATTTGGCTTGATGCTCGTTCAAAGAACCTTTTGGCAAATTAGCTAAAGATTGTTGTTCTTTTTTGATTACTGGAGTTGCTGCTTTGGCAGTTTGCCATTCGTGAACATGCAACATGCTGCTCAAAGCTACACCACAACTTTCTGGTTGAGTAAAAGCAGGAACGCCCAGAGAGGTCATGATAGCGGCCACATTCGGCGCATAAGGGCTGACATAAGCTAAAACAGGCTTATCGCTCACGTGCATAGAATCTTTAACGGCCCCTGCCATCAGCTCTGGCATTGCCAAACTAGATGATCCTAAAATAATCACTAGAGCGTCATAACTTGGGCTATCTAACAAGGCTGTGATAGCACCACGCAATAAATCAGGTTGAAGACCAGCCAATGTGACATCAATTGGATTTCTGTCTAAAACCGCTTGGTCGCCTGGCTGAAGATCCCTTAATCGTTGCGCTGTTTTCTCATCAGGCACTGGAGTTTCAAAACCACATACGCCCAAACTATCAGTAATTAATGTTCCCGCTCCACCACTGGAAGTCAGAATAGCGACGCGACGACCGGCGAGTTTACGATCAACCGATAATGCGGCAGCGATATCAAGAACATCAGTGAAGTTATGTGCACGAATGACACCCACTTGCTTAAATAAGGCGTCATACATTTTGTCTGAACCTGCCAAGGCGCCAGTGTGGGATATAGCCGCCTTGATACCCGCTTCAGATTTACCCACTTTGAAGACAACAATTGGTTTACCTGCTTTTTTAGCTCTCAGAGCTGCTAAGCGGAATTTTTCAGGATGGCGAATACTTTCAACATACAAAACGATGACCTTGGTGCTGTCATCATCAACTAGATAATTAACAAAATCTCCCAAATCAAGATCTGCTTCATTACTGGTTGAAATGAGTTTAGATAAACCTACGCCCCTAGCGGTACAGCGAGAGAGCAATGATCCCAAGATACCGCCACTTTGGGACACAACGCTCACGCAACCAGAAGGAAATTGATCCATCTCAAGTGCACTGCTAGGTGACAATGGAATGGTTTCTGTGACGTTCACAATACCAATGGTGTTGGGACCAAGGATCCTCATGGAACCAGCAGCTTTGATTAATTCTTCCTGCTTGCGAATACCCTCTTCACCAACTTCTGCATAACCACTGGTTAAAACAATGGCTGCAGGTGTACCACGAGCTGCCAATTCTTTAACAGCAATCAATGCACGATCAATACCCAATAAAATAATAGCCACATCGGGTGTTTCTGGAAGTGAGGCAATATCTGGGTAACAAGTCAGTCCACTGATGCTTTCAACTCTTGGGTTAACTGGATAAATTTTCCCCTTGAACTGATGCTTCAGGAGATACGCGACCGGTCTTCCTGCTGTTTTAGTTGGATCAGTAGATGCCCCAATGACTGCCACACTTTTGGGGCTCATCAATTGATGTATGGCTTGGGTATTTTGCTTCATGAGTGAACTGTCTCTGTTATTGATTTATTAATTGATGAGTTTTTGATTTATGTATTGATCTACTGATTATTTCTTTTCAGCTACTTTATTCAAAAAAGCTAGTACTGCTTCTCTATGTTCTGTGCTGGTGTAGCAAATACCTTGCGCTTGACTGCCCATGGCAAATACTTGATTGGCTGGCAATTCGAAGCTTTGATTCAAAATTCCTTTGCTAAGCGCTAAGGCTGTTGATGAGGCTGACCCCAGTTCTTTCGCCCAAGCAATTGCATCAGCAAGCAAGGTCTCTTTTTTAGTCAGGCGATCTGCCACGCCCAAGTCCATCGCTTCGGCAGCATTGATTTTTTTACCAGTAAAAATCAGCTCCTTAGCCTTTGAAAGACCTACCCGTCTTGGCAAGAAGTACATGCCGCCACCATCAGGAATAATGCCTCGAAGAATGTAGGACCAAGCAAAATTAGCTTCTTCACTGGCCATCACAAAGTCACAAGCTAAAGCAGTGTCTGCACCCAAACCGGATGCAGAGCCATTAACAGCAGCAATGGTTGGTTTTGGCATATTGTGTAAAAGGGAAATGGTGTGGTGAACACGTTGCTGTCTAAACCAACCATTAAAACCAACCTCCCCCGCTGGCGCTTCCATTCTTTTCTTCATTCCGGAAATGTCGCCACCCGCACAAAATGCAGCACCCTGACCCGTTAATACCAGCGCTTTAATTTCTTTATTCGCGGCCACATGCTCTAAGACTGTAATGAACTCTGTTCTCATGTCATCGCTCATAGCATTGCGTTTTTCTGGGCGATTAAAACTAACGATGGCAACGCCATCTTGTACTTCCAACTGAACTAATCCTGCTGTCATTTTAAAAATCCTATGCTCTTATTGATTAATCTGCTTTGATGCCAGCACTTTTGACAACCACTCTCCAACGCTCTTCTTCAGCCTTGAGGAATTTTGCAAATTCATCAGGTGAACTTGCTCTAATAGTTAAGCCCTCACCTTCAACACGCTTTTTAAAAGCATCTGATTGGGTTGCTTTTTTGGCCGAGGCATTTAAGCGAGCTATGACAGGTGCAGGTGTTCCAGCTGGAGCCAAAAAGCCATACCAGCTCGAAGCCTCATAGCCTGGAACGCCACTTTCAGCAATCGTTGGCAATTTTGCTAAAGAAGTTGTTGTTGATCGGCTAGAAGTCGTCACAGCCAAAGCTTTTAATTTGCCACTATCAAGAAATGGGCTAACTGCAGCAGCTGTTGCAAACATCATGTCCACTTGACCACCCATTAAATCTGTTAGCGCAGGGCCTGCTCCCTTGTAAGGGATATGCACTAAATCAGTTTTTGATAAATGCTTGAATAGTTCACCCGCCAAATGTGCTGAAGTACCAGAACCTTGGGATGCAAAAGTTAATGTTCCTGGCTTAGCTTTGGCTGCATCCAAAATATCCTTCACTGATTTGTAAGGACTATCCGGTTTTACAACCAATACATTGGGAGATACGCCAATTAAACTAACTGGAGCAAATGAATCATTTTGAGAATACGGCAATTTAGATTGAATACTTGGGTTAATCGTATGGGCAATCGTAGCCATCACTAGGGTGTAGCCATCAGCAGGACTCTTCGCGACAAAATCCGTTCCAATGATTGTTCCTGCACCAGGTTTGTTTTCTACAACAACTGACTGACCCAAATCCTGAGCCATACCAAGACCCAGTGTTCTGGTGATGATGTCTGTGCCACCACCTGGAGAAAACGGTACTACCAATTTAACGGCCTTGGATGGAAACTTATCAGCTTGAGCGTGAGCTAGATTGAGGCTTGTTGCGCTAACAAAGAGCGCAGCAATTAAACCAACTGCTTTGAACGACTGCTTGAAGTGCTTTGTCATCTTGATCTCCTTATGATTTTTTGTGAATTCAGTATATTCAGTAAAGCTTGGGTGTAATATAGGCAATTCCACCAGGCGGAATTAATGAAATATGGCAAGTTCGGTCAAAAAAGACAGTGCATCCTCTATTCGCTCCCTAGAGCGGGGCTTAGAAATTTTGAGAGCGTTCCGACCCGGTATGGATTTGTTGGGTAATAGCGATTTAGCTGATAAAACTGGCTTATCTAAATCCACTATCAGTCGCCTGACTCAAACCCTTGTCAAAAGTGGCTTTTTATACCGGGACGATCAAGCCAAGGCTTATCGACTGGCAGCACCGGTTTTGAGCCTCAGTCACGCCATCAAAACAAGTTCCCCCATTTTGCAGTCTGCGCAAGCGCTGATGATTACTTACTCAGAAAAGCTCCAGCTCAATGTTGGTTTAGCAGTCGCTGACAGAATTGAGATGGTTTATCTTGAATCCGTTCGCTACAACAAAAAATCAGCTCTTAGGAATATTGTGATGGGTCATCGCGTACCCATGGAGCTCACTTCCCTTGGGAGATCATGGCTAGCTGCCGCATCCCCAGAATTAAGGGCAATGGCACTTGAGCAATTGCGGGCCCATCGCACCAAAGACTGGTCAAAAACATTGAGCGCAATTGAACATGCCTCAGAAGAGATTGCCTTGAAAGGCTTTTGCTCAACTACTTGGCTTCCTAACGTCGTAGCCATCTCTACCCCCATACGAATACCCAACCACCCTATCTATATCCTTAATATGAGTAGAACTACCGAGGAGGATTTGAAATCTTTTGCTAGTCATCATGGTGCAGAGCTGCTTGAACTGGCTCATAAAATTGAAGTAGAAGTTTCTAAAAATACTTAAGAAGGTATAGTCTTAATAATCATGAGCAAGAATCTATCTTCTCCTCTTATTAAATGGTGGGCACCCTTAAAGTTCACAACATTTCGGATGTTGTGGATCGTTTGGTTAACCGCCAACATATGTATGTGGATGAATGATGTGGCTGCATCGTGGTTGATGACGAGCTTATCGACCTCAGCCGCCATGATTGCTTTGGTTCAAACAGCCTCCAACTTGCCTGTATTTCTTTTGGGGTTACCTAGCGGTGCTCTCGCAGACATTCTAGACAGAAAAAAATATTTTTTATTTACGCAAATTTGGGTAGCAGTGAACGCTAGCGTTCTATTTATCACAGCGGCATTTGAATTACTCAATCCAGGACTTTTATTAGTTCTGACATTTTTGAATGGCGTAGGACTCGCCATGAGATGGCCGGTATTTGCAGCCATTGTTCCTCAGCTGATTCCGAAAGACCATCTCTCACCTGCTCTGGCCTTGAATGGTATTGCCTTAAATATCTCCAGAATTGTGGGCCCTATCGTAGCCGGTCTGGTTATTTCAACACTAGGGATTGCTGAAGTATTCGCATTAAATGTGGTGTTTTCGATTATGGCTGCAGTGATTGTTTATCGCTGGAAGTTTCAGGCCGAGGTATCAACACTACCCGGTGAAAGATTTATCGGTGCCATGAGAGTGGGTTGGCAGTTCATTGGTCAAAGCAAGCGGATTAAAACTGTATTGCTTCGCGTATTTATTTTCTTTATGCAAACCTCAGCAGTATTAGCATTGCTGCCATTAATTGCTAAAGATCATTTTCATGGTGATGCTCAGACATTCACACTATTACTCTCTTGCATTGGATTTGGAGCTGTTTTAGCTGCTTCTCAATTACCAAGATTACGTGCTCGATGGAATCGAACTCAATTGGCTAATACAGGCTCATTGATTCAAGCAGTCAGCTCTATTGGTGTTGTTTTAAGTCCCGAAATTTGGGTGGCCATACCTTTATTAATTATTTCTGGCATGGCTTGGATTTGTAGTGCCAACTCACTAACGGTGTCAGTGCAACTGTGCTTACCAAACTGGGTTAAAGCACGAGGTATGTCTTTTTATCAAGTCAGTCTGATGGGTGGTAGCGCCCTTGGTGCTGCGATGTGGGGTTACGTCACAGAACTCACTGATATTGATATTGGCGTGATCAGCGGTAATGTATTTGGACTATTTTGTTTAGCTTTGATTTACAAACAAAAAATTGAAGGTGCTAGTGAAGAGGATTTAACTCCTGTTTGCCCGATTGAGCATCCAGGAGCGACACATCAGATTGATCACCATGAAGGCCCTGTGATGATTTCTATCCACTACCAAATTAAAGAACACAATCGCGATCAATTTAAAATAGTGATGGCTAAGTCAAGAAAACACAGACTCATGCAAGGTGCTTTATCTTGGAGCCTCTTTGAAGATCACCAAAATCGAGAATTGTTCATCGAGTATTTTATGTTTGATACTTGGGCAGATTATTTAAGACGCTTCGATCGCTTTACGATTCAAGATTTGAAGATGCAAGAAGAGCGACACTCCTTGCATGCCGGTGATACACCACCAAAAATTGTTCGTGAAATTGCCAGCAAACTAAAAGTTAGTTCTAAGTAAAAACAGAAGCCTTGTTTAAGGGGCTTCTGACTCACGCATATTGTGTAAAACGTAGATAGCTGGCAATGCAAATATAAAACAGTAGATCGCAGGAGCCCAGGTCCACTGCTTCACCTCTAGCAACCAGCTGACCATCAGCGGTGCAGTTCCTGCAAACAAGGCCACCGATAAACTGTAACCAATTGCAAAGACTGAACATCTCTCTTCTGGCTTGACCAATCGACTGATGAGAACTCCTTGAGCACCAAACAAAAGCATCACAGGAATGACGATCAAAGCTTGAGAAATCGCTAAGCCGATGAGCCCACCCATTTGCGCAGCAAGCACACAAGGCATCACTAAGATGGCACCAGCCCATGTGGCGTAAGTGGTTATTTGAACTCGACCTATTTTGTCAGCGAACCAACCACCTAAGACAATCAATGGCACTCCAAGCATTTGCACAATAGTTGCAACAGTATTAGCTGACTGCATAGAACCACCATGCTTAGAGACGTAATCAACAAAATAGACAAACTGTACATAGAACAAGACATTAGAAAAAGATACAAGCGCGGCAATTTTGACTAATACGCGCCAAGCTTTAAAAGTAGCTTTAAGTCGCTGAGAAATGATAGAAATGACTTCATGGAAATCAATTCGATGTTCAATGACTTCATTCAAGGTCTCAGGCATGTGAAGTCTCAATCGCCATCCAGCGATAGCTACTAATGCGCCTAATAAGAAAGGCAAACGCCAAGCCCAAGCTTCAATTTTCGCTCCAGTGAAAAAGAATGCTGTCACAGCAGCCAATAAAGAACCTAAAAAGAAACCTAACATGGCTCCCGCATGGGCAATCCCTGACATCAAACCTTCTTTACCTTGAGGAGAAGCTTCAGTGGCATAGACCATACTGCCGGTGTACTCGCCACCAACAGAAAATCCCTGGGTCATTCTTAAGAGCATCAAGGCATAGGCTGCTATCGCACCGACCTGAGCATAGGTGGGTAAAAGAGCCACCACAAAACTTGCTAAACCCATGATGACAATACTTAATGTCATCATTTTTCTACGGCCCCATAAATCTCCAACTGGGCCAAGCACCAAACTACCAATGGGTCTTGCTAAATAACCAATGGCAAAAACGCCGAATGAAGCGACGGTTTGCAAGACTGGATCAGTCGAAGGAAAAAAGACTTTGCCAAGAGAAGTAGCAAAGTAGCCGTAGACAGCAAAATCAAACCATTCCAGCGTGTTACCAAGTGCACCAGCAATCGCGGCAGAGTATCGTTTAGGAATCATAGTAGGCACGTGTTAATGACAGATAACCTAACTATACAAGGGTCTAGACAATACGTACCATCAATAGCTATTAGCCCTGTAGATAATGTCTTGTGTTGTCTATTTGGTTTCCAATACAGTCTGTGAGATGAGATAACTCAACTCCATTGATAACACTCTAAAGAAAGTAACCATGATGTTTAAAAAAGTTTGTACAGCCCTCCTAGCTACTTCACTATTAATGAACGTCGGCTTTGCATTAGCCCAAGCTAAAGAAGGTAGCGTCATCGCTGGCGCAGTAGGTGTTGAGACTGGCGATATTTTGAGTGCAACTGTGACGAAGATTGATAAAAAGAATCGTGTAGTTACTTTCAAAGGTAAAGATGGCGAGTTCAACTTTGTTGCAGGCCCAGCCGTTAAGAACTTTGCTCAAATTAAAGTGGGTGATATTTTGGATGTTCGTTATGAATTAGCAATCGCTATGGAATTAACAAAAATGAAGAACCCAGTTGTGATGGGTGAGCAAGTGAGCTCATCAACTGCTACTGCTAAAGCAGGTGATAAGCCAGGCATGGTTCAAACGAATGTGATTAAAACTGTTGCACAAGTTGTGAAGATTGATAAAAAGAAACAAATTGTTTCTATCAAAGGTCCAAAAGGCAATGTAGTTGAAGTACAAGTAAAAGAAGCTGCTTTACTAAAAGATATCAGCGTGAACGATCAAGTAACAGCTGTGTATTCAGAAGCAGTAGCTGCAGTGATTACAGCGCCAAAGAAATAAGCGCCAGTAACACGCTTCAGTTTTACTATAAAAAAAGCCCTTATAAGTTTTCTTATAAGGGCTTTTTCAATGGTGCTAGCTATTAAATTTAGCGACCTAGAAATATCTTTCTCAATTGCTCAACACCAATAATTTTCTCAAGAGTGAAGTATGTGAGGTAATGCAAAATGATTAAGCCATAGATGATGGCAATCATGATGAGATTTTTAGGTTGTGCATGACCCAACTCTTTAAAGCCTTCCATGAAGGTTTTTCCATGCAATAGGTAAGCCTCTAAGCCTAAAGCATTCGCATGCAAGATCATCACCAAAACAACATAGATAACGGTGTGCCCCAATAAAGCCCCCAAGATGGCCTTACCCTCTTGAACTTTAATAGGAAGAAGCATCTCTACAGTAATGAGGAATTTAGCAACAATGGCGGCTTTGATTAAAGCAACTGAAATTGAAAAAACTGCATCAGCTTCACTGACGCCGTAATGCAAAAGTTGCGTGTGCCCGTAAAGCCCAATGGCATAGAACCATACGCCAAGATAAGCTGTAGCTACTAAGAATTTTTTACCTTCATGGATAAATCCATGTTTGATTTTCCCCCAACGGGATAATGATTCAGTTGAATGCGTGCTCATACTTAACTCCTAATAACTTCAAATAACTACTGATCAATCTTAAGTGGCTGGGCCACCTAGCGATAGATATAAATTAATACGCTGCATTAAAACTTCTAACTGCGCTTGCTGTTCATTTGAACGAGCACTGCTTGTGCGAATTTTTTGCTGCAAGACTTGGCGCTGATCAATTCTGCCGATGGCGAACTCTGCATCCGTGCTTTTTTGAATAGATTGTTGCAACTGATATATTTGATTAAGCTCAGCATAACGCGCACGCGAAGATTCTTCGCCAGATAAGGCTGACTCAACTTCTCTAAAAGCATTCAGCCCCACCTTGGCGTAACTGGCAAAAGCTTGCTCAAGCTCTGCCTTCCTAAGATTTTCTCTCTGCTTTAAAGCCCCGCCTGTAAAGATTGGCAAGCTCACACCAATGCCTGCACTAGGATTCGCTGCATCTGTCTTGAGCACAAATACCTCACTGCTGATCCGTCCAAATCCTGCAGTCAAACTAATTTTAGGTAAGCGAGTTGCCTGCGCTTCTTGGACGTTGTATCTCGCAGCATCAACTCTAGCTGCAGCGGCTAAAACATCCGGACGTCTTTCCAATAAATCTGAAGGCACACCGGTGCTAATCGCTTTAGGCGGCTTGGGTAAGTGGCTGACTTTAAGTGGCGTGCCTACTGGATAACGCCCCACCAAAACATCAATTGTTTTTAATTGTTGTTGGCTGGCATTACGAAGATTCAGCGCTAAATCCTTGGCTTGTGCCAAGGCGATTTCAGCGGTCAGAATATCTTGCTTAGATGACGCACCAATTTTTTCACGCTGGATCACATGCTCAAGTATTTTTTCTTGAAATTGAACAGACTCTTGAGCAGTACTGGCCTGCAAATGTAAAACTCGTGCAGACCATAATGTCTTGGCCAGATTAGCAACATAGGACAATTTGGCTGATTCTTGGTCTGCTGCAACCGCTATGGCAGTTTGTTGTGCATTAGCGTAACTTGCACGAACTCGACCCCATAAATCAAGTTCCCAATTAGCCCCAATGTAATAGCCTGATGTGCCAGAACCATCGAGACCTAACTTGGAGCCAGTTTTTCCTTGTGCTCCCACATTGGGATAAAAAGATCCTCCAACAGCTTTCATCATTGATTCTGCTTGATCACGTCTAGCAGCGAATACTCTTAGATCTGGCGCTGATTGAAAAGCAAGTTTCGTTAACTCAGTGAGCTCTTGATCTTCGAAAGCATCAAGCCAAGCAAGACCTTGCATGACTGATTGATCTGATTGCCCTTGGTATTGATTGGGCAAAGTTAACTGCGGCAGTGATTGCTTGAGTAAATCCGATTTTTTAATTGGATCATCAATTGCACAGGCAGACAAACACGCCAACATGACCAAAGGCCATAACTTGTTCATAGAAATTAATCGAGATGCGCGCATTAGTGGAGTTTTAAAACCATGTAGTTCAGTTTGCTATGAACGCGCAACATTACTTTTCTAATAAAGTGCAAAAAGCTCATGTTGTCCGTGTAAATTGCACCTTGGCCAACCGCACCGGCAGCAATCAATTCTGAATGGTCGCCCTCTTCCAAAATTAATTTCACTGGAAATCGATTAGGGATTGCAGGACGAAGACCAGTTTGAGGTAAATCACCACTGGCATTCACCTGACCTTGACGTTGCGCCCAGACAATAGTCTCTACTTTAGCTTTGTATATATGCCCAGGATTGGTTGGCACATAAAACTCGGCTTCATGACCAGGTTTAATCTGATGAAGCTCATTTTGATGAAACAACATGAAAACCTGAGGATCATCCTCAATGAAACTCATGGCTGCTCTTAATGGTGTTGGGACCAAGAATGTACCTGGACGCAGTTGAGCATTAATAACATTACCATCATTCGGAGCACGAACAACTGTTTGCTCAAGTTCCCAATAGGAGTTGTCTGCTTTTTCTTTTAACTCATCGTAATCAGCTTCTGCTTTTTCTAGATCAAAACGATTACCAGAACCTGTTTTAACCAAAGCTTGATTTTCTTGAACACGTTTCTTAGCCAGCTTGAGCTTAGCGTTGAGCGCATTGACAGAGGCTTGGTAGGGTTCTGGGTCAATTTTAAAAAGTATGTCGCCTTTTTTAACTCGCTGATTGTCTGTTACCGCAACCTCAATGACTAGGCCCTTTACCTGAGGAATGATAGGTACTTCATGACGAGTGACTCGAACATCTGAACTGCTCGGTGCAAAGATGTTCATGAGAAGAATAATCATGATTACAAAAACTACAGGAACAGCAAAAACAATTATTTTGGAACGCTTATTCCAAGGGTATAGCTTTCGTTTAAAAAACACCCACCAAACAACCAGCGCATAGAGAATTAAGATGATTTCTAGCATGAGGCACCCTTACTGTCTTTGGATTCCGCTTTAGATTGGGCAATAGTGCTAATTTGATCCTTAGTTAATGGTGCCATCGTGGGTCTTAGATGAGCCCATACAAAAGCAATCGGCCAAAACAAACCACCTGAAAAACGGGACACCATGCACATGGCATGGATAGCTTCTTGTTGAGGATGCTGACGTTTTTCAGCAATCTTGCTCGGCAAATAATGAATCTGCCAGTAAACAATCGCAAAAATAATTGGAATCAAGATGATTGCTAGCCAGGAAATTACTTCGGCTAAACCATCAACAAAACCTGATGCAAAAGCATGAGGAGATAACAAACTTAACCCAATCAGGAGGGCTTCTCGTGAATTTTTTAAATGCCGATGTTTCATAGATATGTCCAAGTTATGCAAATTGATGCTCACTTTTGATGGCATTTCATTAATTTTCCAAATAAAAAATTTAGATTTAACAAATAGTTATTGATTAGTGATAATAAAAATATATTGCAGATCATGACATTAGCTCTAGGGCTAATAGGAATTGAAGGCCTGCGGACAAGAGTTATGCCAAGACTTTGATTATGTGGATAAATTAGGGTAGAATTTCGGTCTTAGCTGAATGTAGCTAACCACATCAAATATGCCCTGGTGGTGGAATGGTAGACACGCCGGTCTTAGAAGCCGGTGCCGAGAGGCGTGAGAGTTCGAGTCTCTCCTGGGGCACCATCAATATTCCAAAAGAATATTCCTGTACGTACAGCGTACTCATCCCTTTCAATCCGATCAAGCTCCCTCCCTTTTTCAAGCTCGCCGCTAAATCGGCATAATGTGGTTATCGCTTTTAAAAGGTTACGCAGATGGATTTAGGAATCAAAAATAAAACGGCTCTAGTATTTGGCGCTGGTAGCGGCTTGGGTCAAGCCATGGCTATCAGTCTTGCAAAAGAAGGTGCTCGCGTTGTTCTTGCAGGGCGAACTTCTGAGAAACTTGAGGCAACTGCAAAAGAGATTAAAAATTTTGGCGGTGAATGCTTGTCATTAACGTGGGATTTAGCCAATACCTCTCAAATTGAGCCGAATTTCGCCTTGATTGAAAAAACTTGGGGCTCAGTGGATATCCTAGTGAACAATACTGGCGGTCCTCCAGCAACAGTTGCTGCAGGACAAGCCAGCAGCTTATGGCTAGAAAAATTTCAAGAGATGGTTTTATCAGTGATCAGTATTACTGATCGTGCTCTTGCCGGCATGAAAGAAAAGCAATGGGGTCGCATTATTACGAGCACTTCATCCGGCGCCATCTCCCCCATCCCTAATTTAGCCATCTCTAATACTTTGAGAGCTTCACTGCATGCTTGGTCAAAAACCTTAGCCAGAGAATTAGCCCCTCATGGCATTACTGCCAACATTATTGTTCCAGGTCGCATTGCAACGGATCGTATTCGGGCATTGGATGAAGCTAAAGCAAAAAGAGAAAATAGATCAGTCGATGAAGTGAGCCTTGAGAGCCTGAAAACCATCCCGATGGGACGTGTTGGTCAGCCAGCAGAATACGGCGATACTGCTGCATTCTTAGCGAGCCAACAGGCTTCTTACATTACTGGCACGGTCATGCGTGTGGACGGTGGCTTGATTAGTAGTATTTAAGGAGCACTCAAAGCCACATTGAAGACCGTCATTATTGATGGATATCTAAAGCTGCCAGTTCAGCGTCTGTAAAACCAGCCGCTTTTCTGGCAGCATAGTTAAATGGTCCGCGCAGCTTAGGGACTTCATACTTTTGTACCAAATCCGCATAAGCCGCAATAGGATCCAAACCCTGTTGTTGGCAATGGTAGTTAAACCAGCGATTACCAATCTCAACATGTCCCACTTCATCATTCAAAATGATTTGTAAGAGGCGCACTGCTTCTTGGTCATGAGCTTGATGAAGTTTTTCTTGTATCGGCGGCAAGGCATCTAAACCTCTGGACTCCATAGTTCTTGGCACTAACGCCATTCTTGCCAAAATTGAATCAGTTGTTTTGCTGACCATTTCCCACAGGCTATTGTGCGCCGGGAAATCACCGTATTGAAAGCCTTGAGTTTTGAGGTGTGTATTTAGAAGATTGAAGTGGTAAGCCTCTTCTGCCGCCACTCGCAACCAATCTTCGTAATAAGCTTCTGGCATATCGGCAAATCGCCAAATAGCATCAAGAGCTAAATTGATGGCATTAAATTCAATATGCGTTAAGGCGTGTATTAAAACTGCGCGCCCTTCCACGCTAACCATAGAACGACGCTTGACCAACCCAGGGTTAACTAGGACAGGTCGATCCGGACGGCCTGGAATGGTGATGTTTTCTGAATCAATCGTCGCATGGACATCTAGCAAGATCTTTCCAGCTAAATAATCCTCACGCAATTGCGCCACCGCCTGAATTTTCATTTCAGGATCAGTGATGCTTAAACAATCTAGCGCTCGAACTCTTAACTCTGATGACATATGATTCTCCAAGCCACATTATCCTTCAATTGCTAGGCACAGGAATAACAAAAGTAATATGATTTGTTTTCATCCAATCAAAAAAAGTTATCTATTTTGACTACCCCATTAATGCTCCTAACCCAAGTCCTATCAATCCTAGGATTTGCTTGTTATGCAGCATCACTGACCTTCATTCAAACAGAATGGCAGTTGAGTAATTTCGAATCGGGGTTTTTAGCCAGCAGTTTCTTTATTGGCTATCTTTTAATTGTTCCCATAGCAACAACCCTGACTGACAAAATAGATACCCGGCAGGTTTATCTAAGTGGCGGGCTTTTAGCCAGCCTAGGTCTATTGGGAATGGGCTACTGCTCTACTGGACTGCAGGATGCATGGATTTATTTGATGCTCCATGGCGCAGGTGTCTCTGCAACCTACATGCCTGGACTAAAGATCATTTCTGATCGCGTGAAGATGGGAGAAGTCACCCGCCACATTTCTTTTTATACGGCTTTTTTTGGCATAGGCGCTGCATCATCGTATTTTGTTTCTGGTTTGTTCATTCAGTATTTTGGTTGGCGTGAAGCATTCTTAATGACTGCAACAGGCCCTGCTTTAGCAGGTATCTTGGCTTGGCTCGGCACCCAACGACTACCCGAAGAAAAATCATTTTTTCAAATCCATTTTGAACTCAAGGATGCTTTTCCAATCGCGCGCTGGAAAAAAGTTTTAGAGGTCAAAGAAGCCATGGGCTATATGCTGGGTTACTCCGCTCACTCGCTAGAGTTGTTTGCATCACGCAGTTGGTTAGTGGCATTTTTTACGTATTGTGCTACCAGTGCCACCCCAGGTAATGCTTTTCCGATGACAGCTACTTTAATCGCTACATTGATTAATTTGATCGGTGTGCCAGCATCCATCTTGGGCAATGAAATGGCTTTACGAATAGGTCGCCATCGCTGGGTCTATTGGGTGATGATCGGCAGCGCTATCAGCGGTGTTTGCTTAGGGGCATCAGTTCACTTGCACTGGAGCATCATCTTAGCGGTAGCTTTAGTTCATTCCGTCTTCATCATGGCAGACTCAGCAACGCTAACAGCAGGATTGGTGATCAGCGTACCTCAAGATATTAAAGGTGCGGCTATGGGTCTTCATTCTTTATTAGGTTTTGGTGGAGGCTTATTAGGCCCCGCCATTTTTGGCGCTGTTCTAGATATCAGCCGCGCATGGGGGCATGCTGGATGGCTACCCGCTTACGCATCAATCGTGGTTTGGGGCTTGCTATTTGTTTTTTATACTCAGTTTTCATTTTGGAAATCAAAAAGAAAGAATCTCTCATCATGAATTTGAAACCAACAAGCCCCAGCCTCTTTCCAATTGGCAGCAAATTACAGCATCGGAAAACGGGTGGTTTTTATCAAGTGATGGGGATCGCCATCATTGAAGCCACACTTGAACCAGCTTATGTTTACTTATCTCATCAAACACATGACTATTGGGTCAGACCACAAGCCGAAATGGAAGATGGTCGCTTTGTACTGATTCCCTGACGGGATACTCTCTTTTAAGATGCTGCCTTAAAAGAGAGCTTTGAAGAAACAAAAATCCCAGCAACAATCAAAATAAAAGCCAATGCATGAAATAACTGTGGAGGCTCACCCAAAAGTGCTGCGGACATCAATGCCGTGAACAAAGGAATCAAATTGGCGAAGAAGGAAGCAATAGCAGGCCCAACAGCACTGACGCCTAAACCCCAGCAACGATAAGCAATCAAAGACGGGCCAATTGCGATATATAAAAGAATCAAAATTGTCCAAGGGCTCACTTCAAAATGAAGCACGCCAGTTGCTATCTCACCTGTTGTAAATATTGCAGACCAGAATAGTCCAGTGACTACTTGAGCCAATAAGAATTCTGCCCAGGGCCAATCACGCTCATCACTATCACCAGTGCGACTGATCATCCAACTATAAAAGGCCCAGAAGATTGTGGCTAGGACCATGAGCAAGTCACCTAGAAATAACTCTAGGCTCAACAAAATCGATAAATCACCGCGCGACAAAACCAAGACAACGCCTAATAAAGAAATCACAGCGCCCAGCAGTTGTCTCTTTTGAGGTGTTTGCGCGTAAAACATACCACCCACAATCAACATCCAAATAGGCATGCTCGCACCAATCAAAGTTAGATTGATAGGGGTCGATGTTTGAAGAGCTAGGTATAAAAGCGCGTTATAGGACCCCATACCTAAGAATCCTAAAAGGAGGAAACGGCCTCGATGTTGCCAAAGCGAACCCGAAGGTCTAAAGACTTTCCAACCCAAAGGCAAAAGAATGACAGCAGCCAGGGCCCAACGAACTGTATTCAATAAAAGTGGCGACACCTCGCCGACTGCTAAACGCCCAACCACCGCATTACCTGCCCATAAGATGGTCGGCAAAATTAAATAAAAAACGGTGCGAAGACTAAGATGAATCATTAAGGATGGTATTTATATTGAATGCAGCAAAGGTGCGATGCTAGCATGCTCCCGAGTAACTTCCGTTATCCTTAAGCATTGATATATGAAAGAGGCTGACATGCCAATCGAAGAAAGCATTACGAATATAGAAGTTAAATTGAGTTTCACAGAAGACTTGGTTGAGGAATTAAATCAGACTGTCTACAAACAGCAGCAACAAATAGATATGTTGCTCAAAGAAGTAAAAGCATTAAAACTTCAGATGGCTAGCAATATGCCTTCTGATGGCAATCATCCCCGTGATGAAATTCCACCACACTATTAATCAAAGATTACTTCCAGCGCTCACACACTACTTCAATACTGCCTTTGCTGTGACTCAGCATTAGATGACCATCTTGAATGGTTGCCTGAATTTGCATCGAACGCTCGGCCCAAGAGGCCAATTCTTGAGAAATATCTGATGGCACACGGTAGACAGATAACTTATCCATTCTGGTCAATTTAGTTTCAATACCCTTCCACCATACTTCAGCAGCATGGTGATAGGCATAAACAACAACTTTTTCAGATTTTGAACATGCGCGACTCAAGGGCTTTTCCTCTGGCTGCCCAACTTCAACCCACAATCTTGTTTGGCCTGTGAAATCCTTGAGCCAAACATCTGGTTCATCAGGATCTGATAAACCAGCGCCAAAGACCAACTGACCATCACCATTACAAAGATCATTTAAGAGATGGGCATTAAAAGAAAGCGCTAATAATCGCATCATCATGCGCTCATCTGTCTCGCTCGGATGCCTGGCCAGCGTGAGGCTATGGTCAGCATAGTATGAGTGATCAATATCTGCCACCGAGAGATGAACTTTAAAAATGGTTGCTTTGGTAGCCATGGAAACTTCTACTTTTCTGTTGAATGTGCAAGAGTCTGCGAAAATAGCATTATGAAGCAATCAAACCACCAAGAAGAAGATCAAGTCTACGAAAAACCGAGTAAATCGGAAATTAAGCGCCGTTTAGAGGCTCGTCATAACTTAGCTGAAGAAATGAGCAGGTTGACACCCGATAAATGGAAGCAAATGCCGATTCCTGAGCGTTTACTCGAGAGCTTGAAAGAAACTGCAAACGTACGAAGCCATGGTGGCATTCGTCGTCATATCGCTTATCTTGGAAAAATCATGGGCACTTTTTCAGAAGAAGAAGTGGATGCCATGAAACAAGCACTGATTAAGATTGTTGGCGTCAATAAAGCCAATAAGATGAAGATCTAATTGGTTAAAGAACCTACTCAGCCTCAGCCAATTCTGGTCGAGGCTGTTGATTGCTAGGTTTAGACGTTGCCAAGATCGCAACACCAGTCAAAACGACCCCCATCCCCACGAGTTGAATCATCGTCATCGATTCACCCAAGAAATACCATCCCAAGAAAACTGTGGCAATCGGTCCAACCATGCCAGCCTGAGCTGTTAAACCTGGTCCCACCCTGTTCACTGAAATCATGACTAGAAGCATAGGCACAAAGGTACAGAACGCGCCATTGAATAGACTCAATTGATAGACCTGGATTGGCTGGCTGAGCAAAGCATCAGGATTTAAGATCAGGGCTTGAATGACACTAAAGACGGTAGACGAGCCACTGGCATAAGCGACTAAACGAATGCTACCGACTCGTTTGACGATCTCACCTGCAAAGATTAAATACACGGCATAAGCAATGGCACTGAGGAAGACCAAAGTGCCACCCCACACCACATGCGAGCCATCCCAACGGATGTCATGCGAGAAGACCAAAATCACACCAGCATAGGCTAAAGCCATCGCAATCCACTGCTTGGCCATGATTTTCTTTTTCAAAAATATGAGAGCGATTAACAAAACAATGGTGGGGTTCAAATAAAGAATGATCCGCTCTAAACCCACACTGATGTATTGCAAACCCAAGAAATCGAGATAACTAGATAAGTAGTAACCGACAAATCCCAAGAAAATCAGCGTTACCAGGTCTTTGCGACTCAACTTTTGAAGAGATTGCTGGCGACTATGCCAATAAACCGCAATCCAAAAAAAAGGCAAGGAAGAGATCATTCTGAGCGCTAAAACCGTCGCTGAATCAACTCCATATTGGTAGGAGAGTTTGACCACAATCGCTTTGGCGGAGAACAAGATAGATCCCAAGCCTGCTAGAAGCAATGAAATCAGTAGAAATTGTCTTGAAAGCAAATGGGCCTCTAAAAACTGGGGGAAATGTGAGCCACTAGTGTAAACGAGCAGAAAGTGGCTAAACCACCTAAAATAGCGTCCGTGAACGCACCTTTCAATCCCTCGCTAATTCCGAGCTCCCCAAGACTAGATTCTTACCCTAAATATTGGGCGGAATGCTATGGAACAGCTCCTTTCTTGCCTATGAGCAAAGAAGAGATGGATAAGCTTGGCTGGGATAGCTGCGACATCATTATTGTTACAGGTGATGCTTATGTCGATCACCCTAGTTTTGGTATGGCGATCATTGGTCGCCTACTCGAAGCTCAAGGATTTCGAGTGGGCATCATCGCTCAGCCAGATTGGCAATCAGCCGATCCTTTTAAGGCTCTAGGTAAACCCAATTTATTCTTTGGTGTTGCTGCTGGCAATATGGATTCGATGATCAACCGTTATACGGCTGAACGCAAAGTTCGAAGTGATGATGCTTATACCCCGGGTGGTATGGGTGGCAAACGTCCCGATCGTTGCTCATTGGTTTACGCTCAACGCTGTCGCGAAGCTTATCCGGAAGTACCTATCGTGATGGGCGGTATCGAGGCTTCCTTGAGACGTATTGCTCACTATGACTATTGGCAAGATAAAGTGCGTCGCTCAATTTTGATTGATGCTAAAGCAGATATTTTGCTTTACGGTAATGCTGAACGCGCCGTTGTAGAAATCGCTCATCGTCTTGCTAAGGGTGAACAGATTGGTGACATCAATGATATCCGCGCCACGGCATTTGTAAGACGTCATCCAGCACCTAACTTTACTGAGATTGACTCAAGCACGGTAGATATTCCAGGTGTGATTGATGCACCAATCAATCCTTACCTAACGCCCGATGAACAGGCTAAAGAACAAGGCACTAGCTGTAAAAAAACCGATGGAACTCTAGAGGAGCCATCAAGCAATGTGCAAGCTATTACGCTTGTACCAAGCGCTAAGAAAAGATTAGAACGCGACACAACAGTGATTCGTTTGCCAAGCTACGAAGCTGTGAAACGTGACCCTGTTTTATACGCTCATGCTAATCGCGTACTTCATCTAGAAACCAACCCAGGTAATGCGCGCGCTTTGGTTCAGCAGCATGGTGAAGGTGCCTCAGTAAGAGATGTTTGGCTAAATCCACCAGCAGTCCCACTCACCACTGAAGAGATGGACTCTGTATTTGATTTACCTTATGCAAGAGCCCCTCACCCATCTTATGGTGATGCAAAGATTCCAGCATGGGACATGATTCGTTTTTCTGTGAACATCATGCGTGGCTGTTTTGGTGGTTGCACCTTCTGTTCAATTACAGAACACGAAGGCCGAATCATTCAAAACCGTTCATCTAATTCAATTATTAAAGAGATTGAGGATATCCGCGATAAGGTGCCTGGATTTACAGGCATCATTTCTGATTTGGGTGGCCCAACAGCGAACATGTATCGCATTGCCTGTAAGTCAAAAGAGATTGAAGCGCATTGCCGTAAACCATCTTGTGTTTACCCAGATATCTGTCCTAACCTCAACACTGATCACACACCATTGATTCAGTTGTACCGTCGTGCGCGTGCCTTACCTGGCATTAAGAAGATTTTGATTGGTTCAGGCCTGCGTTATGACTTAGCAGTCAAAGCACCTGCCTACATTAAAGAATTGGTGACCCACCACGTTGGTGGTTATTTAAAGATTGCCCCTGAGCATACCGAGCAAGGCCCTTTATCAAAGATGATGAAGCCAGGCATGGGTGCCTACGATAAGTTCAAAGAGCTCTTTGATAAGTATTCCAAAGAAGCTGGCAAAGAACAGTATTTAATTCCTTACTTCATTGCAGCCCACCCAGGCACCAGCGATGAAGACATGATGAATTTAGCGATTTGGCTGAAGAAGAATGGTTTTAGAGCTGACCAAGTTCAAACATTCTATCCATCGCCTATGGCAACAGCCACAGCGATGTATCACACCAATAAGAATCCATTACGCAAGGTAACGCGCGAGAGTGAGACTGTGGATATTGTTCGCGGTGAAAAACGACGCCGCTTACATAAGGCATTTTTACGCTACCACGATGCTAACAATTGGCCATTACTGCGCGAAGCGCTCAAGAAAATGGGTCGCGCTGATTTGATTGGTAATGGTAAGCATCACCTCATCCCTAATTATCAGCCGAGCACCGATGGTACTTATCAAAGTCCCCGTCGTAAGAACTCGTCTTTTGGTAAACCGACTCAAGCAGCTGTAGCGCATAATCCACGCGATTTTTCTGTGCCGCAAAAACCTGCAAGAGGAAAAATTCTGACTCAACACACAGGCTTACCTCCACGTGCAGGAACAAAACCTTCTAGTGGATCTGGCAAAGTTAGCGCTGCGGGCAGAACAAGCCGCACATCTCATCAAAGTGCGCCAAAAACAGGAGCAGGCTTTGCTCGCCCAGCTTCTAAAGCCAAGACTGGATTTAAGAAGTAATAGCGCGAGCTAGCCAGCCTCTACTTAAGAATCTATATTTCTTTAAGTTTTATGAAGATGAATGTCTCTCGGGATTAGAGATCCTTTTGTTCCTTTAAATTGTCCTTATGACGAGTTCTTTTCCCATACTCAGCCATAAAGTAAATACATAGACCAAAAATTAGGATGACCCCCATTGTTATGAATTGCATAGTACTTCTATAGTCCATTTTTTCCTTTCAAATGCTTTATAAGAATATGCCTCACTGAATTCTTTAATTTTTTTCTACCCCATTTGAATCTTTCAGTATTTGGATGCCTAATGAAAACATCATTAACGCCAAGATCAATATTCCTAGGAATTTAATACTCACTATTAGGACCTCTTCTTCGGTGAACGACAAACCAGTCAGTGAAAGCAAAGCAGCCAAGGAAAGTGAATGCATAAATCGTGAATACGCATCTATTTGTTCCTTATTCGCATTCATCACTATTTTGCGTAAATGTTGGAAGACAATCTCCTTTCTCATTAAAGGAAAATTATATTACTTATATATTTTATAAGTAATTACCAAGACGGAGAATAGGGTTAATGACCTCTTAGGACTGAACTTGAAGTACCTCTAGTATTTGTATGGCTGTAACACCAGAGACTTTGACTCGCTTGAGGCGACTGAGATCTCCAGCCAAGAGCTCAATATGAGATCGATTGATCTTCAAGATTTTAGATAACCATGCAATCAAAGCATCATTGGCCTTACCTTCAACTGGAGGAGCAGCCAAACGAATCTTGAGACGTCCATCATGCTCGCCATGGATTTCAGTTTTCTTGGCACCTGGCTGGCAATGTAAAGCCAAGATATAAGTAAGACTAGCCTGATCATCTAACTTCAACCAACTGGGCAAGTTGAATGAGCTCTCTTTAGCAGCAGACATTACAAATAACTTTTAAGTAGCGGAATAAGCAAGGCGCCTAAGATACCATGCAAACCCATCGCCAAACTAGCATACGTTCCAGCTTCAGGGTGAACTGCAAAAGCTCTTGATGTACCAATGCCATGAGCGGCAACACCCATTGCAAAGCCACGCTGCCACCAAGCTTTCATGCCCAATAGATTAAGAATGCTACTACCAAGTACGGCACCAAGAATGCCAGTCACTACAGCAAACACGGCTGTTAATGTTGGAGAAACCCCTAAGCGCTCTGCCACACCCATCGCAATCGGCGCAGTGACAGATTTAGGATAGAAAGCTCCAATGATGGCACTATCAGCACCCATGAATGTCGCTACCCCCACAGCACTGACGATCGAGACAATGCCTCCGCACAGCAATGCAATCATGAGTGGAATCAATCTAGTTTTTAAAACAGCAATACCTCTATATATAGGTACTGCTAAAGAGACCGTAGCTGTACCCAATAAGAAGTGAACAAACTGAGCGCCTTCAAAATATTTTTGATAAGGCATGTCTACTAGATATAAAGCGATCGCCACCAAAATAACTGCAATCGCAACTGGGTTAGCTAGCGGGTATTTATCCGTTTTTTGATAGAGATAGCTTCCTACCTGGTAAGCAGTTAAGGTCAAGATGAGAGCAAATAAGGGGCTACCTGAAAGATACACCCAGATTTCAGCAATTTGAAGTGAGCTAGGATTCATCGCCATCCTTCTTTGCTAAGAATCTCAACACTAAGGCTGTAGTTGTAATCGTAAGAACTACGCTAATTAATAAAGCTGAAATAACCGCGACTGCATGCGTTTTTAATTGCGGTAAGAAAAGAATCACACCAACCGCGGCAGGTACAAACAAAACACCTAAATGCTGACTAAATGCATCTGACACTAAAGCTAAAGATTGATTGACTTGGCCTTTAATCATCAAAAAGACCAAAAGGAAAATAAGTCCCAAAACTGGTCCAGGTAAAACTGGCAAGAAGAAATGAGAGATTAACTCTCCCACGCCTTGCCAAAGTAGTATCTGAACTAAACCTGGAATCATGGGATTCGATTAATCTTTTTGTGGAAGTTCAACTAAGTGCTGTTTAAAAAGATTTTTCTTAGCGATGTAACTAGCAGCACTGGCTTTAAGGCCAGCGATAGCTTCTGGCGTTAGTTCACGAACAACTTTCGCAGGAGAACCTAGGATCAAGGAGTTATCTGGGAACACTTTGCCTTCAGTCACAACCGAGCCCGCTCCCACCAAACAGTTTTTACCAATCACAGCACGGTTTAAAACAACCGCCTGAATACCGATCAAAGATCCCTCACCCACGGTGCAACCGTGCAACATTGCTTGATGACCAACCGTCACGTTATCGGCCAAAGTTAATGGGCAACCCATGTCAGTGTGCATCACAGTACCCTCTTGCACATTACTGCCACGACCTAAAGTAATGGGTTCATTATCACCACGGATCACCACACCAGGCCACACACTGACATCTTCACCAATGATCACATCACCAATAATGGTTGCTTCTTTTGCAACAAAAGCTGAATCATGAATTTGTGGCACTTTGTCTTTGTATTGATAGATTGTCATGGTGATGTCCTTTGATCTTTTATTTTTAAGTCTTAATTTGTAGTTTCTTAGTCGTGCGGTTTCCAACGAATGGAATATGAAGCGATTAAAACCTCAAACAATAATGAAATAAGTGCAAAAATGAATGAGCCAATACCTGCCACAAATGTGTAGAGCACAAAGTTAGAGATCAATAATTTTCCGCTCGATGTTTCTGCAAAAAATAGTTCCAAAATAGTTAAGCCAATCATGATGGCGCACAAGACCAAGAAAATCATCGAGACATTAATAAAACGGCCTCGGGTCGCAATATTTTTAAGCTCAACTTGATAAGCTTCTTTAATAGACGGCTTCAATGATGTCTCCATCATTTCCTTATGAATCACTCTTGCACGATCAATCACACGGGCTAAACGCTGAGTTAATGCGCCAATCATGCCAGCCACAGCCGTTAAAAGAAAAACGGGGGCGACAGCTAATTGGATACTATCGCTTAAGGTGCTTGGATTCATCATAATTTAAGGCTCAACTGTTCTTTTAAAGGTAATAGCAACGTTAACAGAAATTAAAAATTAATAAGGGTTACCAAGGCAACTCTTGACCATCATAAGCAAAGAAGCCGCCAGATTGTTCAGCATTCAAACGATCTAAAACTTGCAGAATCTCCTGGCTTGCTATCGCTGCATCTCTTGCTTTTGAGCCAGAGCCACCAGCAAATGGTTTTGATAGCTCTGAAATAACTGTTCCAGGATGAATAGCCACAACCATGGCTTCTGGTTTTTGGCGCTTCAATTCAATGGCGGCTGTTTTAATCAACATATTCAAAGCGGCTTTAGATGCGCGGTAGGTATACCAACCACCTAAACGGTTATCACCAATACTGCCAACCTTTGCTGAAATTAAACCCATGACACCGGCATTAGAAAGCAATGGCAAAAAGTATTTAAGTAATAAAGCTGGTCCAAGCGTATTAATACTAAAAGTCTCTTGCATGGCTTTGATATCAATATCTGCTAGACGTTTCTCTGGCATGAAGTCATCACCATGTAAAACACCTGTGGCCACTAAGATCAAGTCAAAAGGACCATCCAATTGCAGCGTATGCGCTGCAAACTGGACTGAGACTTCATCTTTTAAATCAATCGTTAATTGATATTCATTCACTTCACTACGTGAGAGTGATGTCACTTTTTCACAGCGATCATCCGCTTGCAAATCACGAACAAAAGCAGCCCCTATTGAGCCACTTGCGCCAATTACTAAAGCTTTATATCCATTCGGAAAGCGTTTCATGAATTCCTTAAAAGGTGCCTGGATACAAAATGTCTTTAGTCACATTTTGAATATCACGATGACCTGTGAACGCCATGGTGATATCTAACTCTTTGTGAATGATCTCTAAGCACTTAGTAACTCCGGCCTCACCCATGGCACCTAGGCCATGCAAGAATGGGCGGCCAATCATCGTTCCTCTTGCTCCTAAAGCCCAAGCCTTCAGTACATCTTGACCAGAACGGATACCGCCATCCATCCATACTTCGATGTCACGGCCAACGGCATTCACAATGCCTGGCAATGCATGAATACTAGATACCGCACCATCCAACTGTCGGCCACCATGGTTAGAAACAATCAATGCATCTGCGCCTGAGTTAACCGCCAACTTGGCATCCCCTTCATCCATGATGCCCTTAATAATCAGTTTGCCACCCCATAACTTCTTAATCCATTCGACATCATCCCAACTCAGAGCAGGATCAAACTGTTCAGCAGTCCAAGATGACAAAGATGACATATCGCCAACACCAGTGGCATGACCCACGATATTTCTAAAAGTTCGTCGATGAGTGCCCATCATGCCCATACACCAACGAGGCTTGGTCATCATATTGATGATGTTTGGAATAGTTAGTTTAGGTGGCGCTGTCAGACCATTTTTCAGATCCTTATGGCGTTGCCCCAAAATCTGCAAATCTAGAGTTAATACCAAAGCTGAACAATTCGCAGCTTTAGCACGTTGAATCAAGCGCTCCACAAAGCCACGATCTTTCATCACATATAGCTGAAACCAAAATGGTTTAGTAGTGTTCTCTGCCACATCCTCAATCGAACAGATACTCATCGTTGATAAGCAAAATGGCACACCAAATTTTTCTGCCGCTTTAGCCGCTAAGATTTCACCGTCAGCGTGCTGCATACCCGTCAAACCTGTTGGCGCCAAAGCAACAGGCATAAAAACTTCTTGCCCCACCATTTTTGTCTTGGTGGTGCGGTTTTCCATATTCACCGCTACTTTTTGACGCAGTTTGATCGTCTGAAAATCACGCTCATTGGATCGGTAAGTTGATTCTGTCCAAGAACCAGAATCAGCATAGTCGTAGAACATTTTGGGTGTGCGCTTTTTGTGCAATACGCGCAAATCTTCAATATTTGTAATAACAGGCATTTTTATCTCCTTTTATAACCAAAGACAGAAAAGACTTTTAGCGATTTAGCCTGCAGCCTGTAGTATCCTCAGTTGGTCTTATTTTTAACCATTATATGTATACCTGAAGCAGCATGGCAAAACCTTTAACTTTAGAAAAAATACTGTTTAGCCAAGGCTTTGGCACACGACGATATTGCAGTGACTTGGTCTATGCAGACCTCGTCAAAGTCAATGGAGTTTTAGCTGAAGATCCAGAAGAGAAAATCTCAACAGAAAACCTCCAACTCCAGGTAGATGGCGAGGATTGGGAGTTTCATGAAAAGGCATATATAGCCTTTCATAAGCCCACAGGCTATGAGTGCTCTCATAAAACCAGTCATCACCCCAGCATTTACGGCCTACTTCCTCAACCATTGGTTGAGCGAGGAATTCAGTGTGTGGGTCGCCTTGATTACGACACAACTGGGCTGATCCTGATGTCTGATGATGGTCAATTTATCCACAAAATGACCACCCCCAAGAAGAATATTGGCAAGATCTATGAAATCACAACACCCGATCCGATCACTCAGAAACAGATCGATCACTTATTGGGTGGCGTTGTCTTAGATGATGATCCCAAGCCATGTTTTGCCACGGCTTGCGTCCAAAAAGACGAAAAGCTATTAGCCATGACGATTGTTGAGGGTCGCTACCATCAGGTTAAACGCATGATGGCAGCCGTGGGTAATCATGTTGCTGCATTGCACCGCACCACAATTGGCGCATATACGATGCCTAGTGATTTACCTGAAGGCGAATGGCGCTGGTTATATCCCGATGATTTGGTGCAACTGGGTAAAAGCGTTGACACCTTATCTGCTTCTAAAAACCCCAGTTAATTTGGGGTTTTTCTTATTTTATTGAGATATATCAAAGCGAGCGGTTTAGACCTCCTCTAAAGTTGGTTCATTGATAGGAGGAAATATGCTGAACGAACTTTTTGGATCTTTTGCAGGCCAACTGAGCCTCGCCGTGATTCTATTCATGATCATTGCCAGTTATATCGCTGTAAAAACCGTTTTAAAGAAAATTAACGAAGATCCAAAGCAATAGAAATCGCTGATGAACAAAAAAGGCTGGAATTTTTTAATTCCAGCCTTTTTTGTTTTATTGATGCAGTGATTTATTTAATGAGTTCCAGTGCGGCCTTGAAATCAGGATGTTCACAAGTTCTCAACAACTCAAAGACAGCCATTTCGGTTGTCACCAGTTCGGCACCATTACCAGCTAGACGATCAAACGCTGCATCACGATTTAACTCGGTGCGAGAGCTACAGGCATCTGTCACAACCCAAACATCAAACTCTTCTTCAAGTAAACCAAGTGCTGTTTGCAACAAGCAAACATGAGCTTCACAACCGGCGATCAAAATAGTGTTGCGCTCTTCTTGACCCTCTTGTTTGCGCTGAATGTGTTTTGGCAAGCTACGTGCATTACCCATTGGTTTTGGAGGTGCCCTGAGTATTTCTATTAAGCCATCATCACAGGCACCAAAGTGCATTTTAGATAAGGTTTTTTGGCAGTATGTCTTGAGTTCTGCATGATTGGAACCCAACTTCTCAGGGTACTGTTCAGTGCCAAAAACAGGCAAGTTCAACAACTTTGCCATTTTTGCCAAACGTAAAGCATTCTCCAAGACCTGGTCACCTTGATGAATGGCTGGCATTAACTTGTCCTGGTAGTCCACTAGGACTAATTGAGTGTCTTCTGCTGAAAGAAGGATCGACATGTTGTAATATTTTCTCAAGTAAAGATGTATGATATTTTCATCTAAAAACAGAATAAAGGAGCAATTATTTTGATGCTGGCCTTTTTAGTCATTATTCCTTTGATCGCATTTAGCTTTTACATCAATGCCATCAGCAAAACATTGGCCGCTATCGACCCGGCTTATAGATCACAATCGCCACGCATGGCTTGGTTGCTCTTGATTCCAATTTTTAATGTGATTTGGTTTTTCTTTTTGCTCAAAGCCATTCGTGAAGGATTTGATCAAATGCTACTGCATCATCAAATTGAAAAACCAATTGATACAGGTTATAGCTACGGCATTGGCATGGGTTGCTGCTGGGCAGCTTCATTCATACCTGGTTTGTTTTTTATTGCTTTATTACCTATGTTTGTTTTTTCAATGCTGCACTGGACCAAACTAAATCAAGCAAGAAGACAAATCTTTACAAAAATATCTCCGCAATAAAAAGGAGCACAGAATTTCAGGAGGATTCTTTCAGCTGATATTGATGTGCTTTTTCCAACCAAAACTCTAGAGCACTCGCTAAATCTTTTTTACTAAAGGAGCAACTTTCCTCCGTAAATAAAGAGGATGATTCAATTCTGGAAATAACAGACTCCAGCGCCATCAGATATTTTTCAGGTAATTGATCAGTTGCTGCTAACTCTCTCAATCCCTTAACAAGATCTTTAGATTCAGCTTGCCCAGCCAACCAATGCTCCAACAACAGCTTTGCTTCTTGGTAATTCATGACATTACCTTTGCTGCAAGATATTCATGATGCAGAACCATCATTAAATCATGTGCACTCAAGGCCCTAGCTTTGGCATACGATCTTCCTGCCCATAAACTTTGATAATGACCCTCATCTTTTTCAAGGGCCCATTTGCGCATCGGTGCAGTCATGGTGTTTTGCACAGGGAACGGTAAATATGTTTTACCTTCCATAACTTTCATAAACTCATTATGTATACCTTGTGCAGAGCGACCCGAAAATGCTTTTGTGAAATGAGTCCCTAGATGATGATGCTCCATCACAAAACGACGGTGAGCAGAACTAGCCCCCGACTCAAGAGCGGTCAAAAAAGCAGTTCCCATCTGCACGGCAGAAGCTCCCAAACCAATCATTTGATGCATATCTTGGCCATTCATAACGCCTCCAGCGGCAATCACCGGAATACGCAGTTGGCCATTTAACGAACTTAATAAATCAGCGGTAGATAACTGTTGGTCGATTGCGTTGGGATTAAAAATACCCCGATGACCACCCGCCTCAATACCCTGAGCAACTATAAAATCAGCGCCTGCTGATTGAATCTTTAAAGCCTCTTCTAGAGATGTTGCTGTAATACCGACTGAAATATTTAAAGCATGGGCTTTTTCAATCACCTGCTGAGATGGGATACCAAAGTGAAAGGTCAACACTTCTGGTTGATGCTTCCAGATAGGCTCGAGCATATCTTCCAAATTAGGAATATAGGGCGATTCAGGCAAAGCACTCTGAATCCCCCAGTCACCGACGACGCTTTGCAAATCATGAAGAGCTAGGCGCTGCTGCTCTAGGCTTGGCATGATAGGTTCTTCAAAGACAAAGAAATTAGCATTGATACGTTTTTGAGGTACTTGGCGAATTAAGTCTTGAGTGGCACTCAGATCAGCATCAATTTTTTCTGGTGTGGCATAGGCAAAACCGAAACTCCCTAAACCTCCAGCATTTGAAACGGCAGCCACTAAAGCAGGTGTATTAACCCCACCAGCCATAGGCGCCTGAATCACTGGAATCGATAAATTGGAGAAACTAAACATGATGTCTTGGTCTTGTTAAAAGCAATTCATGATACCGCGTTCAATAAAAAAAGGCTTCCCAAAGGAAGCCTTTTTAGATGCTGTTAAAAATTAAGCTTTAACAGTATCAGCTACATCACTGAAATCTTTAATTTGATTAAAGTTCATGTATTTGTAGATGTCAGCACTACTTGCTTCTAGCACGCCAACGTCAGCCATGTACTCTGCTTTAGTTGGGATGCGACCCAACTTAGAACAGATAGAAGCCAACTCAGCAGAACCAAGATAAACAAATGTGTTCTTACCAAGACGGTTCGGGAAGTTACGTGTTGATGTTGACATCACAGTAGCACCTTCACGCACTTGAGCTTGGTTACCCATACAGAGTGAGCAACCAGGCATTTCCATACGAGCACCAGCACTACCTAGAACGCCGTAGTGGCCTTCTTCAGTCAATTGCTTAGCATCCATCTTTGTTGGAGGAGCAACCCATAACTTCACAGGCATATCGCGCTTACCCTCTAACAACTTAGATGCTGCACGGAAGTGACCAATGTTTGTCATGCAAGAACCGATAAATACTTCATCAATCTTCGCACCAGCAACTTCAGATAATGTCTTCACGTCATCTGGGTCATTCGGGCAAGCTACTAGAGGCTCATGGATATCAGCCAAATCAATCTCGATCACAGCTGCGTACTCTGCATCAGCGTCAGCTTTTAATAACTCAGGCTTAGCCAACCATGCTTCCATTGCCTTGATACGACGAGCTAATGTGCGTGCATCAGAGTAACCATTAGCAATCATCCACTTCATCAATGTGATGTTGCTGTTCATGTACTCAATAATTGGCTCTTTGTTCAAATGAACTGTACAGCCAGCAGCTGAACGCTCAGCTGAAGAGTCTGACAATTCGAATGCTTGCTCAACCTTAAGATCTGGCAAACCTTCAATTTCAACAATACGGCCAGAGAAAATGTTTTTCTTACCCTTTTTCTCAACAGTCAATAAACCTTGCTTGATCGCGTACAAAGGAATTGCACTTACCAAGTCACGCAAAGTGATACCAGGCTGCATTTTGCCCTTGAAGCGAACTAATACAGACTCAGGCATATCCAAAGGCATCACACCCGTTGCAGCCGCAAAAGCTACTAAGCCTGAACCTGCTGGGAATGAAATACCGATTGGGAAACGAGTATGTGAGTCACCACCAGTACCTACTGTGTCTGGCAACAATAAACGGTTCAACCATGAGTGGATCACACCGTCACCTGGACGCAATGAAACACCACCACGTGTGCTGATGAACTCAGGTAGTTCATGGTGTGTTTTAACGTCAACTGGTTTTGGATAAGCTGCTGTATGGCAGAAAGACTGCATCACCATATCTGATGAGAAACCTAAACATGCCAAATCTTTCAATTCGTCACGAGTCATTGGACCTGTGGTGTCTTGTGAACCCACTGTTGTCATCTTAGGCTCGCAGTATGTACCAGGACGAACGCCCTTGCCTTCTGGCAAGCCACATGCACGACCCACCATCTTCTGCGCCAATGAGAAGCCTTTACCTGAATCAGATGGGTTCACTGGTAAACGGAATAATGTAGAAGGTGGCAAGCCAAGTGCTTCACGCGCTTTTGATGTCAAACCACGACCGATGATCAATGGGATACGACCGCCGGCACGCACTTCGTCAAACAACACTTCTGAACGTACCTTGAATTCAGCAATCACTTTGCCGTCTTTTAATGCTTTACCTTCGTATGGGCGTAATTCAACAACATCACCCATCGCCATCGCTGAAACATCCAACTCGACTGGCAAGGCACCAGCATCTTCCATCGTGTTGTAGAAAATCGGAGCAATTTTGCTACCTAAACAAACACCACCAAAGCGCTTATTAGGCACAAATGGAATGTCTTTACCTGTGAACCACAATACTGAGTTAGTGGCTGACTTACGTGATGAACCAGTACCCACTACGTCACCCACATAAGCCACTAAGTTACCTTTAGCTTGCAACTCAGCCAATTGCTTAACAGGACCAATCTTGCCTGGCTCTTGAGGCTCAATACCTTCGCGAGGATTCTTGTGCATCGCTAATGCGTGCAATGGAATGTCAGGACGGCTCCAAGCGTCTGGGGCTGGAGACAAGTCATCCGTATTTGTTTCGCCAGTTACTTTGAAAACTGTAATTGTTAGGCTTTCTGGAACTTCCGGACGGCTTGTGAACCACTCACCATCTGCCCAGCTTTGCATCACAGCTTTAGCGTTTGCATTGCCCTTTTCAGCCTTTTCCTTCACGTCATGGAATTGGTCGAACATCAATAGAGTCTTTTTCAAACCTTCGGCGGCAATAGCACCAACTGCTGCGTCATCCAACAAATCAATGAGAGGAGAAATGTTGTAACCACCTAACATCGTACCCAACAACTCTGTTGCTGACTCACGAGTAATCAATGGTGTTTTTTCTGTACCAAATGCAACTGCTGCTAAATAAGAGGCTTTTACTTTAGCCGCATCATCCACACCTGCAGGAACGCGATGAGTGATCAAGTCTACTAATGTAGCTTCCTCACCTTTTGGTGGGTTTTTTAACATTTCAATCACATCAGCAGTTTGCTGTGCAGATAACGGTAATGGTGGAATACCAAGTGCTGCACGTTCAGCAACGTGTTCACGATAGGCTTTTAACATAGTCTTTTCCTCTCAATTTAGACAATTACATCAACCAATATTTCAAGACTTATATCTTATATAAGACTTGATCAAGTGGCAAGCTTGAACCTTACTTTAGTTAACAAATTAGCCTAAATTGATTGCCCTTACCTGACAAAAATATTAAGAATAAAAATATCTTGTAAATCAATGATGTAAAGTATCGACTTATGAAGAAAACAGACCTTTACAAGAACGCGGGATTGGCTGTCGCCAACCAAATGAAGAATTCAGCGCAAAAACCCAAGGGCAAGACCGCTAATCAAGCCAATCAAGGCAAAAAACTCAACCCCCTGCTCGCTTCCTTACTCAAAAAGCCTGAATAAGCCTCTGCACCCTCTGCGTGGGATTAAATCTGAAGCTTAGCCTTCAAGTCAGCAGGCCAGGAAGCTGCTTTTTGAGCCTTAAAGTCGACCCATACAATCGTTGCCCCTGATGTGGCATAAATGGTGTCAGGGTCTTTGGTGAGAGACATCACATTAAAAGTATCCAAACCCACTCTGGTTGGATTGGCAATATAGGTTTTGACCAAGAGATCTGCTGGATATTCGATTTGCTTCACAAAGTTACAAAACGCATTAACCACTACAACACCCTGATCCTGTTGCGCAAAAGACAAACCCAAGCTATCTAACCAATTAATACGAGCTTGTTCAATGTATCTAAAGTAAACAGCATTGTTCACATGCCCAAAGGCATCCATATCCCCCCACCGAATTGGAATAATGGATTCATGAACAAAGGTCTTTTCTTCAGGAATAGGTATGCGCATGAATCAGATCCTTGGGGATATTGAATTAAGGTGTATTTCTGTCAATTTTGAACCATGCAGCATACATGGCGGGTAAAGCAAGTAATGTCAGCGCTGTGGCAACGATCAAGCCACCCATGATCGCAACCGCCATCGGCCCCCAGAAGACACTGCGCGAGAGTGGAATCATGGCTAATACGGCTGCAGCGGCTGTCAAGATAATCGGTCGATATCGTGACACACAAGCATGAATAATGGCATCCCTTGCTTTCAGTCCTGCTGCACGCCCTTGCTCAATTTGATCAATCAAAATGACGGAATTACGCATGATCATGCCCAATAGCGCAATAAAGCCTAAAAGTGCTACGAAACCAAAAGGACGGTTGAAGAGCAATAAAGTAAGCGCCACTCCAGAAATACCTAACGGTCCAGTCAACACCACCAAGAAGGCTCTTGAACTGCTCTTTAACTGAATTACCAATAATGTAAAAGTAATAAAGAGCATGATAGGCACGCCTGCATTAATCGACTCTTGACCCCGCGAACTCTCTTCTACCGATCCGCCAATATTGACCTTATAACCAGGGGGCAATTCTTTGATCAACGGCTGAAACTCTTTCATTAAAGCTTCAGTGGCTGTCGGTCCTTGGATACCTGGTTTCACATCTGCTTGAACGGTGATCGCGTACTCGCGATTTTCTCGCCACAAGGTCGCTGGCTCCCAAATCACTTTGACCTTAGCAATCCTAGCTAAAGGAATCGCCTGACCATTCACAGTTGCCAACATCGTTTCATTGAGATCACTCACCTGATCACGCTCTGATCTAGGCAAACGCAACACGATCGGCGCTAACAAATCACCCTCTCGGTATTGACCCACGACTACTCCACCAAAATGACTTGATAGAGTTTGAGCAATCACTTGAGGAGGCACACCCAACTCTCTGGCTTTTGCGGGGTCCACTTCAATTTTGGCAACGGCTTGATTTTGATTCCAGTTATCAGTCACCCCATAAACCAAACTAGAGGAACGCATCACGCTTAAGAAGCGATCAGCTTCTTGACGTAATTTAACTGGATCATCCCCAGTCACTCTAAATTCCACCGGATAAGTCACAGGAGGGCCATTAGGCAAGAGCTTCACGCGCAACCTAGCTTCAGGTGCAGCATCTTCGAGCAACCTTGGTAACTCTTTGTTTAAACGATCACGCTCCTTAGGTTCAGCAATGATCACCGCTTGAGCAGCATTGGAGCGAGGGAAAATAATATCTAGCGGTAAGAAGAAGCGAGGTGCGCCATTACCAATCCAGGTAGTAACTGATTGAACACCTTTTTGCTCAAGGATTTTGGCTTCAATTTTTTTCGCCGCCTGTTCAGTCGCCTCAAAACTTGCACCCTCAGTCAAAAAGATATCCACCAAAATCTCTGGTCTGGACGAGTCTGGGAAAAACTGCTGTTGCACTTGGCTCATACCGATGATGCCCAGCACAAAACTGGCGATGGTCGCCATGATAGTTTTCTTAGGATAGTCGACACACCATGCAACAATGGCTTTGAACTTTTGATAGAAAGGCGTATCAAAGTGTTCCTGTTCTTGACCTTCCTGATGAGTCTTCTCTGGTTTTTTAAGTAGTAAAAATCCAAGATATGGCACAAATAAAACGGACACAAACCAAGAAATAATCAAAGCTGCAGCCGTGACGGCAAAGATCGCGAAGGTGTACTCACCCACTGCAGATTTCGCAATACCAATCGGTAAAAAACCTACTGCTGTAATCAAAGTCCCCGTCAACATCGGCATGGCGGTGAGCTGATAGGCGGCGGTAACAGCTTTGACACGGTCATAACCCTCTTCGAGTTTACGCACCATCATTTCAACCACAATGATCGCATCATCTACCAACAAACCTAGCGCGATGATCAGAGAACCCAAAGATATTTTGTGAAGCCCAACTCCGGCTAAGTGCATCACCAAAAATGTCACAGACATCACCAAGGGAATACTAATAGCCACCACCAATCCAGGTCGTGGATCAATGCGCCATGGATGGCGATGAAGGCCTAAAGCCAAAAGACTTACGATCAAAACAATAATTAATGCCTCAACCAAAGTCATCAAAAACTCGCGCACAGATCCAGCCACCACCTTAGGTTGATCCTGAATCAATGACAAAGTCACACCAGCAGGTAAATCTTTTTCGATGAGTTTTGCAGATTCTTCTAATGTCTTGCCTAACTGAACAATGTCACCGCCTCGCGCCATGGATATGCCTAAAGCGACCAGTTCCTCGCCTTGAAACCTCACCTTGCTCTGAGCAGGATCAATCACAGCTCGACGAACTTCTGCAATCTCACCCAAACGAATCGAGGCACCTGATGGGGAGCGCAAAGGCATGGCCTTAATGTCAGCGACATTTTCAAATGGGCCACCCACACGAATAGGCATTGAAAATGATTTGGTCTCTAAGTTGCCGCCAGCCTCAATAGCATTTTGCTGATGAAGTTGCTGAGCCACTGTCGCAGGCGTCAAAGAATACTGAGCCATCTTCTTACGAGACAGCTCGATATAAACCTGCTCCTCTTGCAAGCCATAGATATTGACCTTACCAACATCTTTGACTTGCAATAATTTTTGTCTCACATAGGTTGTGAAATCTCTTACTTCTGCCGGCGAATACCCTTTGGCTGACATGGCATAAATAACACCATAGGTATCACCAAAATCATCATCAAAGTAAGGACCATTGATCCCCATGGGCAGATAAGATTTAGAGTCTGCCACTTTCTTTCTAACGGTATAGAAAAGCTGCGGGATATCTCTTGAATGCGTACTATCTTTAACAAAAAAGATAATCATAGATTCGCCGGGGTGTGAGAAGCTACGAATCTTATCGATATTAGGAACTTCTTGAAGGGTTCTCTCGATCTTATTGGTGACCTGATCAGCTACTTGAACAGCAGTGGCCCCCGGCCAGAAAGTTCGAACCACCATGGCTCTGAATGTAAATGGCGGGTCCTCGTCTTGACCCAACTGAAAAAAGGCGCCAATCCCGAGCACCATTAGAGCAATCATCAGATAACGCGTAATAGCCGCGTTCTCAATAGCCCAACGAGATAAATTAAAACGATGTGAACGATCGGAGCTCATTAATGAGCCTTCGCAATCAGTGCAACTCTAACCTTTTGACCAGCATTTAAAGCATGCCAACCTGCAGCAACAACAAGATCTCCCCTTTGGAGCCCTTCACCAATCACTGCATAAGTTTCATTCACAGAAAGAACTTGTACTTTTACTAACTCAAGAGTGCCCTGCTCTTTAGACCCCTCATTGAGCTTCACGCGATAAACAGAAGTACCATCCCCATGAATAGACTCACTAGGAACAATCATTTGATCTTTACTAAAAGCAGGCGTTAAAGGTGCCTTTGTCTTTGTGGCGAGCTTTAACTGCACAACCACTTGTTGAGCGGGGACTTGCTGCCCCACCTGCAAACTCACTTGAGAGATGGAGCCAGGTTCGATAGCTCTTAATGAAACAAATCCTAACTGTTCCAAGGTCTGCTCAAATTTAGCTCGAGAACCCTCAATCATCGCGATGCGTTTTTCAAACTCAGAAGCAGAAATAAAATTCTTTTGACGTAAATCGGCATAACGCTTGAAGTCCGCTTCAGCAGACTGAATCTCAGCGCGTGCAGCACGGTAACTTGTTAAAGCTGAAGACTCAGACATCGACATACTATTGGGCATCAGGCGTGCAAGAGGTTGACCAGCAAGCACTGCCTGACCTTTTTGCACCAAGACTTCCATCACCTTGCCGCTTGCATCAAAGCTAAGACTTTCAGGATTTTTGATACTTTCTTGGGGGAGATTGGCCTGAGCAAGATCTTGTCCAACAATCGCCACCTTCACTTGGCGAGGCAAGACCTCTTTGGCAGCATCGTTGCCACAAGCCTGCAAACCAAGAACGATGGAAATACAAGCCAATAATTTAAATAGATGTTTTAAATGCATCCAATGATTTTAGTGCAGAGCCTCTGCCCTTGCACGGCGAATTTTATCGGCTAATTCTTGTCTTTTTTCAGGAAATATGTACAAACCAACACAGACAGAATCATCCCCATATTCAAGCGTGACCAGATGATTTTTAGGATCTTTCAGAGATTTAGCATCTTTTAAAAATAAGGGAGATTGGATACGTACCCAGAGCAAAGGCCAGTGCTTTTGAATGGTCTGACGACCATTCACAATCTCAACATCCAAATACCCATCATGAATGACGATCTTTTCATAATCGGTAGCATGTCTTGCGTAAATTAATAAAGCAATCCCCAGCGCTAAAAGCTCAAGACCTGTGAACGGCACAATGATCCAAGCACCACGCCAATAAAAGTAGCCAGCAATCAAACTTGAAAAAATCACCATAGACAAATAGAACCAACCTACTTGCCGAGGCGTGAATGAACAATTGCGCTTCATGAGTAAGACTGAAACGCTGGTGTCCTCATTCATGATGTCTAGAAATTAAAAAATATGAAATAAATGTGCAAACATGACTATAGAAATACTCAAAGCCAAGATCGCAAAAGCTTGTTGCACTTTGGGGCCAGCAATATTCTTAACCAGCTGTCGACCGATGAGTAAACCAATCATAGATCCTAATGCAAACGGAATCGCAATGATCCAATTCATCACGCCATAGATATTAGAAAACGCCACACCCGCTAAAGAGACAATCGTTAAAACGCCTAGGGATGTGGCAACAATTGATTTCATGGGGAGATCTGTAAAGCGGCGTAAAGCAGGCACCACAATAAAGCCCCCACCCACTCCTAGAAGACCTGAAAAGAATCCTGCCAAAGCACCTGAGGCAGCCAATGCTCTGGCACAAGGTAAAGTCCAAGTGAGCTTGCCGATCGTTTCATCCAATAAACAAGGAGGGCCGACCTCATCAGGCTCCCCTCGTAATTCTTTAGCAGCCTGAAACCACATATTGCGAGCCACCAACAGCAACACTAAACAAAAGATGATGACTAAAAGTGTATTCGGAAGTTGATGGGCTATCCAAATACCTATTGGAGAAAACATCACGCCCAAGCTCGCCATCAACATAGCTGCTTTGTAGCGCAAAATGCGCGAGCGAAAACCCAAGTAAGCCCCAAGACCGGCAGATAAAGAAACTGCCAGTAAGCCAATCGGGGCTGCTTGCACCACGCTCAGATTTAAAAAAAATCCCAATAGCGGAACAGACAGAATCGCTCCGCCAGCACCCGTCAAACCCAGAACAACACCAACGGCAAGACCTAGGAATAGCCCCGGTAATGAAACATCCAAGATCAATTAAACCTGCTGAGCTAGCATGTATAAATTGGTCGATCTTGCGCCTGAGCGACAGAAAGCCAAAATCGGTCCAGGCATGGTCTCTAGTAAACGAGACATTTCTTGAGCCTGCTCGAGCGTGATTTGTCCACTGATCACTGGCAAATACGCATATTGAAGACCCAAAGATTTAGCAACCGCTTCAATCTCAGCATTTAAAGGTTGGTCAGGACCACCCTCACCATCAGGACGATTATTAATAATGGACTTGTAACCTTGACGGGCGATTTGAGCGACATCTTCCGGTGAGATTTGACCCAAAGTGCCAAATTGATCTGTATGACAAGCGATTTGAAGTGGCATGCCACATCCTCCAGTGTTTGAATGATAGTTTGAATTTCCGTGAGCAACGATAGGTTCGCAAGGTGGAGGCAACATTCTCCAAGTGAGATACTTCATCGCCAACATAGCACCGATGACATAACCAGCAAATGCGATGAAAGAGCTGATGGCGAGTGTCGAGATACCTGTTAAACCTTGACCAATCGTGCAACCAAATGCAGTCACACCACCGACACCCATCAAGATGGCGCCAATGATGTGATTACCAGTGTCTTCAGCATCTCTAAAACTTTCCCAATAAAAAGTTTTTGTCACTAATGCATAAATAGTAGATCCTAGGATTAAACCCCCTACTGAGGCAATACCTAGAGTTACTTTTTTACTAGCATCACTATAAAAAGTGAGCCATTCAATCACATAAGCATAAGGTGCCACATAAGTGAGACTTTCCATGCGACCACTGTTGGTGGCAACAAATACTTCTTCAAGTGTATTAGGGTCTTCAGCAACGAAACCTAAAACACCAGAGATCCACCAAATAGCAAGGACTGCTCCACCCACACCAAAGCCGCCCAATAAATTATTAACATTCCAAAAATTCTTTTTAGATAAAGCAAAAAGAATTAAAGCACCGCCGATTACAAGACCTAGAGCCATCTGCATAGATGCTTTAGAAGCCCCCCAGAAGTTGGACGCGATACTAGGTAAATCTTGATTAGATGCAAGCGTGACAAAAACAGTATCAGTGGTATTAACTCTTAGAACGCCAAAGATACCTTTAAGAGTCATATAAGAAGAAAGACCCAAAACCATAAAGACCACTAGAGCCTTTAAGCTACCAGAACCCATTCTGACCAATGTTTTGCTGCCGCAACCAGAAGCCAATACCATACCGAAACCAAACATCACGCTACCCACGATCGTAGATAACCAAGTTAAACGACTACCGGTATAAATAGATTTGGCTGGATCAATCAAGCCATTGGAACTAAGAAGTGCAACACCTACGATAGCCACACCAATCGCTAAAAGCCATTGGCGCATTCTGGTCCACTCGCCCATGATGACGATATCAGTAATCGCCCCCATTGTGCAAAAACGAGTCTTTTGTAAAACCACCCCTAACAGGATAGTGACCAAAAAGGTGCCCCACAGGACATTACTAGCAATAGAATTTAGATCAATTTCAGGCATATGAGGCTCAAACCGTTGTGATCCGACATTTTATGGCATTTTTGATGAATTGCCTGTTGGAGCTTTCAAATACTCGGCATCACTAAATGCGGGAACCCAATGAGGTCGATAGATCACAAATAC
>JACCDL010316306.1_pt1 | contig 44082 bp, 42 predicted proteins | sample 7441931 | NCBI WGS metagenome assembly JACCDL01 (sample SAMN15323437, study PRJNA562643) | freshwater metagenome | isolation source: river surface water | place: USA:Blue River Watershed | collected 2017-08-16
AGAAAATTGTCTATATCCTTGTCTTGAATGCTACTTATTCTGATTAGCTCATTTAAAGAACTAACCTCGTCTTTATTTCTACCAACACGTCAAAGAACTCTTACAACTTCCAACTAAATACCAAAGCCAAAGCTCCGTATCTACCCTTCCGTCTGTGCGCTAGAATCTTTTTCCTAGCAATTGGGAGTGCAAAGATGTAGGATTAATTTAAATATACCAACACCCCTCACGAAATAATTTTACTTTTTTTTGGTCAATCCTTTTTTGCTGAACTATTTAAAGGATAAAATGTAATTTTTCTGCTTTCCATTACCAATCAAAATATACCTACCTCGGATTTTTTCAAATTCAAGCGCCGCATTCGGATCCGTCACTTTTACCTTGTTGACACTTACTGCGTTATTTTGAATCGCTTTGCGTGCCTCTCCTTTAGATGGGAAGATTAAGTTGTCAGTGCCAACGCTAATCAGGTCTGTTAAATTTTTGCACTCAGCCAATAACTCACCCGATACTTCATGGATCGGTAATTGTGCTAACAATGCATCTGAAGCCCCCGCGATTAATTCCACCGCATCCTTGGAAAACAATAGAGTAGAAGCCTCAATCACCAATGCACAAACTTGCGCACCATGTACACGTGTGGTAACCTCTTCCGCAACCGCCTTTTGCAAGATGCGCAAATGTGGCGCCTCTGCATGTTCCTTTTCTAATGCTTCAATTTGATCTTTCGAATACAATGTAAAAACACGAATGAGTCTGGGTACATCGGCATCTGCAGCATTCAACCAAAATTGATAAAAGGCATATGGACTTGTCTTCTCAGCGTCCAACCAAACATTACCTGATTCTGATTTGCCAAACTTCGTCCCATCCGCTTTTGTTACCAATGGTGTCGTTAATGCAAAAGCAGCTCGCTCTGTCGCATCTTCATCATGTCCTTCTTTCCGACGAATAATTTCTGTTCCCGTGGTGATATTTCCCCACTGATCTGAACCGCCCATCTGCAAGCGGACATTCTTAGTCTTGTATAAATGATAAAAATCGTATCCTTGTAATAATTGATAAGAGAATTCAGTAAATGATATACCGGTCTCCAAACGCTTCTTTACCGAGTCTTTCGACATCATATAATTCACCGTCAAAAACTTGCCGGCTTCCCGCAAGAATCCCAAAAAGCTAAATTCTTTGAACCAGTCGTAGTTATTTACCACCTCCGCCGAGTTCGCCCCTGCATGAAATTCTAAAAACTTTTCTAATTGCTTTTGTATACCTATTTGATTGGCACGCAAGGCATCTTCTGATAAGAATTCACGCTCAGCTGCTTTGCCAGAAGGATCCCCAATCATTCCGGTAGCTCCTCCAACTAATGCTATTGGCTTGTGTCCGCACAATTGAAAATGCTTTAACAACATAATGGCGGCTAAATTACCGATATGTAAACTCGGGGCTGTTGGGTCAAAACCAATGTAAGCAACCGTCATTTCTTTTGCCAATTGATCTTCTAATCCAGGAATCATATCCTGTAGCATTCCTCTCCAGCGCAATTCTTCAATGAAATTCATTTCTATTGTTTTTAGTCCCTAGTCTCTAGTCCCTAGTGCGTATTTCTCAATTTCTTTCCAACGTCCAACGTCCAGCGTCCAGCGTCCACCTGATAAAGTGGCCCCAAAATTAGTGATTCTTTGGAATTAATTTGACTTGTTGAAAAACAAACACGCATCACCATAACTCAAAAAACGGTAATTTTTCTCAACAGCCTCTGTATAAACCTCTTTCCAAGCATCACCAATGAGCGCCGAAACAAGTACCAAAAGGGTTGATTTTGGTTGATGGAAATTTGTCACCAGAGCATCGCAAAAACGGAATTTATACGTTGGCATGATCAATAACTCTGTTTGCGCAATCCATGAATCTTGATTTGTCAACTCCAAATGCGAAATAAGGGCTTCCAGTGCCTCTGTAGTTGTAAAAATTTTTCGAGTGTGGTAAGCAAACTCCTTTGGAATAACTAATCCATTCTCAGGCACCTCGCGCCCTTCTAATAACCATACACCTGACCAATACAAGCTTTCAATGGCTCGCATCGCCGTGGTCCCGATGGGTACAAATGGACCGGTGTGAGCTATAATTTGCTGGATAAATTCTTTGGTAAAAATCAATTGTTCGCGATGCATGGGGTGATTTCTGATTTCTCCTTCTTTGACAGGCAAAAAAGTACCAGCACCCACATGTAATGTCAAATAACTCTCCTTGATGCCTTTTTCATGTAAGGCATCAAATATCTCGGGTGTAAAATGAAGACTTGCCGTAGGTGCAGCAACTGCCCCCAAAACATTTGAAAAAATAGTCTGATATCTATCTTGATCGGAAGCCTCTGATTCGCGACCCATGTAGGGAGGAAGTGGCATTTGGCCAATAATGTCCAATAATGATGCAAACGAATAATCTCCACCCCAACGAATGCTTATTTGATTCGTTTCACGATCAATCCACTCGAAAGTTAAATCAATGGATTCGCTTAATGAAGCAAGTTCTTTGTGAAGAATTTCGCCTGCTTTCCATCTTTTTTTGTTGCCAACTAAACATTCCCAGCTCGATTCTCCTTGCTGTTCCATAACAAGTTGGGTAGCAATATTATTTTCAATCGGCTTTAAAAGAAACAATTCAATTGTAGTTCCACTTGGTTTTTGAATATAAATCCGAGCTGGTATCACCTTGGTATTATTGCAAATTAACATGCTGTTAGTAGGCAATAAATTTGGAAAATCTTTGAATGTAGTGTGCTTGATTTGTGGTTCCTTGTATACTAACAAGCGAGACCCATCGCGCTGATAGGCTGGAAATAAAGCAATATGGGAATCTGGTAAATGGTAATCAAACGACTGAATGGAAATGTCAGGCATGTTTTGAATCATAGCTCTTCGTCAACGAATTTAGGGTAGCTCCATAAGCGAGCTGGTAAATAAATCATCCATGTTAGAAAAAGGGCAATACCTACTTGGGGTAAATAACTGTAATCAGCCTGATTTGTTCGTTCATCATTGAGTAACAATAACACACGAAATACCAGAATCAAATATGAATTTATCAATGCTAAGAGAAAATGAACCCAGTGTACAATCGTTTGTTGAATAACTAAATCCCCTTTATCTGCAAATGCTTTTATAGAACGGCCAAAATAGGCTTGCGGAATTTTCTCTATACTGCGAATTAGAAGTAAGCCTAAAACATTTAAAATAGTAACAATAGCCGCGGTTAAATAGAATATTTCTTCTTTGGGTAAAAATCCATCCCCACGTCCTGTTTCTCCAAAATGTACAGCTGTAGGATCAGGTAAACCACGGTAGACGAACAATAAACTGATGCCAAAAGCAATCATGGATAACACGCGCCAAACTCGGGAAATAAATTTATCTATGGACATATCGTTGAAAAAGTTCACAAAATTAGTTTTGAAAAGTTAAAGACCCTAATGTTTCTTCGTTTTTGATAAATACCCGCTTTCTTTTGGATTCAAGGCTGAAAAAACTATTTTTGTTATTCTTATGAAAATCTACACAAAACAAGGGGACAAAGGCTTTACCCGTTTAGCCGATGGAAAAGGAATTGCTAAGTCGGATTACCGACTGGAGGCCATCGGTGATATCGATGAGTTGAATAGCCATATGGGTCTATTGATTTGTCGCGTCGAGCCAAAGCTTGCGGATAAACTTCAATTAATTCAATCTAGTTTATTTGTTTTGGGTGCCTATGTTGCGAGCGATTCACCTTCGGATTTAGGCAATATGGAGTTAATTTCTCTAAAGGATATTGTTGCCCTTGAGGAAAATATAGACGAAATGGACGCCCAGTTGAGTCCAATGCGGTTTTTCATTTTACCTGGTGGGCATGAGAGTATTGCAACTGCTCAAATCACACGTACGGTTTGTCGGCGTGCAGAACGTAGCTTAATTCGTTGGGTACAAGATACAAATCAACCAAATTACGAAGTAGCCATAGCCTACATCAATCGATTATCTGATTATTTGTTTATGATGTGCCGTTTTTTACATCATAGCCTAGGGATACCTGAGATTCCGTGGAATTCAGGTAAATAAATTTTAAAATTAACGTATGCAAATCCACATTCAACCCATTTCAAGTTCTCGAATTGATCAGGTAGATTTTGATAATTTAGCTTTTGGCCGAAGCTTCGCTGACCATATGCTTGTAGCGGAATATGCCGATGGTGCTTGGCAATCTGTCACGATTCAGCCATATGGCCCATTGGAATACCAACCAGCCATGATGTCTTTGCATTATGGTCAATCAATTTTTGAAGGGATGAAGGGATATCGCTCAGTTTCAGGGGATATTCAAGTTTTTAGACCGGAGGAGAATCTGAAGCGGTTTAATAAATCTGCGCTTCGTATGTGCATGCCAGAAGTTCCTAAAGAGATATTTTTGGATGGATTGCGTACCTTACTAAAACTCGATCAAGCTTGGGTACCTGCGAAAGAAGGATGTTCACTTTACATTCGTCCATTTATGTTTGCAACGGATGAATATGTAGGAGTAACACCATCTAATACATATAAATTTATCATTTTTAATTGTCCAGTGGGTTCCTACTATGCTAAGCCACTTCGTGTTCGCGTGGAAACAGAATACATTCGTGCTGCTAAAGGTGGAGTAGGCTTTGCTAAAAATGCAGGAAATTATGGAGGGTCCTTATTTCCGACTCAAAATGCAATTAAGGACGGGTATGATCAGATAATTTGGACAGATGCAGCTACTCATCAATTTGTAGAGGAAGCTGGCACCATGAATTTAATGTTTATTGTCAATGGTTGCCTTGTGACAGCACCTACTGGAGATACGATTCTCGACGGTGTTACACGTAAGTCCGTACTGCAAATCGCCAAGGATTGGGGCATGGATGTGCAAGAGCGTCCGCTGTCAATCAAAGAATTAGTTGAAGGAATTCAAAATGGATCCGTTACAGAAGCCTTTGGCGCTGGTACTGCCGCTGTTATTGCTCCGATAGCCACCATTGGATTTGAAGGTGTGGATTATCAATTACCAACCCAGAAGGAGGATGATTTTTCAACTAAAGTATTCAAAGAAATAAATCAAATACGATTAGGTGAAGTACCTGATTCTCGCGGTTGGATTTGGAAAGTTTAAGGGATTAGCGTGTAGGACAATTTAATTCCAGGATCTTTCGAGGTGCTTACATCTTCCATTTTGATGTTAGTTGCTGATTTCGTTATCCACGTACTAACTTTTCCTTTAACTACCTTCTTTCCATGTTTAACACTAAAATAGGCGTCAAATTCCTCAAGTAGCCTGTTTGCTTCTGTTTTATCTTCGACATAAATATCAAAAACAACTTGGTTGATCTGATTCATCTGGTTAGCCACATAGACTATATCCACAAAGTTTAAATCACTTTCATCTAAGTACAGTGTATAGGACTTGCCATTTGTAGGCTGAGTTTCCGAAAGCTCAATTTTTTCATTTAGGGTACTCAGTGGTTGCAGCCATCGGATATTCCGAACAATAGCTGTGTCACTTAAGGTTACTTTTTGTAAGGTGCTGGATGCTTGGATCCAAAATTTTTCTGAAGGAGTTTGTTCCCTATTTTCTCCTGTTGAATTTTCCTTTTGATCCGTTACCTGATTACAAGAAAAAAACAAACCTGTGCACAAGAGGATACTAATTATGGAAAATTTAACTTGCTTGGAATTGGACGATGATAGGTGCATAGATTTTAGTTGCTTATTCCAAAAATAGAGAATTTCAATCAGCTAAAAATTATTCTTTACGAAAATATTCTTATTTTTGTACTGCTCAAATAAGAATTGAAAATCTAACAATATTAAAGACTATTAGTGGTTAGGTATTTTATAAAGAAACCGGTCAATGACTGGTTTTTTTTTGTTAAAATTCCCTTCCTAAGGCAACTACCATGCCTGTTTTTCCTCCATTAGTCACCGGAAATCCCACGCGAGCTACGAAATTGTAATAGGTAACAAAGTCAAATCCCAGGCCTGTTCCAACTAGCCATTTGTTTGAATTTTTCGATACTTCATTGCCTGGATTAAATACATAGCCGACATCTGCGAATGCGGTGGGATAAACGGCTATGGGGATTTGGTTTATCTGTTTATAGGGAATAAATGGTAGGTTGATGACTTTTGAGAACAGCTGAAACTTAGCTGTATTTCGCCAGAGGAAAAATCCTGACCCATCGATAACATTTAGCTCATACCCTCGAACGAGATCATTTGCATATCCGAATGCTCTTTGGTTACTGTATGGTATATAGGTGTCTCGGCTAATTTTAGCCTTTACACTGCTCGCGAAAAAGAATTTGTTACCTAAGTCGAAGAAATAGGCTGCTGCTGCACTTGCTTCCCAAAAGTCAACTTGATCCTTAGGGAAAATACCGTATTTTGTGAAGCTCACATCAATTTTTCTTCCCCTAAGTGGATAATTTATAAAGTCACGAAAATCATACGAAAAGGCATATTGGAGTTGTGCAAAATTTTGATTTTGTTGGCCCTGTCCAAAATAATCTGGATTTAACTGTGCGATACGTGTATCGATGGTAGCATGTGTATATTTAAATTCAACGGACTGAAAGTCGTAAAAACGAAATCGCTTTCGAAGTTGAACGCTACCTGACCATGTTGAAGCCAAAATCTTAGATGATTTTGCGTAGGCCAAAGTATCAGAAATAGTCATATAGGCTACATTCTTGAGCGAAGCATGTTGCCAGTTTAGGAGCAATCCAAGCGTTTTTTTACGATCTAAATATGGATTTTGATATACAAATTCAAATTTATCATTGAATCCAGTTTCAGCATTTACAAATAGTTTTTCATTCCGTCCCATGAAGTTGTTGTGCTTAAAATTGAGCCCATAACTTGCCCGATCTAAGTCTTTTCCACGAGACCACCAGTCGTTGAAATTTCGATCTGCGAGTTGGAAAATGGGATATGCCAAAACATACCATTGTTCTAGAAATTCATATAAAACACTGATATGGCCGTTTGGCAACTGATGGTAGTCTGATTTAACCCAAATGAACAAATTTGTGTTCATAAGTTTTCTTCGGTTAAACTCAATTTGATTCGCCAAATTCGATATTGGAAGAGAGTCTCGTTCGAAAAAATCTAATTCCCTACGCAGAATACTATTTTTTGTACGTTCATTTCCCTTAAATATAATTGTGTCCACAACAATATTTTGGCTTATAGCTGGCGTGTAAATGCCGAAGGCTAAAAGGGTATGAATAAATAGTAACAGAATGTACTTTGGGCGCATTGCTCCAATTTACACAAATCTTACAGCTTCGAAAATTAAATTATTCGAAAATAATGGATTCATTCAAGGCATACCAAGGCTCAATTAAATTGCCAAATTTTTGTTCGATTTCCATCCGTCTAATTTTTAAGGTAGGCGTCAAACATTTGTTTTCCACAGTCCATTCATCTTGTAAGATGATGATCTTTTGGATATGCTCATATTTCTTGAAATTTGGATTAACCTCCAAGCGCAAGGATTCAAATGCTTCGTTTGCTTTATCTTTTTCAAGTGATTTCGCGTATTGACTAGGTACAATGAGTGCCATGGGTTGAGGCAAATTTATGCCTACAATACAAACCTGTTCTACCAGATTACTGAGCGAAAATTGATTTTCAATAGGGGCAGGGGAGACGTATTGGCCTTTGGCCGTTTTGAAATTGTCTTTTACACGGCCCACAATTTTTAGGTAGTTGTCGGCATCTAATTGCCCCATATCTCCTGTTTTAAGCCATTCTCCATCATATAATTCAGAGGTGATGTGCTCTGCTTTATAATATCCTGCCGTGTTGTATTCGGCTTTCATTTGAATTTCACCTGTTTCCGGATCAATTCTTGTTTCACATATTGGATGTACTTTTCCCACAGATCCCAAGCGAATATTATCTCGCGGCATAAACGTATTTAAGCCCATGTTTTCTGTCATTCCATAGGCCTCTTGGATAAATAGACCTAATTTTTGAAACCAAGCACTTAATTCAGGGGGCATTGGGGCTGCGCCTGTTAACAAAAAGTAGGCTTGGTCAAGGCCCAGACCTTTTTGAATTTTTCGTTTAATCAATTGGTTAACGACTGGGATTTTCAATAAAAGATCTAATCGCTTTTCGCCACCAATCTTCACTAAGATTCCTTCCCTGAACTTCGCCCAAATGCGTGGAACAGCTAAAAAATGGGTAGGTCGTGTTGCAGCTAAATTTTGTTGAAAAGTTGTTAAATTTTCAACAAAATGGATGGTACCACCAGCCGCAATTCCTGCAAATTCGACGATATTTCGTTCCGCAATGTGGCACAAAGGAAGATATGAGATAAATCGGGTATTGCGATTTTCTAAATAAGCTAAATCCCGCGCTAAATTTAAAGCGATGGTAATTGCCTTGTAAGTAAGCATGACGCCTTTGGGCGTTCCAGTCGTACCTGATGTGTAGACAATAGTCGCAATTGAATCAGGTTGGGTTTCGGCCGCTTGGTCTAATATTTCTCCTGAATCAATAATATTTTGCCAAGATGTTCCCGTTTTGCAAGGACTATCCGGGGTATAAAGAACATGGACATGTGCGGGTATCCCTAATTTAATTTCCTCCCAGTTGTCAAGTTTGCCTACAACCAAAATTTGACAATCCGAATGTGTAAGCACCTGATTGAATTGCTCACTGGTTAAGGTAGGGTAAAATGGAACCGAAATAGCACCGGCATATTCGATAGCAAGATCTGAAAGAATCCAATGGGCTGAATTTTTTGACAGAATACCTATATGTTGAGGTTTGTCTACAACAAGCGTGTTCTTGAAATAGGCAGCGACTTTTTTGACTTGAATAGCTGATTCCTCGTAGGAGTAATCCGTGTATTGGTTGCCATATGGTTGCTTTAAGAAAACATTGGATGGTGTATACTCAGCCCAATGAAGAAAATTGGCCAAGTTGCTTTGATAGGTTTGAATCACGCAGTTTAGAGATTTTATTCGCTAAAAATAAAATTTAATTCTTTGATATCATAACCTTTTGTGCGGCCTTCAAATTCTATTTGAATACGTCCCTGCGCATCTACTCGTATTATTTTACCCACGAAGTTCCCTGAAACATCCTGAAAAGTATGCCATTCATGAAGCCTAAATAAATTTTTGTGGTATTGATCATCAATGAATTGAAATTCACGTAGCGTAAATCGCTCATAATATTCTTCAATTCCGCTTGAAATAAAATTGAATACATGGGGTACCTCGATGAGATTTTGTGTAGGAGCCCATTGCCTGAGTGAGGTTGCACGAAGGCCTTCAAATAAAGTTTGATTTATATTTAGACCAATCCCTACGATCGAAAATGCCCATTTCCCAGCTTGTAAATTGCTCTCGATCAAAATACCGCCGAGCTTATGATCATCTAAATAAATATCATTAGGCCACTTTATGGATACTGGAATCGGATGGCCAACTTGCATTTGGGCCCATTTTTGAATTCCATTTACAACACCAAGTGCGACACTTTTGCTTAGAAAGAATTGATCAGGTAACAGATCATGTGACGGTTTTAGCATGTAAGAAACCAATAGATTTTGATTGGGTTCGGCTTGCCATTGATTCCCTCGTTGGCCTTTTCCTGCGGTTTGGTGGCCTGCTATCCAAGCGAACCCTTCAGGTAAATCAGCTTCTGAGGACTCTTCGAATGCCAGTACATTAGTCGATGCGCAGGATTCGATATATTTTGTGAATTTGCCGATGAACCGCGTGGGGGCTTGGTAATTGTTCAACTTTTCTTTGTAATTTTAGCTTTACAAGAACAAATTTAATTTTTTATTCGTTATACGGACTTGAATGATTCCGTTTATTATTTTTTAATACATATTTATGGCCAAAAGTACCCTAAAAACCCCCACTGTAGAAGCATCAGAGATTTTAGCGAATTGGGTGGTGAAAGGAATGCAAGAAAAGAAGGCACAAGAGATCGTCGTGATGGACTTGCGTGAAGTACACAATGCATTTACTGATTTTTTTGTTGTTTGTTCTGGTACGTCTGATACGCAAATAGAGGCGATTGCTGATTCTGTGGATAAGGAAGTTTGGGAGTCAGGCAAAATTCATGTGCATACAGTGGAAGGTAAGGCGAATCGTGAGTGGATTTTAATGGATTATTACGACGTTATTGTCCACGTTTTTTTAAAAGATAAACGAGATTTTTTCAAATTAGAGGAATTGTGGGGTGATGCGAAATTCACGTATATACCAGAAGCTTAAAGTTGTCGAGGATCGAACTTTTATGACTTCGATGAGTGTTAATAGCCCAAATTAAACAAACTAATGGCAAAACAAGGAAACAGTTTTAAAAACAAAAAACTATCGGGGATGCCCCCAAGATTACCCAAAAAGCCTGTGGGAGGAATGCAGAGTTGGATGATTATCAGTTTGATGATTGCAATGGTCAGTATGTTCTTTTTTACGAAGCAACGCACATTGCAAGAAATAAATCAGCGTCAATTTGAGTCTATGGTGATTCAAAAAGAAGTTGAGTCGGTGGTAATCGTCAATGACAAATTAGTTGAGGTAAGTTTGAAGCCTAGTTTTGTATCAAAGTATTTCAAAAATTCTCCGCAAGGTTTAATTTCTGCTAAACAAGGACCTCATTTCGAATTTTCAATTATTTCTAAAGAGGGATTTGAACACTTTTTAGAAGACCGTCAAAAAGACTTTCCGCGCAATGAGCGCATATTTGCAACGCCTGAAACAAGAACTGGTCCATTGGATTGGCTGGGTACCTGGGGATTTTTTATTCTTATGGGACTTAGCTTTTACTTTTTGTTTTTCCGGATGGGAGGCAGTGGCGGCGGTGGCGGTCAATTGTTTAATATTGGACGTAGCAAAGCGACTTTAATTGAGGGAGAGTCAAAAGTGCGTGTCACTTTTGATGATGTAGCGGGCTTAGATGAAGCCAAAGAAGAGATTCAAGAAATTGTTGAATTCTTAAAATTCCCCAAAAAATTCACTGATTTAGGTGGTAAAATCCCGAAAGGCGCTTTATTGGTTGGCCCTCCAGGTACGGGTAAAACATTGTTAGCCAAGGCGGTTGCCGGTGAAGCTGGTGTGCCTTTTTTCTCATTATCTGGTTCAGATTTTGTAGAAATGTTTGTGGGTGTAGGCGCTGCACGTGTACGTGACTTGTTTAAGCAAGCAAAGGAAAAAGCACCTTGTATTATTTTTATTGATGAAATCGACGCGGTAGGTCGTTCTCGTGGACGAGGTCAAATGCCTGGTTCTAATGATGAACGTGAAAATACGTTAAACTCGCTTTTAGTTGAGATGGACGGATTTGCTACGGATTCTGGAATCATCATTATGGCTGCAACAAACCGTCCAGATGTATTGGATGCAGCTTTATTGCGTCCAGGACGTTTTGATCGTCAAATTTCCATCGATAAACCTGATATTATTGGTCGGGAGGCAATTTTCAAGGTTCACTTAAAGCCTTTGAAGTTAGCTGCCGATATCGACCCGAAAGAGTTGTCGGCGCAAACACCTGGATTTGCAGGGGCTGAAATTGCTAATGTTTGTAATGAAGCCGCATTAATTGCCGCACGTCGCAGTAAAACAGCTGTCGACATGGATGATTTTCAAGAGGCGATGGATCGTGTAATTGGAGGTTTGGAAAAGAAGAATAAGATAATTAATCCATTGGAGAAAAAGATTGTTGCCTATCATGAGGCGGGTCATGCGATTGCTGGTTGGTTCCTAGAGCATGCTAATCCACTGGTTAAGGTTTCAATTGTTCCCCGCGGTGTCGCGGCTTTGGGATATGCGCAGTATTTGCCGAAAGAACAGTTTCTTTATCGCACTGAGCAATTGATGGACGAAATGTGTGTTACGTTAGGTGGTCGTGCCGCCGAGGAGATTGTGTTTGGTAAAATATCAACTGGTGCGCAAAACGATTTAGAGCGTATTACAAAGTTGGCCTATTCCATGGTAACCGTTTATGGTATGAATGACAAATTGGGAAACATTTCTTATTATGATTCCAAGGGTTCTGATTATCAATTTAACAAACCATATTCGGAGACTACGGCGCGTGAGATAGATGAAGAGGTGCGTAAAATCATTGCTGAGGCTTATGCTCGTACCAAGAAATTGTTACAATCTAAAAAGGACAAGTTGACCATTTTAGCAGAGCAGCTCTTGCAAAAAGAGGTATTGTTTCAGAGTGATTTAGAAGCATTGGTTGGTCCTCGTCCATTTGAGCAATTGACTTCTTATCAGGAGTTTATCAAAGGGGAAACAGAGAAGAAGCGCCAAGATGCGAAGGATGAGCGTCAATTGGCGGAAGAGAAAAAGTTGACAGCTAAGAAGACTGTTGCAAAGTCTAAAGAGGTAGATGAGAAGGTAGCGCCTGTAAAAAAAGCTGCGCCAAGAAAGCGGAGTCCTAAGAAAGAAGATTAATGCATGGGGTGGGAATTCTCACCCCTTTTTATTTGAATATGGTTTCGTTACAAATTCCGGAAGGGAAAAAAGTCTATTGTATCTCAGATATGCATTTGGGGTTTCCTAATGCAACGGAATCTCGATTTCGCGAAATGCAGTTAATTTCTTGGATGGATCAAATTTCTGGAGATGCATCCGATCTATTTCTAGTAGGTGACATATTCGATTTTTGGTTTGAATATAAGCGCGTGGTACCTAAAGGATTTGTACGGTTTTTGGGTAAGGTAGCTGCGCTTGCTGATCATGGTGTGCGGATTCATGTGTTTGTTGGCAATCATGATCTTTGGATGAAAGATTATTTTATCGACGAATGCCAAGCTGCGATCTACCGAACATTAACTGATTTTGAATTTAGGTTTACAAGTAATTCAGTTCGGGTATGCATTGGACATGGGGATGGTATCGGACCTGGAGATTATGGGTATAAGGTATTGAAACAGGTTTTTGTTAATCCGATTGCTCAAATTTTATTTCGGTATTTGCATCCAGATTGGGGTGTAAAACTGGCTCATTGGTGGTCAGGGACGCGTAAATCCTCGGTCATTAAGTCTGGAGAAGTTGCGTTTAATCCTGAGACCGATTTTATCGTATTAGCGGTTAAAGAACGAATCAAATTAGATCAGCTGGCTGACAAGCGTATTCAAGCCTACATCTGTGGTCACCGTCATCATGCTGTTAGCCTGCCGATGGCTTCAGGCGTTATGTATTATAACTTAGGGGAATGGTTTAGTCCGGAATTTAAGCAAGCTCATGTGCTTGAGATAAGCGAGGAAGGGTTTGATTTTGGGAAATTTCAGCCCATTTGCTAAAATTTATCCGTATATTCAGACTTTATTGTTAACCAAGCAACCTATGTCTCAATTTCACACACGTCTTGAAGTAATGTCTGAGCTAGCCAAAAACATGGATAGTTACATGAAGGATTTTTTAAATCCCATTGATTCCAATTGGCAACCATCAGATATGCTGCCTGATTCCACGAAGGAAAATTTTTTCGAAGAGGTGAAATTGTTGCAAGAGGCAGCCCATGAATTGCCATATGATTATTGGGCTGTGTTAATTGGCGATACGATTACGGAAGAGGCCTTGCCAACTTATGAATCTTGGTTATTAGGCATGGAGACGGTAGATCAATTAGATCAAGAAAATGGATGGGTGAAGTGGATTCGTAATTGGACGGCAGAGGAGAATCGCCATGGAAATTTGTTAGGTACTTATTTATATCTATCTGGTAAGGTGGATATGCGTGCAGTGGCTATTTCCACTCAGCATTTAATTGCGGATGGTTTTGATATAGGTACATCTGCTGACCCTTACCGCAATTTTGTATATACTTCGTTTCAAGAGTAGGCAACGAATATTTCACACCGTAGAACTGCCTCGTTAGCGAAGCAGCACGGAAACTCGAACTTGTCACGCATGTGTGCGCAGATTGCTGCAGATGAGCTCCGTCATGCCAAAGCATACAAAGCCTTTGTTGCTGAAATATTTAATCTAGATCCATCTGAGATGATGTTAGCTTTTGCTGACATGATGAAGAAAAAGATTGTTATGCCTGCACATTTCTTGCGGGAAATGAATGGAGCTAAGAGTTCTTTATTTGATCATTTTTCTGATGCAGCGCAGCGGATCGGTGTTTATACCACATTGGACTATACAACGATAATGCGCGGTTTAATTCAAGATTGGGACTTAGAAAGTGTCCGTGGATTAAATGATCAAGCTGAGAAAGCACGTGATTATGTAATTAGTTTGCCTGCTCGTTTGGAGCGTTTGGCCGAGCGAGTAAAGGTTCCTGAATTAGCTTATCCATTTAGCTGGATCGTATAGTTTTATGCCTCAAAAGTTATCTTTAAATGAGTTGAATCGGCTCGATGTCGCTTCTTTTAAGGAGGTTGAAAAGTTCCCTTTTGTATTTGTCCTAGATGATATTCGCAGTATGAATAACATTGGTTCGGCGTTTCGGACGGCTGATTCATTTCGTTGTGCGCACGTATATTTGTGTGGTATTACGGCCCAGCCTCCGCACAGAGAGATTTCAAAAACGGCTTTAGGTGCAGATGAATCTGTAGATTGGTCGTATTTTGAATCTCCATTGGCATGCATCGCACATTTGAAATCTCTATCCTATGAGATCTATGCGATTGAGCAGGTAGATCAATCTATTTCGCTGCAAGACTTTGTGCCTCAGCCAGATAAGCATTATGCTTTTATCTTTGGAAATGAAGTTTTTGGGGTGAATGACGCTTGGATTCAAGAAGCTGATGGGGTTTTGGAGATTCCTCAATTTGGTACAAAGCATTCCTTAAATGTGGCTGTCACCATGGGAATTGTTGGCTGGGATTTTGTTTCAAAATTCGCATTTTGATTTTTTAATATTAAATTTTCGGATTCCAGTAAAAACTTAATACATATAAGTTTTTACTTTTCAATTCTTTACCTAGATTTAACAAAATTATAATGTTGAGATTATGGAAAAGACAAAGAAAGCGCTAGCGAGTCAATTGAGTTCGCTTATATTGCCTAAGCTTACAGGTTTAACGGAGAAAAATGCGAAAAAAGTGTTGGTGGCTGTTGAAAAGTCTGTAGGAGAAATCGCAAAAAAATATGCTAAGGTGATTTCAGATCAGGAGAAAGAGGCCGCTAAAGTAAAGGCAGCTGCGGATAAGCTAAAGAAGAAATTGGCTGAAAAAGAGGCGAAAAGAAAGAAAAAGTTATCAAAAAAAGCGGAAGAGTTAAAGCAAGTTTCTCTCTTAATGCGCAAAGAAGCTGTTGCTAGTCCAGCTGCTAAGACTGTGGCAAAAGCACCGGTTAAATCCGTAGCTAAGTCGGCTTCAAAGGCTACAAAGAAATAGGATTATTTATCCCTAGATTAAAGCGTTCATCCCTAATTTAAATGGGGGTGAACGCTTTTTTTTATCTTTGTTTGCAAATCTAAATTACATGATATTATCAATACGAGGTCTAGGTAAGCAATATGGGGATCATGTTGCTTTACGTGATATAAACTTAGAGATTCCCAAAGGAAAGGTGTTTGGGCTGTTGGGTCCCAACGGTGCCGGAAAAACATCGTTGATTCGAATCATAACCCAAATTACGGGACCCGATACAGGTGAAGTTTTTTTTGATGGTGAGCCATTAAAGTTGGTTCATGCCGACCAGATTGGTTATTTGCCAGAAGAGCGTGGTTTATATAAAAAAATGAAGGTTGGGGAGCAGCTGGTCTATTTAGCGCAGTTAAAAGGTATGCGAAGAGAGGAGGCCATTTCTAAATTAAAGGATTGGTTTATTCGGTTGGATATAAAAGAATGGTGGAATAAGCCGGTGAATGATTTGTCAAAAGGAATGCAGCAAAAGACTCAGTTTATTGCTACTGTGGTTCATGAACCTAAGTTATTGATTTTAGACGAGCCATTTTCTGGCTTTGATCCGATCAATGCGAATATGCTTAAGGATGAAATTTTGGCTATAAAGGAGCGCGGAACGACCGTATTGTTTTCTACTCACCGTATGGAATCAGTGGAGGAGTTATGTGATGAGATTGCTTTGATTAATCGTTCAGAGGTTGTGCTTTCTGGTAATAAGTTTGAGGTACAGAATCGCTATAAAAAAAATCAATTTATAATTCATTACACGGGGGATTTGGGCTTGATTACAGGAATTGAGGTGGTTTCGAAGAGTGAGGGTGTTGCCGTCTTGCGCTTCGCGGAGGGGATGTCTACAAATGAGGCAATTAGTCGATTGATTCAACATATAAATTTGCTTGAATTCAAAGAAATGGTACCCTCCTTTAATGAAATTTTTATCCAGGTTGTAAACGAAACAAATATCTGATGAATAAGATTTTTTTAGTTATCCAGCGTGAATATGTGACACGTGTTTTGAAAAAGTCATTTTGGATATCTTCCTTATTGGCACCTGTACTTATAACGGCAATTTATGCGATTCCTATATGGTTGGCGATGAAGGATAAGGAAGTTAAAAAGATTGCCATTTTGGATCAGAGCCGTATGTTTAAAGCAGCTGATCTTGAGGATAAGGAATTGGCATTTACGTTTGTTTCAAAACCAGAAGCGCAGTTCAAAACGAAATTTGCTTCGGAGGGATTCGATGCATTTGTAAGTATTCCGGGGGATGTTTTGACGAATTCAGGGGGTCTACATATTTATTCAGATAAGAACATCGGATTGTCATTAAAGGAGTCGGTTGAGCAATTGATTCAGCGTAAAGTGCGCAAAGAATTGATGTATAAAGCTGGGATTTCAGAACAGGTATATAAGGATACGCAGGTTGATGTTGCGAGTGAAACTATCACTATTTCTGAGGCAGGAGATGAGACTACTTCAAGTTCTGCAGGGGCCATGATACTTGCCGGGGTGATGGGTTTAGTCTTGTATGTTACATTGCTTTTATATGGTTCGCAAGTAATGAATGGGGTGATTGAAGAGAAGAGTAGTCGAATCATAGAGGTGATCATTTCTTCGGTAAAGCCATTCCAATTGATGTTAGGAAAGATTATAGGTGTGGGCCTTGTGGGCTTAACTCAATTCATTTTATGGATTGTTCTAACGATAGGATTGACGCAGGTGACTGGAAGAATGTATGCATCCAAAGAAAAAATTGTTACTGAACTAAGTCAGGGAAAAGTGCCGGTGGATGCCTCTAATGCGATGCAAGATTCTCCGATGGGGGAGGTGACAAAGGTGCTGGAAAGCACTAATATTCCTTTGATCTTGGTGGCATTTTTGTTTTATTTTCTGGTAGGCTATTTGTTGTATAGTTCTCTTTTTGCGGCGATTGGTTCGGCCGTTGAGAGTGCTACGGAGGCTCAGCAGTTCACATTTATTGTGATGGTTCCGATTATACTATCCTTCTTATTGGCTCAATATACCATGCAAGACCCAGATAGTACGATAGCCTTTTGGTCCTCTATGATTCCATTTACATCACCCATTAATATGATGGTTCGCTTGCCATATGGCGTTCCTGCATGGGAATTAGCCCTATCTATGGTTTTGCTAATCATTGGTTTCCTTGTCTGCAGTTGGGCTTCTGCCCGCATTTATCGAGTTGGAATACTTATGTATGGGAAGAAGATTACGTGGAAAGAACTAGGAAAGTGGTTGTTTTATTCTGAATAATTAGTTATTTAGCCATTTATCTAAATTAATAGTGTTTAATCCAGCGATGAAACGTTTTCCATCTGTAATGACGGGACGTTTGATCGCTGAATTATTTTTTAACAGAAATTGAAACGCCATATCTGGGTCGTTTAGTAGGTTTTTTTCCGATTCGCTAAGCTTTTTGTAGGTAGATCCTTGTTTATTGAAGACACTTTCAAGGCCCAAATGAGCAATAAATTTGCCTAAATCTTCAGCTGAAATACCTTGCTTTTTATAGTTATGGAAGATGTATGTAATACTCTTTTCCTGAAGGAATTCAAATGTTTTCTTCATTGTGTTGCAGGCAGGTATTCCGTAAATAGTGAGCATTTTATTTTTTATTTAATTTCTTTCCCACCTTGTTTGTTTTGGTGGTATTTTTGTGGATTGCTTACAAAAATAATACAATTAGCCATATGGAATATAGAATAGAAAAAGATACGATGGGTAAGGTAAAAGTGCCTGCTCATGTATATTGGGGAGCGCAAACGCAACGTTCCATTGAGAACTTTCCGATTGCGCAGGATATCAATAAGATGCCCAAAGAAATTATCAGGGCATTTGCTTACTTGAAAAAGGCAGCGGCAATTACCAATTTTGAGGCTGGTGTATTAGAAGAATCAAAGAAGAATTTAATTGCAAATGTATGTGATGAGATTTTGGCAGGCCAGTGGGCAGATCAATTCCCATTGGTTGTGTGGCAAACTGGTTCAGGCACGCAGTCCAATATGAATTGCAATGAGGTCATTGCTTACCGTGCCCATGTTTTGCAAGGGGGGAATTTACTGGATGAGCAGAAGTTTGTACATCCCAATGATGATGTCAATAAATCACAATCCTCCAACGACACGTTTCCGACAGCCATGCACATAGCGGCATATCAAGCATTAATGGAAGTGACAATTCCTGGTATAACTAAACTAAGAGATACCTTGGATTTAAAAGCAAAAGAATTCAAAAATGTTGTAAAAATAGGCCGTACGCATTTTATGGATGCGACGCCACTGACATTGGGTCAAGAATTTTCAGGCTATGTTTCTCAATTAAACCATGGCTTAAAAGCGATTCATAATTGCTTAGATCATTTGTCTGAATTAGCCCTGGGAGGGACGGCTGTAGGTACAGGTATCAATACACCGAAAGGTTATGCTGAAAACGTGGCCAAACATATCGCTGATTTGACGGGATTACCGTTCAGAACGGCCGAAAATAAGTTTGAAGCACTTGCTGCTCATGATGCGATTGTAGAAGCACATGGGGCATTAAAAACGGTTGCTGTAAGCTTAATGAAGATTGGTAATGATGTTCGAATGTTGTCATCCGGTCCTCGTTCGGGAATTGGTGAGATTTATATTCCCGATAATGAACCCGGATCATCAATTATGCCAGGAAAAGTAAATCCAACGCAATGTGAAGCTATGACAATGGTCGCAGCTCAAGTTTTAGGAAATGATGTTGCCATAAATATTGGTGGTGCTTCTGGACACTTTGAATTAAATGTGTTTAAACCTGTCATGATTTATAACTTTCTGCATTCTGCACGTCTAATAGGTGATGTGTGTGTAGCATTTAACGATAAATGCGCGGTAGGTATCGAACCTTTGCACGAAAACATTGCAAAGCACGTAAACAATTCATTAATGCTTGTCACAGCCTTAAATACGAAGATCGGCTATTACAAAGCGGCGGAAATTGCCCAAACTGCCCATAAAAATGGCTCTACATTAAAGGAAACCGCTATTGCACTAGGTTATTTAACTGCTGACGAATTTGATGCATGGGTTCGGCCTGAGAATATGGTAGGAGAGATTAACGTATAAGTAACAGAAAAATACGCGATTCTCGCGGCTTACACAAATAAATGCCTCATACTGAACGTATGGGGCATTTTTATGCCATTTCACGAAGTTCTACTGTATAATAGGTATTTGGGAATGGAAAACTCTCTGCGATGGTAGTTGCCTCCTCCCAAGAAGACATGATTAATGTAATTACTTGCGAAATCTCTCCTCCGTCTATCAGCTGAACTATCTTTTGTTCAATTTTTCCACTGGCTGATAAATACAAACTTTGACCCGAAAATTTCTGATAAAGCATGTCTTGGTATTTCTCTTTCACCGACTTTAACCATGTTCGAATTTGATCTAATTCTTCATTAGATGCTAAGCTATTTTCACTAGAAATTCCTGCTACAGGCCCACGAATAATGATGACAAATCTTTTCATTTAAATTGTATTTTTTCTAGTTCTAAAACTCACTTTGAAATTTATCAAATGGATTTTCTATTTTTTGCTTCGGCACTTTTAGCACGCGATCTCGAGTAGGTTTTATCTGTGCACGAACAGGCAATAGGGGAGTTAACCAGTCCACTAAAGTAGCAAGCGTTTTCACTTCCAATGTATAATAAATGAAGACGCCATTTCGTCGTGTACTTACAATACCAGCCTCCTTCAAGACTGATAAATGCCTTGAAATAGTAGGTGCCGCATAGTCAAACTGATCGAATATTGTACTCGCAGGGAGTTCACCATCTTTCAGTAATTCAATGATTTTCCTTCTGGATTCATCACCTATTGCTTTCGTTATAGCTTCAATAGACATGTTTTAATTACTTATTTAGCTAATTTAATATATTCTTTTCTGTAATCAAAATGAAGTATTTGAGCAGAAGGGTTGTATCATTTTAGCACGCGTAAATTATTTAGCTATTAAGCTATTAATAATTATCGATTAAGCTAATTAATTAGTTTGTAAGCTAAAAATATATAGCATAATAGCTAATTAATTTGTTTTGTAATGTTCGTGTTTGTTTATGGATTATTTGCTCTAATCAGCGCTGGTTTAGAGCTAAAAAAAAAGCCTCACGATTGTGCGTGTGGCTTATTTTTTCTTTGGAAAGATTTTACATTTATTCGCGGACATAAACGCGCTTAACGCGTTCAGAAATATTTGTCATTATTTCATATGGAATCGTTTGAGCTAATTCAGCTACGTCTTCTAATTGTATTTTTCTACCAAAGGCAACTGCGACTTCCCCCTCATTAACTTCTGAAATATGGCTAACATCGACCATGCACATGTCCATACAAATGTTACCTACTGTTGGACATAATTTGCCTTGAATTTCAAAAGATCCTATGCCATTTCCTAAGGCACGATTATAGCCATCTGCATAGCCAATAGCTAAGGTAGCTATTTTCCCATTTTCTTTGAATTGTCCTAATCTTCCATAGCCTACTGTCTCCCCTTTATTGACATTTTTTACTTGTGAAATGTAAGTTTTTAATGTTAATACGTTTTCCAACGATCTTTTTTCGGCCGGATTTCCTGAAATACCATATAAATTGATACCCAATCTGACCATATCTAGGCGTGATTCTGGGTAATTTTGTATAGCTGCTGAATTGGCAATATGCCAAATTGGTCTATGTCCGAGTTTTTCACTAATTAGTTTAGCAGCTTTTATAAATTCATTTATTTGTTTTTGCGTAAACTCTTTGTGTTCTGGGTTCTCTGATGCAGCCAGGTGACTTAGGATGCTTACTACCCATAAATGTGGCATTTCACCTAGCTTTTCTGTTAATTTTTCTATTTCATGCGTTTCGAATCCTAGACGTTTCATGCCAGTATCGAGCTTAATATGGATTTTTATGTTCTTACCTTGATGAAAACAAAATTCATCAATGGCTTCTAACATACTAAAACTATATATCTCGGGTTCTAGGGCATATTCAATCAACTTTTCGAATTCCTCTATTTGAGGATTCATAACCATTATAGGTGTATAGATTCCATTCTTTCTTAAATTGACCCCTTCATCTGTAAAAGCTACAGTCAAATAATCTATTCCTTGGCTTTGTAATACTTTAGCTATTTCTATGGCTCCTGCGCCGTAAGCATGTGCTTTAACCATGCCCATTATTTTGGTTTCTTTACCGATAGTTGACTTATAATACGTTAGATTATTCTGTAATGCCTCGAGATTAATTTCAAGTGATGTACAATGGGTTTTTGTTTCGAGTGCATTGACAATCTTTTCAAAAGAAAACTTTCTAGCTCCTTTTAATAAGATAATCGAATCATGTATACTATTTAGATCACCAGATTCCAGTAAGTCCTCCGTCGTTACATAGGTTGTTATTTGAGGAAATACATGTTTATTTCTTTCCATTTGACTCCCTACTCCGATTATCTTATCGATTCGTTGGTGTTTAGTCAATTGCACTATTTTTTGATATAACTCTTCTTCCTTTTGACTAGTTTCCATGAAATCACTCATGATGAGTACTTTATTCTTCTCCTCATAGCGCTTAAACAGCGGTAGTGCTAGTTGTAGTCCATCTATATCATTATTGTATGAATCATCTATCAATTGATTATTTCTAATGCCTTCTTTGATTTCTAAGCGCATCGAAATCGGTCGTATGGATTTGCATGCTAGTTCAATTTGTGAGTTCGTTAGGCCTATTAAATGTGCTTGTATAAGGCAATGTGTGATATTTTCTAAGGATGCTGCATCACATAATTCTACATGTACATCCAGAAACACTTCTGACTGATTTCTTTTTTGAAATTTTAATTGGCTTTTTGTTCCATTTGTTTTCCAGTAGACAAAAATGGATTGATTAGGATCGGAGGTGCTCCAGCTAACCAATTCGCAGTTAGGGTTAATCTGTTGCATTTCCATACGAATCCACTCATTCGATTCCCCATTCGCTCGGTAGATTAGTTTTTTACTATGGCGGAAAAGCTTCAATTTCTCAGTTAATTTTACTTTATCTGATTCAAAATTTTGGCTGTGGGCCTCTCCAAAATGCGTAAAAATGCCATATTCTGGTTGAATAATAGGTTCTAAGCGCTCCATTTCTTTCACCTTAGAAATTCCAGCTTCAAAAATCCCAAGCGTATGTTGCGATTGAATTGCCCACACCGATAGCGGAACTCCTATTTGTGAATTGAAACTTTTGGGACTTCGAACTACATTGAATTCATTTTTAGTCAGGGTATAGAGCCACTCTTTGCACGTTGTTTTTCCGTTTGAACCCGTAATACCAATAACTGGTAGATTAAAAGATTTCCGATGTAAATGCGCTAAATGCTGTAATGTTTTAATGCTATTGTCGACTACCCAAATGGATGTATTGGTCCAATTTTTTGCTTTTTCTGGTAGTGCCCCGATCCAACTTTCTTTTTCAACGATAAATTCACGTACCCCTTTTTGATACAGTGATTCTATATATTGATGCCCATCATGATTAATCCCACGTACAGCAACAAATGCCGTGTTTTCAGGATCATAAATTTGTCTACTATCTAGGCTTATATTGGCCGACTTTACTTGAATGGGTTCGTTTGGATAAATCATATTTTTCGTATGAGAACAATTAGCTAAAAATACAAAAAGGCGAGGAAATGTTTCCTCGCCTTTGAAAATAAAACGTATCTTTTCTTATGCTTCTAGTGCGGCTACACCCGGCAAGATTTTGCCTTCCATGTATTCTAATAATGCCCCACCACCTGTTGATACATAGGAAACACGATCACCATAGCCTGCATTGTTTACTGCTGAGGCTGAATCTCCTCCACCAATTAATGAAAATGCACCATTTTCTTCTGTTGCCTTTACAACTGCATCTGCAATCGCATTGGTACCAATCGCAAAGTTAGGGAATTCAAATACTCCCATTGGTCCATTCCAAAGTATTGTTTTTGAGTTTGCAATTACATCTTGAAACAATGCTACAGATTTTGGGCCGATATCTAAACCTTCCCAGCCATCTGGAATTTCACCACGGTTTACCGTTTGACGATTTGCCTCATTGTTGAAATCATCCGCACAAACATTATCTACGGGCATAATCAAGTTAACTCCTTTTGCTTTTGCTTTTTCTATCAAAGATTTTGCTAATTCAACTTTATCAGGCTCAGAGATAGATTTTCCAATCTTTCCACCCTCCGCTAACGAAAACGTATAGGTCATTCCACCCCCAATGATCAGGTTGTCTACTTTATCTAATAAACGCTCGATGATCAATATTTTGTCCGAAATCTTCGAGCCTCCCATAATGGCAGTAAATGGACGCTCTGAATATTCTAGGATTTTTTTTGCATTATCAAGCTCAGCTTGCATAACATATCCAGCTACTTTATCCGTAAAAAACTTGCCCATAACAGCTGTTGATGCATGTGCGCGATGTGCCGTACCAAATGCATCATTCACCCAAACATTGCCTAATTGAGCCAATTTCTGTGCAAATGCCTCATCTCCTTTTTCTTCTTCTTTGTAGAAACGGAGATTTTCCAACAATAAAATTTCACCTGGCTGTAAGCTTGCCGCTAATTCAGCCGCATCTTGACCAATACAATCCGTCGCAAACTTTACGTTTACTCCAAAAACTAACGAAAGTGGTGTAACTAAATGCTTTAAAGAATATTTCTCTACAGGGCCATCTTTCGGCCGTCCCAAATGAGACATCAAAATAGCAGATCCTCCATCCGATAAAATCTTTTTAACCGTTGGAATTGTTGCCTTAATGCGCGTATCATCAGTAATCTCAAAACGCTCATTCAGAGGTACATTGAAATCAACACGAACTAATGCTTTTTTACCAGCAAAATTGAAATTTGAAACCGTTTGCATAAATTTTGTTTCGTTAAATTAGTATGGTCTACCCGAAATTTATCAGGCCTACAAAGATAGCATCATTTCTGAAATTGTTGAAAAAATCTAATTTTCTGTTAAAAATCTTGAAATTTAACTCAAAATAGTCCTATTTTAGTATAAAATTTAGATGTAATCCGCCATGCAGACTCCTGCGCCAATAAACCTATCGCCTACGTATTATTGGGATTACTATCAATTTGTTCTTCGATACATTAAAAAGCATTATCAAGATTTGCTTGATCCAGCTGAAATTGAATTTTTTGACAATTTCGATAAGCTTTCTAAATCAGCACAATGCATGTATTTGCGTTTATGTGCTAGGTCCATTACTTGGTTTCAAACTAGCAAAATTAAGTATCCTGAAATAGTAGATTTATCGGAGGCATTGCTTGAATTAATGGACTCACGATTTATCCAATCATACAATGATGATGTTTTAAAGCCCGATTTGTTGCATGTACTTTCAAAGGAAACTTGCGTAGGTTTGGCTCGCGAACTTTTCCCCAATGATAAAATTTCTGCATCAATCCCCAAAGTGGGTTTAGTAGACATGTTAACTCATCAGCCTTACCGCGAATTTAGAACATTTGATGACTATATAAGTCCGGTCAATAAAGCTTATTACACGTTTAGTACGTTTTTGTTTTTTGGTACGCGGCAGCGTGATTTGACCGAATTTGTTGTGCGTGATTTGGGGCATCGCCAATTTGTGGATGTATCTGAGGAAGAATTGATTCCATACTTTTCTTCCCGACTAGAAATTGATCAAAAATGGCAAATTAGCGCGTGGCGTGAATGGTTCTGGGAAGTTAAGGATATAGCTGACGCTGACGAAATTATTCAGTCTTTTGATGCCAGCATGCTTCCTTTGTTAGACGAACTTACCGAACTAACGCTACCAGGTTTTGAAAAAATGCTGTATCAAGTAGGCCGACATCTGGAAAGACAAGGATGTTTAGAACCTGCTTTGCGTATCTATGCCTATGCTGGATCCATTACAGCTTTAGAGCGCCGCGTGCGTATCTTGGCCAAATTGAAACGCACCGAAGAAGCTATTTACTGGGCAGAATTTGGTTCTGAGTACGTTGAAAATCCAACTGAAGCTCATTTTTTTCAAGATTTTTTAGCGAAACAAGCATCTAAAAATCACCTTAAAAAGGTTACTAGTTCACTCAAAGAGGCAGAACTTATTGAAATTGATGTTGCCTGGCAAGGAAATGTGGAGCAAGGCGTTGTAGCTTACTATCAAAGTCAAGGGTTTTATGCTACATTTTCAGAAAATCGACTCTGGAAAAATATCTTAGGACTCTTAACCTGGGATTTGATATTTGAAGAAAAAAAGACAGGATATAACCATCCTTTTCAATATGCTCCTCGGCATTATGGCCAACTAGAATTTGCGTCCTTAAGCCAGGAAGCTTTTGAATTTCGATTAGAAATGCTTGATTCGGTTACAGAAACCTTGGATTTTATGCGGGAGGTGGGCGAAAGCCAACAAGGAAAATTGAATCCTTTGGTTGACTGGTATAATCTAGACTGGGAATTTATTGAAAATGCTTTACGGGTAATTGATTCAAAGGCATTGCGCGCCGTATTGACCTACATGTGGAATCATTTAGCAACGCATGCTAAAGGTTTTCCAGATCTATTTATTGAGAAGGAAGGATCTTATTATTTTATTGAGGTGAAATCCCCCAATGATCATCTATCTGCTATTCAATATTTTTGGCATGACTTTTTCAGGAAGGAAGGAATTCCATTTAGATTAATTCGGGTACATTGGAAATAAATTGTCAAGATTTACTTGACATCATTTCGAAAAAAATATACCTTTTCAACGAATCTAAAACGTTCTGTTTTTCGTTGGCTTTGCTAAGATTCCCAAAGCAAAATTCACCTTTTAAATTTAATGCTTATGAAAGTGCAAGTACACGCCATTCACTTCAGTGCTGATCGTAAATTATTGGATAGCATTCAAGCTAAGTTGAATAAGTTAGATACTTTTTACGATCGAATAACCGGAGGAGAAGTATTTTTAAAGTTGCTGACCGGTGAAGGGAAAATGCGAGAGAAGTTATTAGAAATTAAAATTGCGGTGCCAGGTGCTGTTCTGTTTGTTAAGGAAACAGCGAGATCTTTTGAAGAAGCCTTGGATTTGGCTTTACATGCACTAGCTGAACAAATAAAACGATTTAAAGCCAAGATTAATCAAGTGAAATCGGTTAAACCCGATTTAGCCATTGAATAGCAAAAACGCCCAATAATTTTATTGGGCGTTTTTTTTATCTGTATTTATAGAATTCCTATCAAGTCTTTAAATTCAAACCCATTTGTTAGGCGATCTTTTCCCAATTTGTGATGCTCAGCTAAGGCCCATAAAAGAAACTCTTTCATAAAATATTGATCTTTTGCTGCGCTTTCTGATTGGTATTTTTTTATTAGGTCGGCAAGTGGTTTTATCGAATTTAACGTCTCCTGATATTCTTTATCTGAACATTCATCATAAAGTACTAAGCCACCTCCTTCAAAAATTGCCTCCATAAGGGGCGTATACGGAGTGTCCTCTATTTTTTTTGAAAGTTTTTCAATCTTTGGGAATAGGCCTGGAAGGAAAGTTTTGATCGCTTGTCCAATCAATTGTTCTGCCACAAATGCAGCCCCTTCTTGTTCGCCTTCATATACCAATTCCACTTTTCCTGTAATCGCCGGAATGATACCCATAAAGTCAGCTAATCGGACACAGGTATGATCTTCTTTATTCAGCAATGACCGTCTTTCAGCGGTGCTTACGAGGCTTTCCAACATGGATATACTCATCCGTGCACTAACTCCGCTCTTATGGTCTATATATTCACTTTGGCGTGCTTCGAAAATGATTTGTTCAAGTAAATCGTAGGCCAAATTTGGAATGTAAACTCGGTCGGCTTGCGTTGTATTAATTCGTGCTTCCTGCGAAGAAATCTTACGGGCAATGGCGATACTTTCTGGATAATGCGTTAAAATTTGTGATCCAATTCGATCGTTCAATGGCGTGACAATACTTACTCGATTCGTATAGCCCTCCGGATTTGCGGTAAAAATGAATTGTACATCCAAAGGCAAACGTAATTTAAATCCTCTAATTTGGATATCTCCCTCCTGTAAAATATTAAATAGGGCAACTTGTATACGCGCTTGTAGATCGGGAATTTCGTTGATGACAAAAATGCATCTGTTTGCTCGTGGAATCATACCAAAATGAATGACACGGTCATCAGCATAAGACAGTTTTAAATTTGCCGCTTTGATTGGATCTACATCCCCGATTAAATCGGCAACCGTTACGTCTGGCGTTGCCAGTTTTTCCGCAAATCGATCTGACCGGTGCAACCAAGCAATAGGTGTTTGATCCCCTTTTTCTTCGATAAGGTTTATGGCAAATCGCGAGATAGGCTTCAATGGGTCATCATTGATCTCGGAACCTGCAACAAATGGAATAAATTCATCTAATAAATTCACCATTAATCGCGCTAAGCGTGTTTTTGCCTGGCCTCGAAGTCCGAGTAAGTTGATGTTATGTCGCGACAAGATCGCACGTTCTAATTCTGGAATGACGGAATTTTCAAATCCATGAACACCTTCGAAAACGGTCGTTCCAGCCTGCATATGCTGAATTAAATTATCTCGTAATTCATCTTTAATGGATTTACTCTGGTAACCAGAAGCTTTTAACTCGCCTAACGTGTTGATCATCTTATTTTAGTCTTTTCTTTCTATTCGTTTCGTAATCTTGAAATATCATTTCCCCTAAACCTCGTAAACCTGTGTAAAAGGCTTTTCCTTGATTTGCTTCTGTAAACTTGTCCACAAACTGTTGGAGATAGGGGTCGCGCGCAATCATAAAGGTGGTGATGGGAATATGTAATTTGCGTGCTTGCGCCGCCTGCGTGTAACATTTTTCTGTTACATATGGGTCAAGCCCATTACTGTTCATGTAATAGGTGCCATCTTTTTCACGCACACAGCTCGGTTTTCCGTCCGTAATCATGAAAATTTGCTTGTTGGTATTGCGTTTCCGGCGCAGAATATCCATGGCCAACTGCAATCCGGCAACGGTATTGGTGTGATAAGGGCCCACTTTTAAGTAGGGAATATCTTTAATTGAAATGCTCCAGGCGTCGTTCCCAAAAACAAGAATATCAATGGTATCTTTCGGGTAACGTGTGGTAATTAATTCCGCCAAGGCCATAGCTACTTTTTTGGCTGGGGTGATGCGATCCTCCCCATACAAAATCATGGAGTGGCTGATGTCGATCATCAAAACAGTGCTCATTTGGGATTTGTACTGTGTATCCTCTACCACTAAATCCTCTTCAGTTAGTTCAAATTCGCCAATTCCATGGTTGATTTGTGCATTTTTTAAACTTTCGGTCAAGGAGATTTTTTCGAGGCTGTCACCAAAATGATACGACCTAAACTCTCCTGTTAACTCATCTCCTTGTCCTGATGCCTTGGTCTTGTGATTTCCGGCTCCACTTTTATTTAAGTTGCCGAATATGTTTTCTAAGGCTGTTTGTCGAATAGCCCGCTCAGTCTTGGCGGTTATTCCCATTCCGGATTCGCCATTTTCGCCTATTTCCTCGCGAATGTAGCCTTTAGCTTTTAAGTCCTCAATGAAATCCTCGATGGTATAGTTCTCGTCTGTTAGCTCATATTCTTTATCTAACTCACGCAACCATTCAATCGCTTCATCAAAATCTCCTGAGGTATGGGTAATGAGCTCTTTGAAAATACTAAAAAGCTTATCAAAAGGAGAGATACTTTTTTCCTCAAATTCTTTAAAAAAAAATCCTTTTTTACTTACTGTGCTCATGGACTTCTTAACTCAGATTCGCATAAATTTGTTCAAATAAAGCAGAATTTAAGTCATAAAAAAAGGTGCTCTTTTCTGGAGCACCTTTTTCTTGGTATTTCTGGAAAATTATAGTCCAAATGCCGACTTAACCGCATCTACGAAGTCTAATTTCTCCCAAGTAAATAACTCAACTTCTTTGGTTACTTGCTGACCACCTGGGCCTTTAAATGTTTTGGTGACAACTTCGTTCTTACGTCCCATGTGTCCGTAAGCCGCAGTTTCTGAGTAAATCGGGTTACGTAATTTCAAACGTTGCTCAATAAAATAAGGACGCATGTCGAAGATAGCCTCCACCTTACGTGCAATCTCTCCGTCAGTAAGGTCTACATTAGCCGTTCCATATGTATCAATAAACAATCCACAAGGTTTCGCAACTCCAATCGCGTATGATACTTGAACCAATACTTGGTCGCAAAGTCCAGCTGCCACTAAGTTTTTGGCGATGTGGCGTGTCGCATAGGCCGCTGAGCGGTCTACTTTTGAAGGATCTTTACCCGAGAAAGCCCCACCACCATGCGCACCTTTTCCACCATAGGTGTCTACGATAATTTTACGTCCTGTTAAACCAGTGTCTCCGTGTGGTCCACCGATCACAAATTTACCCGTTGGATTAATGTGATAAGTAATCGCATCGTTAAACAACGCTTGAAGCTCAGGCTTTAACTTAGCCTTGACGCGTGGGATAACGATCTCTACGATGTCTTTTTTGATTTTTGCCAACATATCTGCTTCCGTTGCAAAATCGTCATGTTGTGTTGACACAACAATCGTATCAATGCGTTGAGGCGTATGATCGTCACTGTATTCAATTGTTACTTGTGATTTCGCGTCTGGACGTAAATAGCCGATTATGTTGGGCTCATTATTCCGAATGTATGATAATTCTTGAAGAATTTTATGCGCTAAATCCAATGCCAATGGCATGTAATTATCTGTCTCTTTAGTCGCAAAACCAAACATCATTCCTTGATCTCCTGCTCCTTGCTCTTCTGGATTTGCACGATCCACACCTTGGTTGATGTCGGCCGATTGCTCATGAATGGCTGATAAAATACCACATGAGTTCGCTTCGAACATATATTCTGATTTGGTGTAACCAATTTTGCGAATTACCTCACGCGTGATAGCTTGAACATCTAGGTAGGTTGTTGTATTTACTTCACCTGCTAAAACAACTTGACCCGTTGTAACTAACGTTTCGCATGCTACTTTGGATGTTGGGTCAAAGGCCATGAAATGGTCAATTAACGCATCTGAAATTTGGTCAGCTACTTTGTCGGGATGCCCCTCGGATACTGACTCTGAAGTAAATAAATAAGCCATTGGGTTATTGGTTGTTAGATTTAAAAACGTGCAAATTTAAGATTTATATTCGGGCAAGGCAATCATTTTTTAGGAAAAGGTAGGTCGGCGAGGCCAATTTTAAACGCCGCCTGCATAAATGGAAGGGTAGGTACGCTCGTCATTAATTTTAAATCCTCCCATATTGTCGTCTGTTCTTCGAGAAATCTTAAAATTAGCTGCGGTTTATTTTTTTGAAATAACGATTCAAAAACTCTATTTCCTTTTATTTTTTGATCAATAAGGACCTGTAAAAACACACGATCCATCCATTTTTTAAATGGGGGCGCCTCGTTAATCGGAGCATCCCAAATTTCATTTTCTAGATTGGATACCAGCATTTTCAGCTTCCGCTGTGTTCGTAAAAAACTGTATCCTGTCGTAGCTTTAACAAAACCACCTGAAGTCCCAATTTGTATAATCTTGGTATGTAAATTTTGTATTTCGGCCTCTGCTAGGGTCATTGGAATGATCCCAGACTCCTCCTCCAAAATCAAATAATCGTCTTCACCTAAACCATATGCCCCCACTAAATACGCCTTGATCTGATCTATGTAATGTTGTTTTTCTTTTAATTGGCCCGAAAAATAGGTGTGCTCAAACAAGGCAATACGGTCTGAGGTAGGCAACACGTACATAAATTCACATGCTGGTGTATGGGCAATTCTAAAATCAAACAAATGTGCGGACTCTGGATCGAAAATAGGAAAATTAGCTTCTATCGTTAGGCCAACAAAATGTTGTTTTAGGTGCTTGGGATTTTCTAACTCGCAAGGGAAAGGACTTATGCTATCAAATATTTTGTTTGTGGCTGTGAATTCGCCTGCATCAGTTTGCACCTTTGGATACCTTCCGGCATACGAGAAGCCAAGAACTTTTGTTTGCAGAAAATGAATTTTTGGATTCTGTTTAAGTTCGTTTTGTACAAAGGCGTACCAGCTGTCACTTTGAATTTTGCGGTAACTAAAAGGAAGTATGGAAAATTTATCACTCCGATTATCAAACGAATGAAACCAAAGTTGGTTCCAGCTATGCTCAACGACTGAATCAAATGTTTCTACTTGATCAGACCAATAGCACCAGGTCTTATCTCGTGTATTTTTTTCGGCTTGATCTAGGATTAAAATTGATTCGAACGGGACCTTACTTTGGTTGAGGTAATATGCCAGCGATAAGCCAGCCATTCCACCACCCGCGAGGATAAATGTGTAGTTTGGCTGCTTGAATTCGGGCATTTCGCTCATTTAAATATGTCGTTCTGCGTGATAACTTGAACGTACCAGCGCACCTGATTCCACATAGGCAAGTCCACGCTTAAGTCCTTCTTCTTTGTACATTGCGAATGTATCCGGGTGTATCCATTCAATGACCTCATGGTGCATTTTTGTCGGCTGTAAGTATTGTCCTAAGGTCAATACATCCAGTCCATGGGCCACTAAATCATCCATCGCCTGAAAAACTTCATCTTTGGTTTCGCCCAAACCGAGCATAATACCTGATTTATTGCGCTTCCCAAATTCCTTAGTCCGTTTGATTTGTTCCAAACTTCGCTCGTATTTCGCTTGTGGTCGCACATAGCGATACAAACGTGAAACGGTTTCCATGTTGTGTGAGACTACTTCCTGACCTCCCTCAATCATGCGAATAAGGGCGTCCCAATTTGCCTTTACATCTGGGATTAATGTCTCAATCGTCGTTGCTGGTGTTGTTTCTTTAACTGCTCGAACGGTTTGATACCAAATTTCAGCCCCTTTGTCTTTCAACTCATCGCGGTTGACCGAAGTGATAACCGCATGTTTAACTTGCATTAATTGGATCGCCTCAGCCACGCGTCTTGGCTCGTCCTCATCATATTCTTGTGGCCTTCCCGTTGCTACCGCACAAAAAGTACATGATCGTGTACAAACATTACCTAATATCATGAAAGTAGCGGTACCTTCTCCCCAACATTCACCCATATTGGGGCAATTGCCCGATTGGCAAATGGTATGTAATTTATATTCGTCAACCAATTTGCGCACTTTCGCATAATTCTCACCAATGGGTAGTTTGACACGTAACCAATCCGGTTTGCGATTTGAGGAAGCTGGGCTTATTTGTGGTAATTCAATCATGATGTAGGCGTTATTTCGTATTTTTTCCCATGGAAAAACTTATGTATCCTGTCGTGTAAACTTGCCGACCGGCCGTAAGGTTTAACATCTCTATTGGTTTAGCGAAATAATCCACTACAAAACCAATTTCAATTCCAATGTTATTCTGTTTTAATGTCTCAATTTCCATGTTGACAGCTGTCTTTACATGCCAGCCAGGGACAATGACTGATTCATTGAGACCTTTTAGGAGGCTACTTTCACCTAAGATTATAATTTTGTTAAAGCTATTATCTAACGTTTTGGCCAGTGGAACCTCTGCTGTGGTCTGAATTCCATTGTCGTAGGATATCTCCACGTAATAGGGTTTTTGCAGTCCTATGCTTGGTCCCATGGAAAAAAGACCCATTAATTTTTGCCCACCCTCCGTTGATTTTTGTAGCAAGGTCCATTGCCGACCCAGTGCAGGCCGAAGGACAATTAACTGATTTAATTTCCCTTCTACATGTGAACGGCCATTGAAGGTATATGGTGAATTAAATTCTCGATAGTCTTTTAATACAGCAGCCTCAAGCCCAAAAAAATTCTTATTCTCTTTTTCTCCCCATGGTTTCCGGAACTGAACTCCACCGAATATTCCCGAGTTTGTGGAGGTCGAAACACCTAAGGACCATTCATTTTTTTGACTAACTGGTTGTGCTTTGGGGGCTTGAATGACCGCGTTTTTCCGTTGGCCCATGGAGAGCAACGGACAACAAACAAGCAAGAAAATTCCCCAAATTCGATACATAGCTTAGGCTAAAAATGGCTTTAATTCATCCATGGAAATATCCCAATGGGTAGCTGAATAGGTACAATTCCCTTTGTCTATTACGAGGACCTGAGGCGATTGATGTTCCACATTAAATTTCTCTGCAATTAATCCTGAAATCGGACGATAAGCAATTAAATCTAAATAAAATGCAGGTGTTTGGTCTGCATCCCAAGCGCGCTCTAGCCGGCTTAATGCCGTGGAAGATATCGAACAACGTGTACTGTGCTTAAAAATGACGATTGGCTTTTCTTGAGATGTCTGAATTAATTCATCTACTTGTTGCTCCGTTGTAAGTTGATTCCAGTTCATGCAATTGTGGCAAGTGCCGCTTATTTTGTAATTTTATCGATTCAACATCAAATTTAGTAAAAACTTGAGAGTTTGGCTGTATTCTTTTGCCTTGTTTTTATATCGCCAAACCATGCGTTTGGCTGCTTTGTTTCATCCCAAAGCTAATTTGTGGCATGTGGGCCAACAAACCGTTTGGACGGGTCTAGAATCTATCATGCGTGAGAATCAAAAACCCGTGGCTTGGATTCATACAGCTTCGATGGGGGAGTTTGAACAAGGCCGACCGATCATCGAGGCATTCAAAAATCAATATCCTAATTATTTTATTTTAGTTACATTTTATTCGCCCTCTGGGTATGAAGTGCGAAAAAATACACCTGGAATTGATTTTGTGAGTTATCTGCCTTTCGATGGAGCGTATGCAAGTACGCGATTTTTAGATTTGGTCCAGCCGAAAATTGCCTTGTTTGTTAAATATGAATTTTGGTATTTTTACTTAGAAGGCCTGCGAAAACGGGGTATTCAAACATTGCTTGTCTCGGGAATTTTCCGTCCCAATCAATCATTTTTTCAATGGTACGGGGGTTTCTTTAGACACATGTTACGTACGTTTGATCACCTATTTGTTCAAAATAATTCATCGAAAGATTTATTGGAATCCATCGGAATAAACCGAGTTACCGTCGCTGGTGATACCCGATTTGATCGTGTTTTAGCCAATGCACGCAATTCAGCCCCTTGGGATGTGTTGACTAAATTTGTTAATGATCAAGCTTTTATTGTCGTAGGATCCGCTTGGCAGGCAGATATGGACTGTATAATTCCATTGATTAAGTCACACGCATTTCCTGTAAAATGGGTCATTGTCCCACATGAAATTCATGCAGCAGAATTACAATCTTGGAAAAATCAATTAGCCGTACCAGTCATGTTTTCCACGGGTGATTTTGTTAAAGATGCTCATGTATTGATTGTAGATGAAGTAGGCCGACTTTCAACGCTATATCGGGGGGCTACTTTCGCTTATATCGGCGGGGCTTTTGGTGCAGGATTACACAATACCTTGGAGGCAGCAGTTTATGGGCCTACGGTCTTTTTTGGCAATAAGAATTACCAAAAATTTCACGAGGCTGTTGATTTAGTGTCACTTGGATTAGCTTTTCCAATTGCAGATTCAGTTTCTTTAGAAAAGCAAATGCGTACAATTTTTGAAGATGATGACGTATTAGTGAATAAACAAGTGATGTCACGTAATTATGTGGCGCTTCAGGCAGGAGCAACGAATCGAATCATGGCGTATATTGAACAATCAAACAAAGCATATGTCACTCAATAAAGGCTTAATCATGCGGTCTACAGGTTCTTGGTACGAGATTCGCTCGGAATCTGGACAAGTATTTGCAGGCCGCTTAAAAGGTAAGTTTAAGTTGAAAGGACCTACAACATCTAATCCCATTGCCGTAGGTGATTGGGTCATGTATTCCATGGAAGATGAGGTGCACCAAACAGTCTTGATTGAGGAAATTTTACCACGCACGAACTACCTTATTCGTAAATCGGTGCATAAGACTGCGCAGGGACAAATGCTTGCCGCAAATGTCGACCAAGCAATTTTTGTCATGACTCTAAAATCTCCAAAAACATCGTTGGGATTTTTGGATCGTTTTTTGGTAACAGCGGAAGCCTTTCGTATTCCCGTGCACATCGTTTTTAATAAAATGGATTTGTTGGACGAGGAAGAGCAGGACCAAGTTTTTGAATATGCGGCGTTATACCAAGAATTGGGGTATGGGATTTTGTTTACATCGATTCCTCGAAATCAGGGCGTAGATGAATTTAAAGCCATGTTTCAAGGCAAAGTCTCTTTAATTGCAGGTCATTCGGGTGTCGGCAAATCAAGTTTATTGAATTTGGTGGCTCCGCATTTACAAATCAAGACCAAAGAAATTTCAGATTTTGCCCAAAAAGGAGTACACACCACAACCTATTCCACGATGTGGGAATTGAGTTCAAATACCTATTTGATCGATAGTCCTGGCATTAATGAAATGGGAATTCACGAGATTGAAAAGGAAGAATTGGCTCATTACTTTCCGGAGATGCGGGCTTTATTAGGGGAGTGTAAGTTTAATAATTGTGTCCATATTTCAGAGCCTGCTTGTGCTGTAATTAAAGCTGTTGAGGCAGGTGAAATTGCACCCAGTCGCTATTTAAGTTATTTAAGTATTTTCGAAAATGAAGACAACAGACGGTAATTTATGGGGTGTTGATTTGGGGGGAACAAAAATTGAATGTGCGGTTTTAGATCGGAAGAATCCGACAAAGGTACTAATTCGAAAACGCATCGATACAGAGGCTCCAAAAGGGTATGCGCATATAATGAGTCAGGTGAAACGCTTGGTCGATAACGTGTCTGCTGAATTAGGAGAGCAACCCTTGCAGGTTGGTTTTGCCACGCCCGGTGTGTTAGATCCACGTACCCAAACCATGAAAAATTGCAATACTGTTTGCATGAATGGCCAGGCGATGGCTTCGGATTTAGCAGCTATCTTAGGTTGTGAGGTATCGCTTGCCAATGATGCGAATTGCTTTGCCCTGGCAGAAACTCATTTAGGGGCTGTTTTAGAGGTGCACCCGGGGGCTGAAATTGTCTTTGGTGTCATTATGGGCACTGGTGGAGGAGGTGGAGTAGTGGCACATGGGAAAGTAGTCAAGGGTGTCCATGGAATTGGAGGAGAATGGGGACATAACATCTTAGAAGAGGGAGGGGATCCTTGTTACTGTGGGAAAGCAGGATGTGTTGAACATGTGATTTCTGGTCCAGCTTTGGAGTTATTTTATGAACGTCAGTCGGGTCAAAAGATGCGATTGCCACACATCATGGAAGCGTATTTTGCTGGGCATGATTCACATGCGACCGCCACAGTAGAACGTTTATTGGAAAATTTCGGTCGGGCTATTTCAACCTTAATCAACGTCCTCGATCCGGATGTCATCGTGATCGGTGGAGGCGTAGGAAATATCGATTTGTTATATTCGGAGGGCTATAATCGAATTAAAAAATACATCTTCAATTCAGGCGAAGTCAATACGCCGATTGTCAAGCCTAAATTAGGTGATAGTGCTGGGGTTTTTGGTGCGGCGATGTTGTTTGCCTAGACTTTCAGGAACCACTTGCGCTTGTAGCATATATAGCAGATGGACCAACAAACCAGTACAAAGCAGATCGCATAAGCTAGCGAGCCATTGAATTTACCAAAGATAGGTTCAAAAATATGCCAGTATAGCCAATTGCTCAAGGATGTGGTGCCTGTGCCTTCTGCTATTTCCACCTTCGACATTTGAATAGCGAGTACTTCAGAAATCGCATATGCTAGAATTGAGTTGGTCCCAAAAACCAAAAAGAAGGTGTTCGCAAAATGTTTCTCTTTGACCTCTATCCACCAATTCAACAAACCAATCAAGATAAAATCTATTCCGGCACAGATCAGTACAAATGAACTAGTCCAAAGTTTTTTATTAATGGGGAAACTCTGATCCCAAATAAGCGCCAGGATTATTAATCCTATTCCATAACTAAGTAATCCAGTTAATGCTGGTTTTTGAGCATCCCGCTGCTTCTCTAAGTACAAACTTACTTGGTAGCCAAATAAACAGGTACTCAAGGCTGGTAACGTGCTCAAAAAGCCTTCTGGATCAAATGGAATTCCATTTCCATCGTATAAATGCGAAGGCCCGAATAAAAACAAATCTAATTTAAGCACGGCATTTGACCCCAATTCATACGCTACTCCCGTATCCCCGAAGATGGCTAAGATGGCCCAATATGCAAGTAAAAAAGAAGCATTAATGATCGTCAGCCACTTTGCTGGGACGCTCAATGTAATAAATGAAATGGCACAATACGACAAAGCAATACGTGGCAATACATTTAAGAAACGCAGATTTTCCCAAGAGAAGTCAAGGAAAGGGAAATAAAATATGATGTAATTAATTATAAATAAAAGAAGCGTTCTTTTAAGAATTTTTGTTCGAACAGCGGATGTCAAGGTATAATTGAAGGCTTTAAACGAGAAGCGCATCGCAACACCTACCATGAAAAGAAAGGTAGGGAATACAAGGTCAGTGGGCGTAAATCCATGCCAATCAGCATGCTGTAATGGTCCATAGGTATATGTGCCATTGCCAGATGTATTAACTAAAATCATGGCAGCCAGCGTGATACCGCGCAGGATGTCCAACGAAAGAAAGCGTGATTTCATTTTTATAGGTTTAGTAGCATTGGGATCAAGCTTACCTGATTTCCAATCGTAAATCTAAAATAATATTTTCCAGAAATGAAAGGCGCCAGATAAAAATCAAATTCAGCCTGCTGAAAGCTAAGTGATTGTACAATAGCTCCTTGGATATTGATGATATCCAAAGTCCCTTGTTCCGTCCCACTTGTTTTAACTTGAATTTTTTGACCGATTGAGGCGGGATTTGGGTAAACTTTAATGTGATCTTGTGCAGGCAATTCGTTTCCTAGAATGGGATTAAGGATTTGACTGATGCGGTCGTAATTTGGTATGCCAAAGCCGAGTAAAGCATCGGGTTTGGACGCCTGACTACCGGATTTGCGTATTACTTGTATAATTTCTTGTGCCGTTTTTTGTGGATTTGCTTGGATTATACCCGCCACCAATCCCGCGAGTAATGGTGCTGAAAAGGATGTCCCGTTAAATGACCCGATGGTTCCAGATGGTAAGGCCCCGATCGTCGACAAGCCCATGGCTGCTACATCTGGCTTAACTCGGAAGTCAAAAGACGGACCAACGGAGCTAAATGAGGCACGTAGTCCGGTACGATCTACTGCACCAACGCTTAAAATGGAGTCTGCATCGGCCGGTGCAGCGATGTATTTCCATGCAATGTTACCTTGATTTCCGGCAGAAATGGTACATACTATTCCTTTGCTTGCGGCCCAAGCCGCGGCTTTTGAAACCAGCGTTGTTCGGCCGTCCATATCCGAATATCTATGATTGTATTTGGTATTATCGAATTCAGAATACCCTAAGGATGAGGTGATTACATCGGTTCCTAAGCTATCTGCCCATTCGGCTCCACGCATCCAATTTGCTTCTTCCACTAAAAGTTCATGATCACTTTCCTCAGTTTGTGCCAAGGCAAATTGAGCGTCAAATGCAGCACCTATTAATTTTCCCGGAGCTTGGGCCGCAATCGTACTCCACACATTCGTTCCATGCGCACCTCCCGCATATACTGATTTTAGCCCAGGATCTGTGATAAGCGTACCCAATAGCCGTTTTTCGGCATATATGGGTTGCAAAATTCCTATTTGATCCGCTTGGGAAAAGCCATCATCTAACACAGCTATTTTTACACCTTTGCCAGTAAATCCTTGGGCATGCATTTTGTCAATCCCCAGTTGACTTAATTGAGCGAGCGAATTTCCATAATCTAGCACAGTGCTTTGAAGCGAGTTTTGCTTGGATTCGGATTGTAAGCGGAGGTCAGAGCTCGAATCTAATGGCATATTTTTATATAGCCCCGCCACCGACTTCAACGCTTTTATCTTTCCGATATTAGCTGGTTTCTCTTTAATCAACACTCCATTTATCCATTTAAGTGGATAAATGATTAATGCACCTGCTGATTTTAGTTCCTGAATGTAACTTGGGTTAACGGGTAAATCTTGTGTCGATATTCCAATTTTATTCTTTGTTCGTCGATTAATCGCTGCGGGAGAAAGAAAATCCGCTGGTTTATTAACTGAAAATGGCGAATTATTTTTGTCTTTGAATAAAACGAGGTAGCGATAACGCGTTTCTTGGGCAACACTTTGAAATGAAATACCGACCAAAACAATTAAAAGAAGTACGCGTTTTATCATAGCTGGATACAAAGAAAGAATATTTATATGGCATTGGCTTACTATTTTCAATTCCTTTTGTAATTTTCCACACGTTTTTACGGTCCCAATGACGAAATTATTGAGAAAATCTTTCGTGTTTACCTTTGCTTTTTGGCTTTTACTCGGCCAAACGGGTCTTGCATGGAAGTCGGCCACATGTATTTTTACCGGAAATGTTAAGTACGGTTGGGGAAATCAGGTATCCTGTTGTAAAAAATCGAATACCTCCCCACGTGATGTGGTTTCCCGTGCTTCCTGCTGTACATATGATCAATTCCAAGTTAAATTAAGTGCGGATCAACAGTTTAAATTGATTGCTTTTCAATTTGTTTGTGTTCAGCCTGAAACTAAATTCTTCTATGTTTTCGATTCAAGGGTTCCCTTGAAATCTGACTTTATAACAGTTAGAAAAGAGTTCTCACCTCCCGCATCTGTCAAGCGAGCGATTATCCAAGTATATTTGATTTGAACGATTTAACACCTTCCTAAAACGTTCTGTTTTATGTTAAATCCTATTCAAATGAATCGATTATTTCTGATTATTATTTTATTCATTAGTTCACCATTATGGGCACAAGAGCTCAATGGGCGCGTTATGCGTATTGACCCTCAGGGCAAAATGGAAGATATTCCGGGCGCAACAGTTTACTATCGTGCGGATAAATTAGGCACTAACACGGGCGTTGATGGTGGCTTTAAATTACGGGTTCGCTCGTTTCCCGGTTGGCTCATCGTGCGAGCTATCGGATTTACCCCCGATTCTGTTTATGTAGAAAAGCCTCAATTTGTTCACCTGCATTTAACTGCGAATACCCAAGAATTGGGTGAGGTTAAGGTTGTCGCAACGCCCGGTGGCCAAGATGTACAATCCATTCAGAGCAGGGAAATTTTGACTATGAAAACTTTGGCAAAAGCTGCTTGCTGCAATCTTTCAGAAAGTTTTGAGACCAATGCCAGTGTATCTGTGAATTTTACGGATGCGATCACGGGTGCCAAACAAATTTCCTTGCTTGGCCTTTCCGGAACGTATGTTCAAACGCAAGTTGAAAATGTTCCTTCGATTCGTGGATTGAAGTCAACCTATGGGCTAAATTACATTCCTGGCACGTGGATTCGATCCATTGATTTAGCCAAAGGCCAAAGTTCCGTCGTGAATGGGTATGAATCCATGACAGGAGCAATCAATATGGAATTGGTTAAACCAGATACATCTGAAGCTTATTTTTTGAATGCCTATGGAAATTCGCAGGGGCGATTTGAAATCAACCAGCAAGCTGCACACAAATTTACTGGAAAGCTTTCTACAGCTGTTCTGACGCACTATTCCCAACAAGCTTCACGTCTAGATGGAAATAAGGATGGATTTATGGATTTGCCTTTGTTTAATTTGATCAATGTGATGAACCGGTGGAAATATGCAAGTGACCGGTGGATGGTGCAATGGGGAGGCGGTTACTTACGCGAACAACGCGTTGCTGGTCAGATGAATTTCGAGGAAAAAACATCCAATCGATTTCGTGTTTATGGGTTTGGTAGTGCCACTGAGCGATTCGAAAGCTTTGCAAAAGTGGCACGTTTGTTTCAATCAAAACCTTGGAAAGGGTTGGGCCTTATTTTGACAACTGCAAACCATCGAAATGATTCCTATTTTGCTTATAAGCAATATGTGGGACGTGAGCAAAGTGTTTTTGGTAACTTAATTTATCAATCGATCATTGACAATACGAATCATACTTGGAAGGCAGGTTCCAGTTTTTTATATGATTCCTACCAAGAGCGCTATTTGGATTCTACCTATGCTCGTACAGAACTCGTTCCTGGTTTTTTTGGAGAATATATATGGACAATCCCGAATAGGTTTACCTTAGTTGTAGGGAATCGAGTTGATTTCCATAATCAGTTGGGTACGAAATGGGTACCACGTATGCATGCTAAATGGGATATTACGCCAACATGGTTGGCACGGGCTTCGGTAGGCAAAGGCTGGCGGCGCGTAAATCCGTTGGCAGAAAACATGGGTTTTCTGGCCAATACACGGTCAATCCAACTGCTCGGCACGCTTAATCCGCTGGAAGAAGCATGGAATTATGGATTTACCTTATCGCACGATTTTCAGGTGGCTAATCGGAAAGCTAATATTGTCTTTGATTATTTCCAGACGGATTTTACGCATCAGTGGATTGTCGATATGGAAACGGCACATGCGATTCGTATGTATTCTAATCCTGGGGCGTCCTTTGCTAAAAGTGCTCAGGTTGAGTTAAACTATAGTCCGCTCCCGCGTTTGGAATGGAAAGCAGCTTACCGTTTCCAAGACGTGGCCTCTGATTATTTGACGGAAATAGGAACTCTACGACGCTTGACCAAACCATTTTTAAATCGGGATCGAGTGCTCATGAATGTGGCGTATGCGACACGCTATGATATTTGGAAATTTGATTTGACGTGGCAATGGAGCGGTGCGCGTCGCATACCCAATGCATATGTGCATGCCATAGATTCGCCTGAAGTAAACGCGCCAGCCTTTTCCATGGTTTATGGACAAGTAACGCGTCAATTTAAACATTGGGAAATGTATGTAGGTGTAGAAAATCTATTTAATTTTACGCAGCCAAACCCAATTATGGGTGCAGCAGATCCATATGCCCTTGGATTTGATGCCACCATGGTTTGGGGGCCTGTCGCTGGGCGAATGGTTTATACTGGATTACGTTATAAAATCAATTAAATCATATGAAAAAGTTCATCTTAGTATCTGGAATGGTTTTTGCGATGTTTGGAACATTTGCACAAACACAAGAGTCAAAAAAGAATAAAACGGAAAATAAAAAAGAAGTGTATCAGTGTCCAATGAAATGCGAAGGCGCTAAAACCTATGCGAAAAAAGGGAAGTGTCCTGCGTGTACAATGGATTTAAAAGTTGCTAAAAAATAAAGTCATGAAAAAAATCTTATTCTTATTACTTCTGCCATTCGGGTTATTGGCAGGACCGACACAAACTGTAAAGATTAAAACATCTGCAATTTGTGAGATGTGTAAGGAGCGCATCGAGAAGAATTTGGCATTAACCAAAGGGATCGAAATGTCTGATTTGAATCTTGAGGATCAATCGAACATTACGGTTGTTTACAATCCGGATAAAATCGATGTAGCGAAAATTAAGCAAGTGATTGCTGAAACGGGCTACGATGCCGACGATGTTAAAGCAGTCAAAAAGAGTTACGAGAAACTCCCGAATTGCTGTAAAAAGTAAAACGAAAGGCCATCCGAGGATGGCCTTTTTTATTTTTTCATGCTTAACGCAATGCGTTTGCGAGCTTCATCCACCTCGGTCACGGTAACCATTACTTTTTGAGCTACTTTGACGATTTCATTGGGGTCTTTGACGAATTTATCTGCCAATTGGCTTACGTGAACTAATCCGTCCTGATGTACGCCAATATCCACAAAAGCACCGAAATTCGTTATGTTCGTAACGATACCTGGGAGTTTCATACCTACACGGAGATCCTTGATTTCATTCACCCCTTCTGTAAATTCAAACGCCTCGAATTGTTCCCGGGGATCACGTCCGGGCTTGGCTAATTCCGCTAGAATATCAGTTAGGGTAGGTATGCCTACTTCAGTTGTTATGTATTTCTGCAATTGAATTTGCTTGCGTAGCGATTCATTTGTTAATAAATCCACCACCTGGCAATTGAGATCCTTGGCCATTTTTTCTACGATTTCGTAGCGTTCTGGATGAACTGCGCTGGCGTCCAACGGGTTTTTGGCGTTGCGAATGCGTAAAAATGCGGCGGCTTGCTCGTATGCTTTTTCGCCTAGTCGGGCCACTTTTTTCAAATCAGACCGCTTGATGAAAGGACCGTTTTTAGTTCGGTAATCAATAATGTTTTGGGCCAATTGCGGACCAAGTCCAGAGACATAGGAAAGTATCTGTTTGGAGGCTGTGTTAAGTTCAACGCCAACGGAGTTTACACAGGAGATTACGGTATCGTCTAGGGAAGCTTGTAATTTCTTCTGGTCAACATCATGTTGGTATTGTCCTACTCCGATAGATTTCGGGTCAATTTTTACCAATTCCGCCAATGGGTCCATTAATCTACGCCCGATGGAGACGGCCCCCCGGACGGTAATATCTTTATCTGGAAATTCATCTCGTGCAGCTTCGGAGGCAGAATAAATAGAAGCGCCACTTTCATTGACCATAATGATCGTGATTCCCTCCAGTTTGAGGTTGCGGACAAATGCTTCTGTTTCCCGACCCGCCGTTCCATTTCCGATCGCGATGGCTTGCACATGGTATTTTTTCACCCACGCACTGATGGTATGTGCAGCTTCTTGGGCTTGTCCCGGGCCTGTATGAGGAAAAATGGCTG
>JACCDL010674217.1_pt1 | contig 44023 bp, 43 predicted proteins | sample 7441931 | NCBI WGS metagenome assembly JACCDL01 (sample SAMN15323437, study PRJNA562643) | freshwater metagenome | isolation source: river surface water | place: USA:Blue River Watershed | collected 2017-08-16
CAGTCGGGTGGTGCACTAATGATTCCACTTGGCCTCTTGTTAATTCTTGCTGTGTTTTTCTTTTTTGAAAGATACATCGCCATCAAGAAGGCGGGAAAGATTGATGATAATTTTATGCGTATTATTCGCGACCATATTCTCAATGGCAATGAATTGGCAGCAAGGGCAATGACCAAGAATACAGATAATCCAGTTGCAAGGATCATTGATAAAGGCATTCAGCGCATAGGTAAGCCTATCGATGCAATTGAAAGAAGCATGGAGAATGTAGCTCGTTTGGAAATGTACAACCTGGAAAGAAACTTAAGTGTATTGAGTGTAATATCAAGAGCAGCTCCAATTTTTGGTTTTGTGGGTACACTAGCTGGATTGATGCAACTGTTTTTTGATATCAACACAACAGGCGAATTTGTATTGAATACTATTGCAGGTGGATTGTATGTTAAGTTGGTAACATCTATATCTGGACTTGTAATCGGTTTATTGTCGTTTCTGGGATATAGTTTCTTGCATACCCAAATTGATAAGACAGCCAATAAAATGGAAGTTGCTGCTGCCGATTTTCTAGACATTATACAGGAGCCCACTAAATAAAGCAGATGCAAATTAGAAAAGCAAATAGAGGAGAAACGGAAGTCTTTACAGAGGCATTGAATGATATTTTGTTCATTCTGTTGATGTTCTTTCTCATTGTTTCTACACTTGCCAATCCTAATGTCATTAAACTTTCTCAGCCTAAATCAAGTGGTGATACCAAGGCTAAACAAAACGTAGTAGTGTCAATAGATGCCAACAAGCAATTCTATATTGGCACAACTCCAGTGCCCCTTGACTCTCTAAAAAATGCTTTGGCTCCAGTTATTTCAAAAGAAAAAACAGAAGTGCCTACCATTGTTATCAATGCTGATAAAACTGTGGCTATTGACGAGGTAGTCGCTGTGATGCGAATTGCAAAAGAGTTGGGAGCTAGAACTGTTTTGTCGGTTGAGAAACAATAAATATTTATAGCGAAGCACCAGCTCTGATTCCGCTGACAATCCTATCTTTTCCTTGGAAGTCCTTTTGAACTTTCACTTCTTCATACTCATGTTGTATCATTAATGCAGCAACCTCTTCGGCATAAGACATATGGGTTTCAAACCAAAGTGTTCCTCCTCTTGTCAAGTGTTGTTCGCTAAATGAAATAATTGACTTGTAAAATTGCAAAGGGTCATTGTTGGTGACAAACAATGCCAAATGTGGTTCATGATCCAATACCTGTGCGGTCATTTCATGTTTGTCTTCATGCGGGATGTATGGCGGATTACTAACAATTAGGTTGAAGGCAGGCAGATCATGATTTAGGCTATCAGATAAAATATCCAACTCTTTAAAATGGATTTTTACATTGAGTTGTGTTGCATTTTGAGATGCTAGTTTTAATGCGGTTGCGCTTTTATCAATAGCCCATACTTCCCAATCAGGAAACGCATGTTGAAGTGAAATTGCTATGCAACCGCTTCCAGTCCCAATATCAATAGCCCTAAATGGGATCTTATTTTTTTCCTGTGCTGTTACGCTATAATGTATGATGGAATCAACCAATTCTTCTGTCTCTGGCCTTGGAATCAATACATGTTCATTAACCGTAAACTTGTGACCCTTGAACCAAGAATAGCCTAATACGTATTGCAGCGGTTTGCCTTCTAAGATTTCATTTTTAAATTTCGTGTATTGAATATCTTGTTCTGGTGTCAGGTGAAAATCATGGTGAATAATACGTTGTGATTTTGACCATTTTGTAATTTCCTCCATTATCCAATCGGCTATAACCCCTGCTTCTCTGTTATCGTAAATCGCGAGTAGAGAAGATTGAAGATGGTGATAAGCTTCTTTCAATAACATACCCCAAAAGTAAATCAATTAACTTTGTATCAAGAGGAAGCATACATGGAAGCGCCGCATTTTTATCAGACCATAGAAAAACAAGTTGTTGCCGAGTTTACGGACAGGGGAAGTAAGTTTATTGGTGTAGCATTTCCAATTAGCGCTGTTGATGATTTCAAGATTGCGCTCAATGAGGTGAAAAAAATGCATCCCAAAGCTTCCCATCATTGTTTTGCATACCGATTAGGTATGGATGGTCTTACCTACCGCGTAACAGATGCAGGAGAACCATCAGGAACAGCAGGGAGACCTATCCTAGGTCAAATAGACAGTAAAGGGCTAACCAATGTGCTTATAGTAGTTGTGAGGTATTTTGGTGGTACATTATTGGGGGTGCCTGGCTTGATCAATGCTTATAAAACGGCCGCTTCTATGGCTTTGCAGTTAACGCCAATTGTAAAGAAGCCAATCTTGACTTTGTTCGAATTGCAATTTGATTACACCATCTCCAATGAGGTTATGCGTCTGGTAAAAAAATATGGGTGCTTTTTATTAAAGCAGGAGTTACAGTTGTTTTGTAGTTATGAAGTTGGAGTACCCCGACAAATAGAAAATGAGTGTATTACAGCATTTGAACAACTCAGAGGGTTATCTATTAAAAAGAAAAGCGACTCAGTTTCCTGAATCGCTTTTTGTATGAAATAATTTGAAAATTATTTTTCAGTATTCATGTCTTCGTCCACTAAAACTCTACCGCAGTTTTCACAAACGATGATTTTTTTGTGTTGACGAATTTCACTTTGGCGCTGAGGTGGAATTGCATTGAAACATCCTCCACAAGCATCACGAACTACAGGAACTACTGCTAAGCCGTTGCGGAAATTTTTTCTGATTCTGTCAAATGAAGACAGTAAACGAGGATCTACTGATGCACGAGCCTTATCAGAAAGTGCAGAGAATTCTTTTTCTTCTTTTTCAGTTTCAGCAATGATTTTATCTAACTCTGATTTTTTTACTTTCAGGTTAGCTTCTTTATTGGCAATGTTTTTCTTTACTATATCCAATGCCCTAGCCTTATCCGAAATTTCTTCGTTAGCATCCTTGATATGTCTTTCAGCAAGCTTCACTTCAAGGGTTTGCATTTCAAGTTCCTTGTTGATTGCTTCGTACTCTCTGTTGTTTTTTACATTATCACTTTGCTTTTCATATTTCTTGATTAGCTCTTGTGATTGTGTAATGGTCTGCTTTTTTTGCTCAATGAATTCATTGATACCATTGATCTCTTCTTCAATTCTTGTTTCTCTTGAATGGAGACCTTGTATTTCGTCTTCCAAATCACGGACTTCAATTGGTAGCTCACCTTTTAAAATTGCGATAGCATCCAATTTGCTTTCCACTTTTTGAAGATTGAGCAATGCGGCCAATTTTTCCTCGACTGAATATTCTTTTGCAGTAGCCATAATGAGTTATAAAAAATAATTGACGGGATTGGTATTTCTACCTGTTTTTAGGACGGCAAAGGTAGGGAATTTTTCTTTTATTGCCCTTTCTAAGAGGTCGGAAGTGTATTGTTCACTTTCAAAATGGCCTATATCGGCCAATAAAAGCTTTCCATCGGGCTCGAAGAAGTCGTGGTACCCTAAATCTGCAGTGATATAAACATCTGCTTTATTTTTTAAAGCATTGATTATCAACGATTTTCCTGACCCTCCACAAAGGGCAACTTGTTGAATCGGTTTGCCTGTGAATTGTGAATATCTGATAACCCCTGTTTGAAAAGTTTTTTTCAGGTGGCTGAGGAAATCTTTTTCATCCATTGGCATAGGAAGGGATCCGATAGCGCCTGCCCCAATTTCCTGAAATTTATTTTCAAGAGGATAAATATCATAGGCGACCGTTTCATACGGATGGGCTTTAAAAAGAGCAGATAAGATGGCATTTTGGAGATGAGTAGGGAAAATCACCTCAATTCTCTCTTCCTTTTCGTGGTGTTGTTCATTTATGGCACCAACAAAGGGGTTGGCATGTTCATTTGCCCTGAATGTTCCGATGCCAGTAGCATTGAAACTACATTCATCATAGTTGCCAATAGCCCCTGCTCCAGTTTCAAACAGACTAGTTCTTACAGCTGCTGCATGATTAACAGGTGCGAAAGTCACTAATTTTTGATGAGTATTTGGCAAGGGGTCTAGTACCCTTGTGTTTTGTAACCCAATTCGGTTCGCAATTTCTCCGTTAACTCCCCATAAAACATGGTCGAGGTTGGTATGAATGGCATAAATACTCAGATCAGCTTTTAATGCAGAAGCGAGCATACGTGCAACAGGATTGCTTGGCATGAGTTGTTTAAGCCCCTTGAAAATAGGAGGGTGGTGGACTATAATCAGGTTGATTTTCTTTTCAATAGCCTCTTGAATTACATCGGGTGTAAGATCCAGCGCTGTTAACACTCCTGTGCAGGGCTGTTCAGGGTTTCCAACAACCCAGCCTGAATTATCGTAAGATGCCTGTAGCCCCAGTGGAGCTTTTGTTTCTAAAAAGTTAATTATATCCTTTGTAAGCACCATTAATTTTCTATTTCTAAGAATTGAAATTACTTTACTTTCTCAATCTCTACAGTGAAGAAGGCGATTTTATTTATTCTCTATTTTTTCATCCTCTCTTTTGCAGATGCACAAAGGGTTGTACACGATTGGGAAAATTATATCAGTTCAATTGGCGGTAAACCCATATCAGTAAATGTTGATCTTGGATTCAGCCAAGTGGCGCCTATCAAAGAAAATCCTTTTGTCATTGTTTTGCGAGTTAAACTTAGAAATCCCAATCAAATGGGAATGCCAGATTTAACTGAAATCAATGAATTGGATAAGTTAGAAGCCAGGTTAGTGGAGTTGTTAGCAAGGCAAGTAGGCGCTTTGTTTACAGGTAGATTTACCCAGCGGGGAATCAGGGAGTTTTATTTTTATGCACCAGATACAGTAGGTTATCAAAAAGCAATAAATCAGTCCCTTTTTTCGTTAAATGAAGGTGAATGGCTCTGTCAGGCCAAACGCGACGAAAAATGGGATAACTACTTTACAGTTTTGTACCCATCAAAATTGGACCAGCTAAAGATTGCCAGTCGTAAAAAGCTGGAAATCATGGGAGTAGCAGAAGGAAGGGTGTTGAAGAGTATTGAAGTTGAACATTATTTCGAGTTCGAAAATATTGATGGCAGGACAAAATTTTTGTCAACGCCTGAAATGTCGGGTTTCAAAATTGTTGAAATGCCCGGTTTGCCTGACAAATCCAAAGGGAAATATGTGCTGGTCCTGAGGAGAAAAGAAGACCCTGATTTTAGCTGGATCGAGAGAAGGATTGTACCACTCTACAATTTGACTCAAAAACACGGTGGTAGCTATAAGGGTTGGGAGCAAATTGTCAAGTAAACCCAAATCCAAACAATATGAAAACCAAGGCTACTTTAGCTGTGGCAGTTTTAATGCTGTCTTTTATTTTTTCTTCTTGCGAAAAAACAGAACAATTCCTCCAAAAGGCTGTCCTTACACAAATCATCACCAACGATCGTTGGGTGGTTGAAACATTTACAGTTTCAGGTGCAGATGTAACAACAGATTATGCGCCTTATGAATTTGAGTTCAATGCAAACGGTACAGTAACTGCTCATAAAGCAACAGAGGCTACAGTAGGTGATTGGAAAGAAGATATCCCAACAATGAGTATTGAAACACATTTCAATAGCACAGTGCTGTCATTACAGCGCTTTAATACAGTATGGTATATAGGGAAAACAGCACCTACCTATGTAGAGGCAAGATCAGTAACTGCTACTGCTGTTTACACTTTGAGATTAGTAAAAAAACAATAAGTGTAGGTGAGGTCAATTGAACAATTTCTATAAGCAATTGTTTCTTATTTTTGAATCCTAGTTCATTAAAAATAATTCAATATGTCAATTCAAAAAGGTCATCCAGCTCCTGATTTTTCTTTGTTCAATACAGAAAAAAACAAGGTGGCGTTAGCAGATTACAAAGGAAAAAATCTTGTAATACTTTTCTTTCCTCTTGCTTTCACAGGTGTTTGTACAACAGAACTTTGTTCAGTTAGAGATAACTTGAATGTATACACTGGTTTGAATGCTGAAGTTGTGGGCATCTCTGTTGACTCATTATTCTCTCTTGGTAAATTCAAAGAGGAGCAACAATACAACTTCCCTTTGCTTTCTGATTTCAATAAGACGACTGCCAAAGCTTATGGAGCTTTTTACGATGAGTTTGTATTGGATATGCAGGGTGTGGCTAAAAGAGCTGCATTTGTAGTAGATAAGGATGGTACAGTGCAATATGCAGAAGTATTGGAGAGTGCCGGCGATCTACCAAATTTTGATGCAATCAAAGAGACATTATCAGGCCTGAATTAGTACGATAAAGTTCAAATGAATAAGCCAGCACTTCTTAGTGTTGGCTTTTTTCATGTAAATCAGCTAATTTTGACTATATCGTATGAAGGTACTTTTAACCATCTTATTCAGTTGCTCGGTTATGCTTGGCTTTAGTCAGGTTAAACGTGTGACCTTGAGTGATCATGTAAAAAGAACCAGCATCTATCCAAATCCTGCTAAGTCGTTTGTTCAAATACAGTATAAGCAATCTACTCCACCACCATCTTCATTGGTCATCTATAATTTTCTGGGTAAAAAACAATTAGAGACAAATCAGCCTGGTACGCATGTTTATCTCGATTTAACCAGCTTTAACCGTGGTGTATATATTTTTCAGTTCCGGGATAAAAATGGCCAGATCATTGATTCTGGAAAATTCCAAGTTGAGAAGTAATTAGAGTACTTGTACAATCAAGAATTTCAAGTAATTGGTATTTTCCAATCCACGTATAATTGGATGATCGGGCGATTGTGCTTGATACACAACCTGTCTTAATGTTCTCCTTGCATCCTTTGCCGCCATTTCAATGGTTTGGTAAAACAAATCAGGTTGAACAAGATTTGTACAAGATGAGGTGACCAAGAAACCTCCTGGTTTGATCAGCTTCATACCTCTCAAGTTGATTTCTTTATAACCGCTTATGGCTTTTTGAATATTCTCTCTGGTCTTGGTGAATGAAGGTGGGTCAAGCATCACAACATCCCATCTCTTTTCTTCTTTCGTCCATTGTTTTAATGCATCAAATGCATTGATGGCTTGGAAACTGATGTTGTTGAGGTTATTTAGTTTAGCATTTTCTCTTGCCTGCTCTACTGCGTTTTCAGAAATATCTAAACCTAACACATGTTTGGCCCCATATGCAGCAGCATGAATTTCAAATGTACCAGTGTAACAAAAAGCGCCCAATACATCTGCGCCTTTTACGATATGTTGTATTGCTCTTCTATTGTCTCTTTGGTCTAAAAAATAGCCTGTTTTTTGCCCCTTCTCAACATCAACGATGAATTTTAAACCGTTTTCTGTAATTGGAATACGGGTATTGAAAGGAGCAGATAGAAACCCCTTTTTTTGTTCCATGCCTTCTAGTTCTCTGACTGGCACATCATTTCTTTCGTAGATGCCTTTTGGATTGAAAATTTGTTGGATGGCATCAACAATTTCATTCTTCCATTTATCTATCCCAAAAGCCAAAGTTTGCAGTACAAAATAGTCGTTGAATTTGTCAATGATCAGCTGGGGCAGTCCATCTGCTTCTCCAAATACCAAGCGACAGTTTTCGGTATAACCAAGACGCTTTCTGTATTCCCAAGCCTCTTCAATTTTATAAAGAAAAAATGCAGCGTTGATTTCATCTGTTTTTTTTCTGGTTAGGAGTCGCACTGGAATTCTTGAAAGCGGGTTCACATATCCCTTACCCACAAAGGATCCATCATGGTTTTCCACGATGGCAATATCTCCAGGCAAGAGCTCATCATCCATTAGATTTATTTCGTTTGAAAAAATCCAAGGGTGTCCACTGGCTATTCTGTTGCTTATTTTTCGCTTGAGCACTACTTTCTTCATGTTGCAAAGGTAAACTTTCGTGGAAATGACTGAAATTTGCATTTTCTAAAGAAAATCAGACAATTTGGCTTGTTTTGGTAGTATGGCAGGCCATTTGAGCAGTAAAAGTGCAAACCAATGAATATGGAAGAAAAAGATATGATGAACAATGAAGAGCAGCAAACGTCTGCACAAGAGCAAGAAGTCAATTCAGTTGAATCAGCATCTGAGCTAGATTTATTGAAGAAAGAAGTAGAGGAGCAAAAAGAAAAATTCATCAGGCTGTATGCTGATTTTGACAATTTCAAGAGGAGAAATGCCAAGGAGAGAGTAGAGCTGATTCAGACTGCAGGGAGAGAGGTGATACAATCACTTTTGGAAGTGATGGATGATTGTGATCGAGCAGAAAAACAAATGCACAAAAGCGATGATGTAGCGCAAATCAGGGAAGGTATTCAATTGGTTTTTGCCAAATTGAGAAATACGATGCAGTCGAAGGGTGTGAAAGAGATGAAAACAATAGGTGAAGAGTTCAATGCGGATTTCCATGAGGCTATAACCGAAATACCAGTTACTGAAGAAAAAATGAAAGGTAAAGTTGTTGATGAAGTGGAGAAGGGATATACTTTGAACGATAAGATTATTCGATTTGCAAAAGTGGTTGTAGGAAAATAAGCCTCAACAAAACTAACGACTATGTCAAAAAGAGATTATTACGAAATATTGGGTGTGTCGAAATCTTCGTCCGCTGATGAAATCAAAAAAGCGTACCGAAAGGTAGCAATGCAATTTCATCCGGATAGGAATCCAGGTGATAAAGAAGCAGAAGAAAAATTCAAGGAAGCTGCTGAGGCTTATGAGGTTTTAAGCGACCAAGAAAAGCGCGCGCAATATGATCGCTTTGGTCATGCTGGTGTAAATGGAAGAGGCGGCGGTGGCGCACACGGCATGAACATGGATGATATTTTCAGCAATTTCGGAGATATTTTCGGGGATGATATTTTCGGAAGTTTCTTTGGAGGAGGAGGTCGTCAGCGCAGTGGAGGAAGAGCAAGAGGTACAAGAGGTAGCAACTTGCGCATCAAGCTTAAAATGAATTACGAGGAGATTGCAAAAGGGGCAAATAAAACGGTCAAGGTAAAAAAATATACAACCTGTTCAACCTGCACAGGATCAGGTGCTAAAGACAAAAATTCAATTCAGAATTGTGGTACTTGTAGCGGAACCGGACAAGTAAGAAAAGTGACCAATACTTTCTTGGGGCAAATGCAAACTGTAGGTACTTGTCCAACCTGTAATGGAGAAGGATCTACCATCACCAGTAAGTGTACTTCTTGCAAAGGCGAGGGAAGGGTGTATACAGAAGAAACAATCAATATTGATATCCCTGCAGGTGTGCAAGATGGCATGCAGCTCAGTTTAAGCGGGAAAGGTAATGCTGGTGAACGTGGTGGGTCACCTGGTGATTTGATTGTGCTTGTTGAAGAAGAACAACATCCAGAGTTGCAAAGAGATAACCTGAATGTTATCTACGACATGCACATCAGTTTTACAGACGCGGTGTTTGGCGCAAATCCTGAAGTGCCAACGATTGATGGAAGGGCTAAGATTAAAATTCCTGCTGGCACACAAAGTGGCAAAATTTTTAGGTTGAAGGGGAAGGGTTTTCCTGCCATCAATTCTTATGAGAAAGGTGATCAATTGATTCATGTAAATGTATGGACACCTCAAACGCTTACGGCTGAAGAAAAAGAAATGATGGAGAAATTAAAGGAGGCTAAGAATTTCCAACCGCAGCCAGAAAAGAATGAGAAGAGTTTTTACAGTAAGGTAAAAGAGATGTTTAGCTAGTTAACTGCTATTCATCTATTTGCATGATCTGGTCTAAATTTCTTCCATATCCATTGTAGTCGAGCCCATAGCCTACAACAAATAAGTCGGGTATTTCAAAGCCAAGATAATCAATGTTTATAGGGTATTGGGTTGCTTCTTTTTTATGGAGCAGTGCGCATACCTTCAATGATTTAGGTTGTTGGTGTTCTAATTGAGGTAAGAATGCAGAAAGTGTTTTACCTGTATCAATAATATCTTCTAGTACAATAACATTTCTATCGTACAAATCTGTTTCTAATCCTATTGCTGTTATAACATTGCCTGTAGACTTTGTTCCTTGATAGGAAGCAAGTTTAATAAAACTTATTTCTGCAGGGATGTTGATTTTTTTGAAAAGATCAGCCGCAAAAATGAAGGAGCCATTCAGTATAGCAATGAAGAGTGGATTTTTGTCTTTGAAATCTTGATTGATTTCATTGGCAATTCTTTCAATCGCTTGAGCAATATTCGATTGCGTGAGGTATGGCTTAAATGATTTATCCAGAATTTGCTTGTTCATCTATTTTAATATTTTAAGCGATTGGCCAATATCTAAATCTTCACTCTTTAATTTGTTCGCACTTTTGATTGAGCTTACTGTTACATTGTATTTTCTTGCTATGGTCCAAAGCGACTCTCCATTTCTCACAATATGTACAACAGATTTGGAATTACTAGAAGATTTTTTATTTGAACTTTTTGCACTGGTTTTTTCTTTGCTAACGGGGTCCTTCAATAATAATTTCTGACCAGATCTTGGTTGTTGTCCAGATTTTAATTTATTGAATTTGAGTAAGCTGGCGAGTTGTACGCCCTCTTTTTGACTTATTTCAACAAGTGTTTCACCTTTTCTAACACGGTGATAGGTTTTTTTTCCTGTTTTCTTTTTTCTTTGGAGGTATACTAACTGATCTTTCTTTAGCACAGTTGTCTTCCTTGGAAGCTCATTGAATAATAAAAGAGAAGACGCTTGAACTTTGTACTTCTTGGCTAATGACAACAAAGATGTTCCCTCCTCAGCAAAAACAACTTTAGCACCATTGATTTTGAATACACCACTTGGGTATAGGCCATTGCTTTTTTTGGTATTGTTTGCTCTTATCTTTTCTTCAACTTCTTCGAATGCTTTGGTTGGTTCTTTGGTCACCATTGGGGTACTAGCAACAGAAGTAGTAGTTGTTGTTGGACTATTGATGGGTAAATTACTTCTTACCATGCTCAAGTACTCTGTTAAGTCTATTTCATCCTCTTCGGCGTCATCAAATTGATTGAGTTCATTTAATTGATACGTCTCAACATATTTGATGATTGTTTCAGCATAAACCGGACTAGTTGCATATCCAGCTTTTTTTAGTCCCCAAGCCCATGATACATGGTCATCTGCTTCATATTCAAATAAAAATGCATAACGTGATTGGGATTTTAAATAATCCGAATGATCAATATAGGAAGCTTCTGCTGATTCATATTTCCTGAAACATTCACCCTCTTCATCATCGTCGTGGTAAACCTTTTCTCCCTCCCAACTGCTTTTGCATTTGATACCAAAATGGTTGTTCGACCGGGAAACCAGGTTGCTTCTGCCTGCTCCAGATTCATGTATTCCTTGTGCAATTTTTATTGAAGCAGGAAATCCTGTTCTATTCATTTCCTTTATTGCTAAAGGAGCATATGTTTCAATGTATTGGATGATCTGTTCCCTATAGCCATCTTGGGCATTGGCGTTTTGGTTGAATAATAAAGCTGTAAAGAAAAATAGCAGGACATGTAGGTTTTTCAATCTCATCATTTTCATTTTATATACAAAAGGGTTAATCCGTCTCTTATCGTCATCATCAGTTTTTCAACGCGTTGGTCTTTGCTGATGTACGTGTTAAATTCATCAATAGCCTTTGCGTTTTTTCCGTTTAATTTTTCCTTTAGCACTTCTCCGTGGAAAAAAACATTATCAAACAACATCCAAGAGCCTGGCTTTGCATCTTGGATCAATATTTCAAAATACTTGATATACCCAGTTTTGTCGGCATCTACAAATACTAGATCCCATGGTTCTTTCAAATCTTGTATAACCTCTTTGGCATCGCCTTCATGAAGTATGATCTGATCTTTGTATTCGCTTTTGTCAAAGAAAGCCCTTGCAACTTTGGCTTCAGTTTCTCTAGATTCTACTGTGTGTAAAATACCATTTGAAGACATTCCTTTAGCAAGACAGATCGCGCTGAATCCTGTAAATGTTCCTATTTCCAGTATTCTCTTTGGTTGAATCATCCTGCTGATCATGGTAAGCAGATTCCCTTGTAAGGGTCCGCTAATCATGTGCGATTCAGGGTGGTTGTCAAGGGTATATTGATGGATTTCACTGAGGAGGTCATCCATCGGTGTGCTATGTTTTAAGGCATATTCGTTGGCCAACTGATGAATTAAATCCATGTTGCGCAAATTTACGACTCTAGGCCTTTTTCATCAAACCGAAGGTGTTGTAAAAAAGCAAAAATTTAGGCTATTTGTCGTTTAGCTATTAACCATAGACCCAAGAATGTAAGCATGCCGTTGATAAGTAACATTTCAAATCCAATTTGGTACTCATCAAAAAGAGAAGGTGCAAATTTCCCTAATGCATAACATATGGCAGGAGCAATAAGGCAGATGATGGTTACACCATACCCCTTGGGTAGTGCTCTTTTTGTAAACATACCAAAGGAGAACAACCCTAAAAGTGGGCCATAAGTATAGCCAGCTAAATCAAGGATTACAGCAATAATTGATTTGTTGTTGATCCACTTGAAAAGCATAATGCAGACCAGGAAGATAACAGCAAAGCTTAAATGGACAATTATTCTGGTTTTCTTTTGCTCTTCTTCACTCATGTTTTCTTTTCTCCTGATGCCAAGAATATCAATGCAAAATGAAGAAGTAAGCGCAGTCAATGCACCATCTGCACTAGGGAATAGCGCGGATATCAAAGCGATGATAAAGATTACGCCAATTGCTGGCGGCAAATGGAACAAAGCAATTGTGGGAAAGAGGTCATCTCCAATTACATTTTTCCCATCAAACATCAATTGATTGCCGTCGTAAATACCGCCATTTAGTGTGGTGTAGAGATACAGAAGTCCGCCTAGAAAAAGAAAGAGCAAGTTTACTATGACTAGAATGGTTGTAAATGTGAGTATGTTTTTCTGTGAATCTTTCATGGTTCTCACACTGATGTTTTTCTGCATCATTTCCTGGTCCAGTCCGGTCATAGCGATAGCAATAACTGCTCCTCCAATTATATTTTTCAGGAAATGTGATTTATGATCAATGTCCGTTATCCAAAGTTTCGTATATCCTTTTTCCTGCATCGAACTAAGGGCCTGGGTAAAGGAAATATCCATATGTGTTAGGATGTAGACAATGCAAATAACCAATCCTGCCAACATAAAGGTGGTTTGTAGTGTATCAGTATACACAATCGTTTTTACACCACCTTTGAAAGTATAGAGTAAAATCATGCCTAGTATTAGGGCTGTCGTAAAGACAAATGGCACTCCCATTTCATCTAGGATAAAGATTTGAAGCACGTTAATAACCAAAAACAGCCTTGCAGTGGCACCAAAGGTTCTTGAAATAATAAAGAAAAGGGCTCCTGTTTTGTAGCTCTCTCTACCCAATCGCTGCTCAAGATATAAATATATTGAAGTGAGGTTTAGTCTATAGTAGAGTGGTATTAAAACGTAGGCAATAACCATGTAGCCAATGATGTAGCCTAAAACCACTTGGAAATAGCTGAATCCATTGTAGCTGCCCCAGCTTATGTTTCCAACTGTTCCCGGTACCGATACAAAAGTTACTCCTGATAAAGATGTGCCAATCATACCAAAGGCCACCAGCATCCAATTGGAGTTTTTATTGCCAATGAAGAAAGATTCGTTGGTTGCATTTCTTGCCGTGTACATGGCAACACCCAGTAAAAGGAGGAAATAACCCAATACGAAAGAAAAAAGCAATAAAGGCGACATGTTTTTCTGTTTATTGTAGCAAGGTAATGCATTTAAAAATATCTACTTTTGACATATGCTGCAGCGGTTATTTGTACAGAATTATGCAATTATTACACAACTAGAAATCTCTTTTAATAAAGGGATGGTTGTGATAACAGGTGAAACAGGAGCAGGTAAAAGTATCATCATGGGTGCACTTTCTCTCACATTGGGAGAAAGGGCTGATAGCTCCATGGTAAAAGACACTGCTGTAAAGACCATCATTGAGGCGGTTTTTAAAATATCAAATTCAAATAAGGTTATTCAGCTTTTGAAGGATGCTGAAATTGATATAGATGATGAGGTAATTGTGCGCCGGGAAATTCAATCCAATGGTAAGTCAAGGGCCTTCGTAAATGATACACCTGTTTCCCTAGCTCAATTGCAACAGTTTTCTTCCTTGTTGGTAGATCTGCACCAACAGTTTGATACACTTGAACTGGGTAATCAGGAATTTCAGCGGCAATTGGTAGATGCTAAAGCGGGCATCATGCAAGAGGTAGTTGATTATGGAAAAATCTATCAGTTGTTTGTGCAGACACAGAAAAAAATTGCTTCTATTCGGTCAGCCATGTTGAAGGCTGATCAGGAGAAAGAGTATAAAAGTTTTCTTTTAAAAGAATTAGAAGAATTGAATTGGCAGTCAGGCGAAGAACAAAAGCTCGAAGAAGAGTTGACTATGTTGTCGCATGCCGAGCAAATCAAATCAAGTATAGCTAAAGTTAGCTATGGAATGAATGAAGGAGAGCAGCCGCTCTTATCTGCTGTTAAAGTACTCATTGCTCAATTGCAGGCAGTTAGTAAATACCACAATCAGCTTCCAGAATTGCTTTCGCGTTTTGATGCTGCATATGTTGAGTTGAAAGATCTTGCTGGTGAACTGGATTCAATTTTGGATAGTGTTGCTGTTGATGACGAAAGACTAGATCAAGTAAATCAGCGATTAGCACTTGCACAGCGTTTGGTAAAGAAACATGGATTGGTTTCTTCGGATCAATTAATCGAAATACAGTCCGGATTGAGTAATGAAATGCAACAGCTATCAAATGCAGAGGAAGATCTTGAGAAATTGGAAAAAGAGTTGGCCCAATATCAGTCTAAGGCAGTCGATTTGGCGTTAGTCTTAAATAAAAACAGGAAGAAAGTTATTCCGAGCTTAGAAAAATCAGCCAATGAACTTTTAAGCAGAGTGGGCATGCCAAATGCTAAATTGAAAATTGAGCTCGAGCAGGCTTCTTTGCATCAATATGGTATGGATCATGTTTCCTTTTTGTTTGATGCAAATAAAAGCGGAAAGTTTGAGCCAATTCATAAAGTAGCAAGTGGTGGTGAGTTAAGCCGACTCATGCTGGTTTTAAAATCTTTGGTGGCAGGTTCCTTAGAAATGCCAACCTTAATTTTTGATGAAATAGATAGTGGTATCAGTGGTGAAGCGGCAAAGCAGGTGGGAATATTGATGAGTGAACTTTCGAGTGCTCATCAATTGATCACCATTACCCATCAACCTCAAATTGCAGCAATGGCTAACCAGCATTTATTCATATACAAACAAGAGGTTGGAGGAAGTATTGCTACCAATGTTAAAACGTTATCTGAAGAAGAACGTGTGTTTACGATCGCCCAAATGATGGCAGGCGTAAACCCAAGTGATGCTGTTTTAGCAAGTGCTCGGGAAATGATGAAACGCTAATTGCTTATATTTGCCCCATAAATTAATTGAACATGTCTAACCAACTCCTCAAAGGAAAAAAAGGAATCATATTTGGCGCTTTAGATGAGAAATCAATTGCTTGGAAGACCGCCTTGGCTTGCCATGAGCAAGGTGCGCAAATTGTATTGACCAATGCACCTGTTGCACTTAGAATGGGTGAGATCAATAAGCTTGCAGAACAGATCAATGCGCCAGTTATCGGTGCTGACGTGGTGAATATGGATGATCTGAAAAATTTGTTTGAACAGAGCATGCAACATTTTGGTGGTGGAATTGATTTCATTTTACATTCTATTGGCATGAGCCTTAATGTTAGAAAAGGAAAATCATACACTGAAATAGATTATGGATTCAACCAAAAGACCTTGGATATTTCTGCAATGTCATTGCATAGGGTTTTAAGGACTGCATGGGATATGGATGCCTTAAACGAATGGGGTAGTGTTGTTGCCCTCACTTATATAGCAGCACAACGTGTATTCCCAGATTACAATGAGATGGCTGATGCGAAGGCTTTGTTGGAAAGTGTTTCACGCAGTTTCGGATATCATTATGGTGTTAAGAAAAAAGTTAGGGTAAATACCATTTCGCAATCGCCAACCAGAACGACTGCTGGTAGTGGTGTTAAAGGTTTTGATGGTTTCGTTACTTATGCTGAGAAAATGAGTCCACTTGGAAACGCTTCAGCAGATGATTGTGCTAATTATTGTGTTACCTTATTTTCTGACATGACAAAGATGGTCACCATGCAAAACCTTTTCCACGATGGAGGTTTCTCATTCACGGGTGTGACCAATGCAGTTATTGATCAGATGGAAAAATAAAAAATTGAAGCAATGAAGTGGAGAGATTATTTAGGCTATGTAGGTGTTGTTACAGGATCACTCACATTTGTACCTCAAGTCTATCAAGCATGGGTATCAAAATCAGTAGGTGATTTATCGATATGGATGATTTTGATTTTGTTGTTAAATGTTACTATCTGGCTGATTTACGGAATTACAGGCAAAGACAAGGCCATGATCTTGGCCAATACCATCATCATGGTTTTATCGTTGATGATGCTGTATTTTAAACTTACCTTCTAATAAGAAAGGCCACAATAATGTGGCCTTTCTTATTTAATCTTTTTTAGTATTCGTCTTCATTAAAGAAGAAATCCTCTTGGCTAGGATAATCTGGCCAGATGTCATCAATACCTTCATAAATATCTCCTTCATCTTCCAGTTCCTGGAGGTTTTCAATTACTTCAATGGGAGCTCCACTTCTGATGGAGTAGTCAATCAGTTCATCCTTGGTAGCTGGCCAAGGTGCGTCTTCTAAATAGGATGCTAATTCTAATGTCCAGAACATATGCGCTGGTTTTTGATTTTCGGCAAAAGTAATGGTTAATTCGAATATACCAAACCTGAAGATTGGTTAACTTCATCACAAATTTACGATATGCTTCAGGCGAGTGGAATTGTAAAGCAATATGGCAGTTTAAAAGTCCTTCAAAATATTGATTTATCGGTCAATACTGGTGAAATCGTAAGCATTGTGGGTTCATCAGGTGCAGGGAAAACTACTTTATTGCATATTTTGGGTACACTTGATCGACCTGATGGAGGGGAATTGCGTTTACACGGCAAAAGGTATGATCAATTAGAGGGGAAAGCCTTGTCGGCATTTAGAAATCAACACATTGGTTTTGTTTTTCAATTTCACCACCTTTTACCGGAATTCTCTGCCTTAGAAAATATTTGTATTCCAGGATGGATTGCTGGAGTTCAGAAAAAAGTGGTTGAGAAGAAAGCAATGGAGTTGTTAGAGCGACTAGGAATTGCGTCTAGGGCTGATCATAAGCCAGGTGCACTTTCCGGTGGTGAACAACAACGTGTTGCTGTAGCAAGGGCATTGATCAATGGTGCTGATGTTATTTTCGCAGATGAACCTACGGGGAACTTAGATTCGGAAAATGCCAATTCACTTCATTTACTCTTTAAGGCATTAAGAGATGAATTCAACCAAACCTTTGTAATTGTTACCCACAACAAAGAGCTAGCTGCAATGAGCGATCGCGTTTTGGAATTAAAAGACGGAAGTTGGTTGTGATCTAAGAAACTCTAGGCGTCCAGGGTATTTCTTCAGCATTTAATTGTTTTGCAACAAATCGTCCTAGCGTAAATAAGTAATCACTGAGTCGGTTGATGTACTTGATGATAAGATTGTCGTGTTCTTCTTCCAAAAGCAAATGGACAACCAATCTTTCGGTCCTTCTACACACACAACGTGCAATATGAATATGTGAAACAGTAGGATGGCCGCCTGGTAGAATAAATTGTTGTAATGGGGCTAAAACTTCATCCATTTTATCCATAGCTGCTTCAAGCAGTTCTACATCTGATTCTTTGATATCAGGTATCTTCATTTTGGTTTCCTTAGCAGGATCACAAGCCAAGGCAGCACCTATTGTAAATAAACGATCTTGAACTTCTTGCAATAAAGATTTGATGTTGTTGTCTTCAATTAGGTCTCTACACAAGCCAATGTAGGAGTTAAGTTCATCTACAGTTCCGTATGCTTCAATTCGTTCGTGAGATTTTAAGACTTTAGTTCCTCCAATAAGTGAAGTCGTCCCTTTGTCGCCAGTCTTGGTATAAATTTTCATCGCCATGTTCACAATTGCTTTCCAAGATAATGTGTCAACGCCGCAATTGTTCGGTAGAGGGCTAATTTTTTTTACACAACGCTTGCTGCATCCTTGCGCTTATCACTTTCGATAACACCATCGTGCAAACGGATTACTCTTTTGGCATAATTTGAGATGTCTTCTTCGTGTGTTACCAATACAACAGTATTGCCATCATCATGAATTTTGGAAAAGATGTTCATGATTTCATAAGAAGTCTTCGTATCAAGGTTACCCGTAGGTTCGTCAGCTAAGATAATAGAGGGGTTATTTACCAGCGCTCTTGCAATCGCTACACGCTGACATTGTCCGCCCGACATTTCATTGGGCCTGTGGTGGCTTCTGTCGGTCAAGTCGACTTTCCTCAGTACTTCCATTGCCATTTCAAGCCTGGTTTTTTTGGAGATACCTGCGTATACCAGTGGTAAGGCTACATTTTCTAAAGCTGTTAAACGCGGTAGTAGGTTGAACTGCTGGAATACAAAGCCAATCTCTTTGTTTCTGATATCAGCAAGATCATTGTCGAGCATTGTACTTACATCATGTCCATTTAAGATGTATTTGCCAGAGGTTGGAGAATCTAAACATCCTAAAATGTTCATTAATGTGCTTTTACCAGAACCAGAGGGTCCCATTAAAGCCACATATTCATTTCGAAGGATATCCAATGAAACTCCCTTGAGGACTTGCAATTCCTGCTTGCCCATGTAATAGCTCTTTTTGATTTCTTCTAAATGAATGACGGAACTGGACATGCTTTTATTTTTTAATCACCTTTGGTACAGTAAAAAATTGATCTGCAGCTGATGGTGCATTTTTGAATGCATCTTCTGCTGCAATTGATCCTTTCACTTCATCCTCTCTCAATCGATTTTCAACATTGCCAATATGCGTGAGTGGTTGGACACCTGTTGTATCGATTTCATTTAGTTTTTCAACAAAGCCAATCATCTGCGATAGGTCATGTTGTATGCTTTCCAATTCCTCATCAGAAAAGGATAGTTTGGCCAGTTGCGCAATTTTTTTTGTTGTGTCTTTGTTGAGCTCCATTGAGGATGATCTGAACTGCAAAAATAGCCATATTCGTGCCAATAAGGATGATTTATTGATGAACGGAAATAGGGGTGGTGAATCACGCGTAAACCCTTGCCTACATTTATTATCTTTGCGCCATGAGCAACGAGAAAGCAATCGTTATGAGTGGCATCAGGCCGACTGGCTTTTTGCATTTGGGCAATTATTTTGGTGCAATCCGAAACTATATAAGATTGCAGGAAGCATATACCTGCTATTTCATGGTGGCTGATTTACACGCCCTTACCACCCATCCCGATACAAAAGAATTGAAGGAAAATGTGCACAGGGTTTTGGCAGAAAATATTGCGTGTGGCATTGATCCAAATAAAGCGGCACTCTACTGTCAAAGTCATGTTAGAGAGACTTCAGAACTTTATTTGTACTTGAACATGCTTGCTTATCTGGGTGAGTTGGAAAAGACGACTACTTTTAAAGACAAGGCCAGAATGCAGCCGGATAATGTGAATGCGGGCTTGCTTACTTACCCGGTTTTGCAAGCAGCAGACATCATCTTGCACAGGGCAACTTGGGTGCCTGTTGGTAAAGACCAGGAGCAACACCTGGAAATGGCAAGAAACTATGTAAAACGATTTAACCACAGATACGGTGAAGTTTTTCCTGAGCCAATGGCCTATAATTTCGGTGAAGATTTGGTGAAGGTGCCAAGCTTGGATGGTGCAGGAAAGATGAGTAAAAGTGAGAACCAATTGGCCACCTTGTACCTAGCTGATAGCGACGAGTTGATTGTAAAAAAGGTGATGAAAGCAAAGACGGATGGTGGACCAACTGAGCCTGGAATGAAGAAACCCGACTATATCGAAAATATTTTCCAGTTGATGCAATTGGTTTGTGATCAATCAGTTATCGATCATTTTGAGTCGACTTACCAGAATTGTTCCATTCGATATGGTGATTTGAAGAAGCAATTGGCCGAGGATATGGTGAAATTCATTGCTCCCATTAGAGAGAAGGCAGAATCGATCAGGAATGATAAAAAATACCTCAATGCCGTAATGGAATTAGGTGCCGAAAAGGCAAGAAAAAGCGCTGCGGCCACCATGGAGATGGTTAGAGCAGCCATGGGGTTAAATTATTAGTCCCTTTTTTTATTTTGAAATTAATATGTACTTTGTCCGACCATCCGAATAAGTACCGGAATAAGTAAGTTATGGCGAAAGCAAAAAAACCAAAACACATTGCTATTGCAGGCAATATAGGTGCAGGTAAAACTACCCTCACCGAAATGTTGAGTAAACACTACAAGTGGATTCCTCAGTTTGAAGACGTGGATCAAAATCCATATTTGTTTGATTTTTACGAAGACATGCCGAGGTGGAGTTTCAATCTTCAGATTTATTTTTTGAACAGCAGGTTGAACCAGCTATTGGAAATTAGCAGAGGTACAGAAACCATTATACAAGACAGGACTATTTACGAGGATGCTTACATTTTTGCTCCAAATCTTCATGAAATGGGCTTGATGAGTAAACGCGATTTCGATAACTATTTTGATTTCTTTCAGAATTTAAGGCAAATGGTGAAACCACCAGATCTTATGATTTATTTACAAGCATCTGTTCCAACTTTGGTAGGACAAATTCAAAAGCGTGGAAGAGAATATGAAGAAAATATTAGATTGGATTACCTCAAGCGTTTGAATGAATACTATAACAAGTGGATCGAAGGATACAAAGAAGGGCCACTTTTAATTATCAACGTTGATAATACGAAGTTTGTAGAAAACGAGGAACATCTTGGAGAAATCATTGCAAAAGTAGATGCTGAATTGTACGGTTTGTTTTAATCAACAAACACTTCAAAGTCGCCTCCAACAGGTACCCGCTGCAAACTAGCAGACAATTCTAGCAGTTTCCACACCGCAGCTCTTCCAGCAATTGAAAGATCAAGTGAAAATTCATTGACATACAAATCAATGTGGTTTCGCATTACCGATTCATCCATTTCTTGTGCATTTTCAGTTACAAAAACAGGAAGTACAGTGTGATGTTGATAGGCAAATGCAAGACTTCTATTGATGATGCGATTTATTTTTTTCAACAAATCATTGTTGTAACTCCTTCTCGCAACAATGCCTCCAAGTGGAATAGGATGTCCAGTATTTTTTTCCCATATTTCACCTAAATCAGCCCACTTGAATAAACCTTTTTGCTGATAGGTGAATCTGTTTTCATGAATAATGACTCCGGCATCAACTGTGCCATTTAATACAGCATCTTCAATTTCATGGAATGGCATGAAAATCTTTTTTTGAATTTCAGGGAATGCCATTGAAAATAAAAGATGTGCGGTAGTGTGAGCTCCAGGTAAAGCAACTGTTAAAGTCTCCAAATTGTTAGGTGCACTTGCTTGTGTTGAAATAAATAGCGGACCAACACCTCTACCTAATGCACCACCTGCATTGAGTACCTTGTAATGTGGTAATACTTGTCCCAATACCCCATAACTGATTTTGGTCACATCCAAAGTTCCAGTTCTTGCTAAACGATTCAACGTTTCAACATCTTCAAATTGATGTGTGAATTCAAGTCCCTCTGTATCGATTTTGCCATTTAACATGGCATCGAAGATGAAGGTGTCATTTGGACAAGGAGATAATCCTAAGGTTAATTTCATTTGAACTTACAGTTGTTGTAATAGATCGTGACATGCCACAGCTGCAGCATGCATGGCTTCTTTGATTTTCCAATTTTCTTTGTTCCGTTCTCCAACTTCATTCGAAATTCCTCTTATCTGGATGAAGGGTATTGCTTGCATGATGCCAACATAGTGAAATGCTGCGCCTTCCATGCTTTCAATCGATGCCTTGTAAATAGTTTTGTACCTGATAATCTGGTTTTCGTCAGTAGAAATTAAATTATTGGTCACCCCAATTGTTTTTGGTAATCCTGCTTTAGACATCAGTTCCTGATGTGGGTTGATCAAAAGGCCAGACGTATAAGGTGCTTGATTGGGGTCAGCTAATTTTAGTTGAAAGATATCTTTATAGGTTTGATTTTCAACAACCCCCATCTCTGCAATCATTTCTTTTTCAACGGATACAGCAGTCCCAATAGTTAGTTGCTGGTCAAAACTACCAGCAATACCAACTTGAATCATCAGCTCATAATTGTCTTTTTTCAAGAGTTCCATTAAATGATAGACTGTTGATACAGCTCCAATTCCCGTAACGGCAAAGTGTATGGATAATGTCGGGGTATCGTTTATATGCTCTTGCAAGGAGCTTAACTCCATGCTGGTTGCTGCTGTAATAAGCACTTTCATAATGCAAATTTCAGCATTTCAGCTGAAAAGAAGCTGTTTCCGCTTAAATGTGTGCTTGTACATTTAAATTCCCTGCTTAACTTTGCCGCCCATTATGCCCGTATTTTATCTCACTAGAAAAGAACATTTTAATGCCGCTCACAAACTTTTCAATCCACAATGGACAAAAGAAAAGAATGATGAGGTGTTTGGTAAATGCGCTAATGAGAACTGGCATGGTCATAATTTTGAATTGTTTGTGACCATTAAAGGAGAAGTCAATCCAGATACTGGGTTTGTAATGGATGCCAAATTATTGAGCAAAATCATAAAAGATAGGGTTGTAGAGGTCCTGGATCATAAAAATCTCAACCTGGATGTTCCTTTTATGGCAGGTAAATTATGTTCAATAGAAAACCTGACTTTTGAAATTTGGCAGCAATTGGCCCCACATCTACCACAAGGAGTAGCCCTCCATTGCATTAAACTGGTAGAAACTCCTCGTATCTTTGTAGAGTATTTCGGAGAATAAGTACATTATTTTTTAAACAAAATGCTTTGTTCTTTGTTGGAACAGAGTCAAACACATGTAAATGGGTGAAAAGGTAGCAGTATATCGTCAGGAACATTTTAATGCGGCACATCGTTTACACAATCCAGCTTGGTCTGCAGAGGAGAATAGTCGTGTTTTCGGGAAATGCAATCTTCCTCATTATCACGGACATAACTATGAGTTGATTGTAAAAGTGATAGGAGAGGTTGATCCAGCAACAGGATATGTGATGGATATGAAAGTGTTGTCTGATATTATTTCAGAAAATGTGCTCGATAGGTTTGATCATAAAAACTTGAATGAGGATGTTGCTGAATTCAAAAATCTCAATCCAACCGCTGAAAATATCGCGATTGTAATATTTAAAATATTGAGGCCTTTAATTGATCAAACATTATTGCTTCAAATACGTTTATATGAAACACCACGAAATTTTGTGGAGTATCCAACACACATTTAAAATTTGAAAGATGGCTTATATCAAGGTAGAGCAGTTCGAGGATAAAATAACATCAGGACTTATAGAAAATTACAAAGAGAGTATTGCTCTTTTGGGAGAAGATCCAAATCGTGAAGGTTTATTGAAAACTCCAGAGCGTGTTGCAAAGTCGATGCAGTACCTCACACAGGGCTATCAAATTGATCCTAAAGCGATTTTGAATTCAGCCAAATTTCATGAAGATGTGAGTGAGATGGTAATTGTTAAAGACATTGAATTATTCAGCTTGTGCGAGCATCATATGTTGCCCTTTTTTGGAAAAGCACATGTGGCCTATATTCCCAATGGGTATATAACTGGATTAAGTAAAATTGCTCGTGTAGTTGATACTTATAGTAGAAGACTACAAGTGCAGGAAAGACTGACTTCACAAATTTTGAATGCAATAAAAGATACATTAGATCCATTAGGAGTTGCAGTTGTAATCGAAGCCTCACATTTATGTATGATGATGAGAGGTGTTCAAAAGCAGAATTCAGTTACAACAACTTCAGCATTTTTTGGAGAGTTTGAAAAGAATGAAACAAGAAGTGAGTTTATCCGCTTGATTGGTTCAAAATTGCATTGATTTTTTATTTCTAAACTATCTTAAGCCCGATTTATTTCGGGCTTTTCTTTTACTTTTGCACTCTCAAATTTCTTTATGATCAAAGCATTTGTTTTTCCGGGTCAGGGTTCTCAGTTTCCAGGTATGGGTAAGAATCATTATGAGGGCAATGCATTTGCCAGAAGGTTTTTTGATCAGGCCGATGATATACTTGGGTTCAAGTTGTCTGATATCATGTTCAATGGGTCTGAAGAAGATTTGAAACAAACAAAAGTTACACAACCTGCAATATTCCTCCATTCTTTTGTAGCCTATAAAATGATAGACGGTGCAACTCCACATATGGTTGCGGGTCATTCTTTAGGTGAGTTTACTGCATTAGTAGTGAATGGCACGCTTCCTTTTGAAGATGCATTAAAATTGGTGAGCATTCGTGCTATGGCCATGCAAAAAGCCTGTGAACTCAATCCATCTGCTATGGCTGCTGTACTTGCCTTATCTGATGAAGAGGCAGAGCGTATTTGTAAAGAAGTTACTGCAGAAACTGGCGAGATAGTTGTACCGGCCAATTTTAATTGCCCAGGCCAGTTGGTTATCAGTGGCTCCAATGCAGGTATTGATATTGCTTGTGAAAAAATGAAAGCTGCTGGAGCGAAAAGGGCTATTAAATTACCTGTTGGAGGTGCTTTTCACTCACCTTTGATGGAGCCAGCAAAAGAAGAATTAGCAAAGGCTATTCTCTCTACTAATTTTCATCGTCCTGTTTGTCCGGTTTACCAAAACGTGGTTGCTAAAGCTGTTAAAGATCCTGAGGAAATCAAGCAAAATTTGATTGATCAGTTGACTGGTCCTGTAAAATGGACACAGACTATTGAGACCATGATTCATGATGGAGCGTCTAATTTTATTGAGGTTGGTCCTGGTAAAGTTTTACAAGGCTTAATCAATAAAATCAACAAAACTGTCGCGGTAGAATCAATAAATTAAATCAAGCCTGTGCTTGTGGTCCGCCAAATTGAAAAGGAATTTGTACTTCTTCAAAGTCCTTTATAGCACCATGTAAATCTTCAAACTTATTGATGTTATCTGCCAATGCATTCAATAATCTTTTCGCATGTTGAGGAGTCAGAATAATTCTTGATTTTACCCTGCTTTTTGGTGTACCAGGCATCACGTTTACAAAATCTACAACAAACTCTGCATGGCTGTGTGTGATGATAGCTAAATTGGCATACTGACCTTCTGCAATCTCTTCAGAGATTTCTATATTGATTTGATTTTGTTGATCGCTCATGATTTACTTTTTTGAGTATCAAATATACGGCTTCAAATTTGTTTGCTAATTGCCAAATTCCCAGATAACCTGCATGCGCCATTCTTTATTTTTCAAGGGCCCTTGTTGATTTGAAATCAAGAAATTCTTTTCACGCCGCTGATCGTTAATCAATTTCAGCTGAATTTTTACAGCTTTTTTATAGTTGTACTGCAATAAAAGATAGTTTCTGTGACCTTGGTCGAAATGAGCTGGTATTGAATAATACGAGGAAAGGTCTCTTTCATAGGCATATACTCTTGATGAATAATCATCTGTTGAGAAAAAGGTATACCGAAAACTTATGCTTAAGGGTTCTGTAGCTGGTTTAAAGATGAATTCTACATAGCTTAGTTGTCCAGATGAGAATGACTTAAACTCTTCCCTTACTTTCACTATTTCATTTCTGCATCTAATTGTTAAACTTTCTATTGGACTAAATGAGATATGTGTTCTCCATCGGTGTGTGATTTTCTCTCCGATTAAACTGGTATGGTTGTCTTCATACCCTTGGTTATTGGCCCTTGTATCAATTTGGTAACGTGTACTTATTTCTGTCTTCTTATTTGGTCTCCAAGTATATTGAATGGAAAAAAGTTTAGCAATCACTGGTCGGTCAGATGTAAAACTTGGCCAAAATTGTTGTGCGAAATCTATGAAACCTTCTAAAGTGTGTTTCGCATGGGGTTGAAAATTAAAGCTCATTAATAAGCCTGATTCATTTCCTGCTTCTGAGTTGACTGAAATACAGTTGGATTCAAAAGCTCTGTATCGGGTACTCATGTTGCGGTAGATTATCGCTATATCGAATTTGGGGTCAAGGCTTTTTAACCACCCTACATTGAATGCTGGGTCTAGTTGGTGATCGAAAGCTAATTCGCTGAATAAAAAACCAATTGATGTTGATAAGGCTAGGTCAATACTCATATTTCTCCAGTGTTTACCAGAAATAGCGAATTGGTTATAGGGTTGTGCTCTTTTCTGAACGGGTATCGAAAAATTAGTTTGAATCATATTGAGGTTAATAGATCCTGTTGGTAGTTGTACTTTAATTTTACCTCCCCATGTGAATTTGGTGAGAGCATTCTTGTCTTTGATTTCTGATTCTGTTCTGTGTATACCCGATAAAAGAAAGGAGCTTACCCATTGTACATTATTGATGCTGTCCGAGATCACATTTGCGTCAATCTTGAGTTTGCTAAGGAAGGCGCCAAATTCAAATTTCCCTTTTTTTAATTGTAGTCCAACACCTCTATGGAATCGATTTTCATCAGTCCCGGTATGTGGTTGTATAAAATTACCTTGTCGGTAGCCACTTAATAAATTACTACTTCTTCCAAAGGCATAACCCTGCCAATGGACCAATCCTTGTCCCATATTAACATTAAAATCGCCTATCAACAATTGCTTGATGATGCCTTTGTTTTTTAATGTAAAAAACAGACTAATATGATCTGTAATCTTGGGCTCACCTGCATCTTTTTCAATCATCCATCCTGCCTGAAATAAATCCTTGTACTTGAATTTGTAATTCAGTAACTGCCTGTTTTTTGTGAGCCATGAATCTTTGTTGTTGTAACCATTTGGTTTACCTCCTGTTCTGTACAAGAGTAAGTGCTTGCCTTCTGCAATACTGTGCTTTACATTTATTTTATCGTTTCCGTTGTTGATGTATAAAAAAGGAATCAATTGTTTGATGGTTTTTACATCCCATGAAGGAAGGACTTGCAACTCTAGTACGCTGAGTAATTTTCCATAGGTATTTCGGTGTTTAATCAAGTCATGAATTTGTTGTGGACTTAACAATAAAATGCTTGATAATTCTTCTGCTGTAACCGTGTTGAGGTTGAATTTTATTCCTGATTGGAGTCCAGTGTTTTCAACAGGATCTCGCAATTGTTGTTCATCAACCGTGGTCAATTGCTCCAATTCGTTTTCATATTCTTCTTGGGCAAATGCCATGTTGAAGACAAAAACTAGTCCAATTGCACATTTAATTTTTGTCATCTAGTCTATAATTGAATTGAAGTAGCATAGAGTAGCCAAGGTGAGGGTGATTGCTAAATCCAAGCATTAGTTTAGATTTTTTTAGCGCACTAATTATACCAAGATGCAGGTGCCCGCTTCCGTTGGTTCCGCACCAAAAACCGATTTTCTCAAAAGGCGACCAATTGATGTTCGGTATTATGCGAAACTGTTGTTGTATTTTTTTTGCTTCCAACTGAATGAAAACAGATTTACTTAAATGATAGCCAATGCCTAAAGTCAAGCCTTCTATCTTTGACTTATTTACAAAGGTGATTGTGCCAATATTTTGGGTGAGCTGATAATGGAAGGCAAACATTGTTTTTTCATTGATCAGATGTGCAATTCCTGCAGATACTTGTATGTTTTTTTCTGAGCCATATCCTTTTATATTTTGAAATAGTATGCCAGATCCTATACCAAGTGTTGTTTGCTTGTTGATTTGAATGCCATAGCTCAGGTTGCCTGAATAATTTGAAAAAAGGGTATTCCCTTGCAAGCTTGTATTTAGTCCCATGTATCCATTCAGGACTGGTATTCCAATACCTAGACCTAATGTTGTTAACTCTTTTATGCTGTATTTATTTTCAATTGTCAGGCCTACTTCAATATTGTGTTGAAAACCTTGTAAAGCTGGAATGTCGGTTTGCCCTATCTGTGTGGTCTTGTTTTTTGAATAAGCAGTTCTATTTAGGGGAATAACATCTTGATTAGCCCAAGTTTGGCAAAATGTTAAGCTGGGTAATGCCATCAACACACCAATCAATCTCTTCATGCATTAAAATTGCTTAAGCGCAGTCTTCCTCCCATGTGGAAAACATCTTATTTGGGTGTCATTTTCCACGACTGTACCTTTGCAGCATGAAATTATTAGATGGAAAATTGGTCTCACAGGCCGTTAAAGACAAGCTAAAGGCACAGACATCAGAAAGGATTGCTCAAGGGAAGAAAGTGCCGCATTTAGCTGCTATCTTAATTGGTAACAATGGTGCCAGTGAGACTTATGTTGGTTCTAAAGTAAAATCATGTGCAGAGATTGGTTATAAATCAACTTTGATTCGTCTCGATGAGGGAATATCAGAGCAAGATTTGTTGTTCAAATTGAATGAGCTCAATGAAGATTTTGATGTTGATGGTATCTTGGTCCAATTGCCTTTACCTAAACACATCAGTGAACAAAAAATAATTGAGACCATTTATCCCTCTAAAGATGTAGATGGATTTCATCCAGAGAGTGTAGGAAGAATGGTGCAGGGATTACCTGCATTTTATCCTGCTACACCTTATGGAATTTTGTTGTTACTTGAACATTATCAAATTGAAACAAAAGGAAAGCATGCTGTGGTGATTGGAAGAAGTAATATTGTGGGAAGGCCAATCAGTATCATGCTAAGTAAGAATGAATATCCTGGGAATTGCACCGTGACTGTCTGTCATTCGCATACGCCCAACTTAAAAGAAATTTGTTTACAGGCAGATATCATCATTGCTGCATTAGGCCGACCAGAATTTTTAAAGGCGGATATGGTAAAAGATGGAGCGGTAGTTGTTGATGTTGGTATCACAAGAGTAGCTGATGCAACAAAAAAATCAGGATTTGCCATTAAAGGTGATGTTGCATTTGATGAAGTAGCAGCTAAATCGAGTTACATTACACCTGTACCCGGCGGAGTTGGTCCCATGACCATTGCAGCTTTGATGATGAACACCTTCAAAGCCTGTGCAGCAAAAGATTAATTGATGAATAAACCCAATACAACATCATTGCCATTGATGGAGCATTTTTGTACGCTCCAAGGAGAAGGACGTTTTACAGGGCATGCTGCTTATTTTATTCGCCTTGGTGGATGTGATGTTGGATGTGTATGGTGCGATGTGAAGGAGAGCTGGGACATGTCAAAACATCCTTTGGTATCTGTTACTACTATAGTTGATTGGGTAGTTGAATCAGGTGTTGAAATTGCTGTTATTACTGGCGGTGAACCTCTGATGCATGATTTGAGCAATTTGACGGCTTCGTTGAAGCAAAAAGGAATTAGAACGCATATAGAAACATCAGGGGCACATCCATTATCGGGGCACTGGGATTGGATATGTCTATCTCCGAAAAAATTCAAAGCTCCACTCAAGGAAGTAATTGAAGCTGCTCACGAATTGAAAGTAGTGGTATACAACAAATCAGATTTTGAATGGGCAGAAAAGCATGCGGAGCAAGTACCCTCAAATTGTCTTTTGTATTTGCAACCCGAATGGAGCCGTGCTAGTGAAATAAATCCTCAGATTATCACCTACATCAAGACGAATCCTCAATGGATTCTTTCGCTGCAGACCCACAAGTACTTGGATATACCATGAAAAATCTAATCCTCTTTGCGCTGCTTTTTATATTTCTTCTGCAGGCAGAAGGAGCAAAAGCACAGGGGTATGATGCAAATAAAATTGCAAAGAAAGCCAAGAAGAATTATGAAATGGCTATGCAAAAAGTAGATGAAGGGGATTATTCCTCAGCATTGAATTTCTTAGATCTTGCACTCCGCGTTGAAGACCAATACCTTGAAGCACTATTATCCAAAGCAGGTATCTTATCCGAATTAAAACGTTATGCACCTGCAGTAGACTTTTATGAAAAAGCTTTTGCAGTCGATCTAGAACAATCCAAAGATTATTTATTTGTTTACTCAATTGCACTTGGCGGCTTAGGGGAATTTCAAAAAGCATTAAATGCGGTTGATCGATTTTTAACCATACCTGGCTTAAATGCAGCTTCACTACAGGCTGCTCGATACAGAAAAAAATCATTTGAATTTGCGGTCACACTTGAACAGCTGTATCCAAACAGGTCAAAAACAAAAATCTTTAATGCAGGAGATAGTATCAATACGGCAGTATCTGAATATTATCCCACACTTACAATTGATGGTAAGCAGTTGATCATAACCAGGCGGACAAGAGGTTCGGCCGATGAAGATTTTTTTTCTTCTGTTTGGAAAGATAGCAGTTGGGGAAAAGCAATTCCGGTTATTGGAAAAATAAATACTTATTACAAAGAGGGTGGACAACAAATCACACCTGATGGAAATTGGATGGTGTTTTCAGCAAAAGATTATCCAGAAGGGTTGGGTAGTTTTGATATCTACTTATCCTACCAAACTGAGCAAGGATGGAGTGAAAGAGTGCATGCAGGAAATGTAATCAATACGGAATATTGGGAGTCGGCCCCCTGTTTATCACCTGATAAAAAATATCTCTATTTTGCCTCTGATCGTCCGGGTGGATATGGTGGAACGGATTTATATGTCTCAACGCGACTAGCAAACGGTAAATGGTCCATACCCCAAAATTTAGGTCCCGCTGTTAATACTGCTGGTGACGAAAGTTGCCCCTTTGTGCATGCTGATAACGAGACTTTATACTTCAATTCAAATGGTCATCCTGGTTATGGTGGAACAGATCTTTTCCTTACGAAAAAAACAATTCAGGGGTTTGCTAGCCCTCAAAATTTAGGATTTCCTATCAATACCATTGATGACGAGGGAAGCCTATTTGTTACATCTGATGCAGCAACTGGCTTCTTTGCAAGTGACAGAGGAGATTCGAGAGGTGGTTTGGATATTTATACTATTCAATTATATGAAGGTATTAAGCCAAATGCGAGTTCATGGTTAGAAGGTAAGGTTTATGATAGTTTAACGGGGAAAGGCCTATCAGGAATTGTAGAGGTAATTGATCTTGAAACCAAAATGCTCATATCTGAAGTCCAAGCTGATGATGAAGGTCGCTATTTGTCCATTTTGCCATCCGGAAAAAATTATGCTTTCAATGTGAGCAAAAAAGGATACTTGTTTTATTCAGGTAGGTTTTTGATGAAAGAAACGCGTCAACAACAAAACTTTACATACAATATTCCTTTGCAGCCATTACAAAAAGGGACAAGTATTGTGTTGAAAAACATACAATTTGAAACAGGTAAATATGAGTTGCTGTCTGAGTCCTATATCGAGTTGGATAAGTTGATTCTAATGCTCCTTGAAAATCCTAAACTTCAAGTGCAAATAATTGGACATACGGATAATATTGGTAAAGAAAATGACAATCAATTGCTCTCCAGTCAAAGAGCAAAAGTTGTAGTTGATTATTTAATTGGTAAAAAGATTTCAGCTGGGCGACTGGCCTCCAAAGGGTTGGGGGCACAAGTACCAATAGCCGATAACCAAACTGAGCAGGGTAGGGCCTTGAACCGTCGGACTGAAATGCTGATTATTTCTAATGAGTAGATTATTTTCTCTCAGTCTTCTGTAAGAAATCTCTTTTTTGCTCGGTGATTTCTACTAGCGTGGTTCTTTCTTCATATTTAGTTTGCGTGCAATTCTAAAAAATGAACGAAGAAATTTTTTATCATCTTGCACTTACACTCGTACCTCAAATTGGAGATATACAAATTGGTCTTTTGCTCAAACATTTTGGAGAACCTTCACAAGTGTTTAAAGCCAATCGAAAATCACTTGAAAGTATTGCTGGTATTGGGACAATAAGGGCTGAAGCGATCAAAAAATTCTCTGGTTTTAATCGAGTGGAGGAAGAGCTGAAATTTATAACTAGAAATAAGATTCAAGTACTCATCAAACATACTCCTGATTATCCAAGTCGTTTAGAATATTGTATTGATTCTCCTCATGTCCTTTTTTATAAGGGAAGTCAATCGTTGAATCAGCAACACATAGTAGCGGTAGTTGGTACAAGGGCACCTACTGATTATGGAAAAGAAAGAGTTGCTGCATTTATTGAAACACTTGCACAAGTAGATGTTTTGGTGGTTAGTGGATTAGCTTATGGTATTGATACACTTGTTCATCGAGATTGTGTTAAGTATAAAGTAAATACAGTGGGTGTATTAGGACATGGATTAGACCAAATTTATCCATCTTCAAATAGAATTTTAGCGAGTGAAATGATACATCGTGGAGGATTGCTTTCAGAGTTTATGCAGGGAACGAAACCCGACCGACAAAATTTTCCTAAAAGGAACAGGATTGTAGCTGGTATGGTTGATGCTGTTGTCGTTATTGAGAGTGGTGAAAAAGGAGGAAGCCTGATCACAGCAGAAATTGCCAACAGTTATAATAAAGATGTTTTTGCCTATCCGGGAAGGACAACTGATCTGGGGAGTATGGGCTGCAACCATTTGATAAGAACCCATCGTGCTGATTTAGTTACTTCTGGTACAGATTTTATTGAATTTATGGGCTGGAATCCAGTAACAAAAACGAAAAAGGCCATACAGGCGGAATTATTCCTATCACTTGAAGGGAATGAGAAACAATTGTACGACCTCGTTTTAGAACGAGAGCCTGTTGGAATTGATGAATTAATTGTACAAACAATGCTTAAGCCGAGTGAGGTCTCGGCGATTCTTTTTTCATTGGAAATGAGGGGTTTGGTTTCACCTAGGCCAGGAAAATTGTATGCCGCAGTGTACAGATGAGTGATTTTTTATTTTTTTCCTATCTTCGCATATGGCAACAAGAACTCCACAACTCCCCAAATTTTTTGGTGAAGGCTTAACCTTCGATGATGTACTCCTGGTTCCATCTTATTCTGATGTGCTTCCAAGAGAAGTGAACATTAGTACTCAGCTGACCAAAGACATCAGCCTTAATATTCCTTTGCTCTCTGCTGCAATGGATACCGTAACTGAATCAACACTTGCAATTGCATTAGCAAGAGAAGGAGGAATTGGTATCCTTCACAAAAACATGAGTATTGAAAAACAAGCTGAACAGGTAAGAAAGGTCAAGCGAAGTGAAAGTGGTTTGATCATTGATCCAGTAACCCTCAATGTAAATGCTACTATAGCAGATGCTTTGAAGTTGATGAAGGAAAATAGGATTGGTGGTATTCCTATTGTAGATACAGCTAATAAATTAGTGGGGATACTTACTAACCGCGACTTGAGATTTGAAACAGATAAAACCAAGAAGGTTAGTCAGGTTATGACAAAAGACAACTTGGTTACAGCACCGGAGGGCACTGATTTGATCAAGGCTGAAAAGATTTTACAGAATTATAAAATTGAAAAGCTTCCTGTTGTTAAGAAAAATGGTCAATTGATTGGCTTGATTACCTACAGGGATATTCTTCAATTGCAAAGCCATCCTCATGCAGTGAAAGATGAATTTGGTCGTTTACGCGTAGGAGCTGCATTGGGTATTACAAAAGATCTTTTGGATAGAACAGCGGCATTACAACAAATAGGTGTTGATGTAGTTTGTTTGGATAGCGCACATGGACATACCAAGGGGGTTGTAGATTCCTTGAAATTATTAAAGAAGAATTTTAAAAAACTCAGGGTTATTGCAGGTAATATAGCAACAGCAGCTGGAGCCAAAGCATTGGCTGAGGCTGGTGCAGACTGTGTTAAAGTGGGTATTGGTCCTGGTTCAATTTGTACAACACGTATAGTGGCAGGAGCAGGGGTACCTCAAATAACCGCAATTCTAGAAGCATCTTCAGCATTAAAGAAAATGAAAGTTCCTATCATCGCTGATGGTGGTATTCGTTATACTGGTGATTTCGTAAAAGCTTTGGCTGCTGGTGCATCAACTGTAATGATGGGTGGTGTGTTTGCAGGTGTTGAAGAAAGTCCGGGTGAAACCATTATCTACGAAGGAAGAAAATTCAAGCAATATAGAGGAATGGGTTCAATCGGTGCTATGCAACAGGGTAGCAGTGATCGTTATTTCCAAGATGTTGAAGATGGAATTAAAAAACTAGTACCAGAAGGTATCGAAGGTCGTGTGCCATTTAAAGGCAATCTTAGTGAGATTGTTACACAGTTTGTAGGCGGACTACGCGCAGGTATGGGTTATTGTGGTGCTAGAAATATTGATGAGTTGCAAAAAGCACAATTCATCAAAATTACCAATGCAGGTATGCGTGAGAGTCATGCACATGATGTAGCCATAACCAAAGAAGCTCCAAACTACAGCAGATAAAATCAATTGAACCGAATGAAGCACATATCGATTCTTTTGGTTCTTGTGGTATTTTCTTTATTTACTCAAGCGCAAGAAAAACCAAGTGCATTACGCATTAGTTTAATTACTTGTACACCTGGCGCAGAATTGTATTCGGTATTCGGGCATAATGCACTTCGAATAGTAGATTCTGCTGCAGGGACTGATATCGCTTATAATTTTGGGACATTCAATTTTGATGATCCAGACTTCTACACCAAGTTCGTTAGGGGTAAGCTCCAATATTTTTTGAGTCAAGAGAATTTCAATGATTTTCTTTACGCTTACCAATATTTCAAACGTGGGGTGAGTGAGCAGGTTTTGGATCTTACAGATGCTGAAAAGAAAGCAATACAACAAGCACTTTTTGAAAATCTCTCAGAAGAGAACAGGTACTACAAGTATGATTTCTTTTATGATAATTGCTCCACGCGGTTAAGAGATATTATTTTTAAATCTAAGTCTAAGGATGCCTTTAATCCTCCTCCTTTTGTGCAAGAGGGACTAACCTTTCGTGATCATTTGCATACATATTTAGATCGAGCTGAAATGATGTGGACAAGATTGGGAATTGATATTATTCTTGGACTAGAGGCGGATACAAAAATGAGTATAAGCGATGCAATGTTTCTGCCTGAATTTCTTGCAAAAGGTGTTACTGCTACCGATGTTAAGAACAAGAAGTTGACTAACGAGGAAGCAGTGTTGATACCAGATGCACAGCCAATCCCAACAAAATCTCCATTTTGGCAAACACCTCTTTTTGTTTTCCTTCTTTTGTCTTTGTTAATGATATTACCTAAAGTTTCTAAAAATCAATTGATAAATAATATCCAAGGCATTGTAACTAGGGTTGTATTTATGTCGGCTGGATTGATAGGACTGCTATTGGTTTTTATGTGGGTTGGAACAGATCATCAAAGCACAGCTAGAAATCTAAATCTCGTATGGGCTTTCCCACTTCAATTGGTTTTTGCATTTAAGCTTAATAACCTGCCTTCTTGGCTAAAAGCCTATGCAAAAATTTATGCTATTTTAGTTGTCTTGTTGTTATTGGTATCTGTTATCATGCCAGGCAGTATAAATTATGCTTTATATCCCTTAATAATGGCTATGGCCTACAAGACATGGTTTTTTTCTAAACAAACTAATTGATATTCATGAAAATCTTAATAACTGGAGCAACATCAGGATTTGGAAAAGCCATGGCTGAAAAATTTGCCGCTGAAGGTCATCATTTGATCATCACAGGTAGAAGAGCAGATCGATTAGCAGAACTATCTCAAGCATTGAAAAGTCAGTTTGCTGTTGAGGTTGCTACAAAAGTATTTGATGTACAGTCTAAAGCTGAAGTGTTTGAAGCACTTTCAAATGATTCCAACTTAGAAGATGTTGATGTAGTGGTTAACAATGCGGGACTAGCACTTGGTCGTGATTTTTTTGATGAGGCATCTTTGGATGATTGGGAGACCATGATTGATACCAACGTAAAAGGTTTGTTGTATGTAACGAAGGCTATGTTGCCTTACCTTATTAAAAGAGGTAAGGGGCATATTGTGAACATTGGCTCAACAGCTGGAATGGAAGTATATGAGAAGGGAAATGTTTATTGCGCTACAAAACATGCAGTTGAAGCATTAAGTAAATCAATGCGTATTGATTTAGTGAGACATAATATTAAAGTGACTGCTATTCATCCAGGCGCAGCTGACACAGAATTTTCAATTGTACGTTTCAAAGGTGATGAAGCAAAAGCAAAAGCAGTCTATGATGGATTTAAGCCGTTGTATGGAAATGACGTTGCAGCAGTTGCCTATTATGCAATTACAGTGCCAGAGCATGTCTGTTTAAACAGTATTGTGATGACCTGTTCTGCGCAGCCCAATAGTTTTTATTTGCACAGAACTACTGAGCAAGCGAGATTCTAATCTGTACGCCTGCTCTAGTATTTACAGACGGGGCAGCATTCGACACGTAAGGGTTTAATCTTCTCTGATCGAAATACAATTGAATATTGACTCTATTGCTAATGACGTAATCAATCGTTGGCCTGATACTCACTACACGCTGACCACCTGTTGCAAAAGCATTTGCCTGATCAAGTCTGGAATTGGAATTGATGTCATCTCTGATGCTGAAGTCGAGAGAGAAAGTTATATCATTCTCAAGTTTACCCGTTGGTTCTTTTTTGCCGAATTTTATTCTGAAAGGAAGTGGGAATCCTCTTTTTCTCCATCGCATACCAAAAGTAACTTCAGTAGACCTCACTTCACTCAATTGAAAATCAACTAGGCTCATACTCAGCTGTCGTGACTTTCTATATTCGAATCTACCTGATAGTTGTCCGGTTGTTGAAAAGTCTATTCCTATCAATGGTGAGAATTGTTCAGAGATTAATAGGTTCGGGACAAGGAAATAAGGGACAAAATTTCCTGATATGGTGTCAACGAATGATGGGAAGCCATACATCAAAGTATCTTGGAACAACAGAGCTGAGTTAAAGCTGTTCATACTCAGTGTTGAGTTGTATCCGTGAGAAATGGTAAAGTTGGTGATATATTTCTGCAAGCTCTCAATTCTACTTAGTCCGTTGTAGGTTAGTCGCCAGTTGGGTTTAGGAAGATAGCTGCCAAAAGGATTTGCTTTTACTGAACCATCTGTTCCGTTTTTCAGTAAACCAATTGTGTTTGGATCTTTTTTGGTGTAAGCAGCAATAAATGCTGGTACCAATACATCCTGTGCATACCTGCCATATCCTTTATAGAAACCATCGGATCCTACGGCTTGACTATAAGGGTTTTTTTCACCTAGTCGTTTTGACAAGATAATTCTATTGTTTTCAAATGTTTTGAAAGTTTCACTGGTATTGTTAGGATCAAATTTTCCAAACAATGTTTGGAAAGAAATATAGCTAATGCTGAATCCACCGCCAGAATAAGGGTTCAAAGCATTGAATTTGCCATTGCCCACAGTGTCTTTGAACAATGTTGAATAATTCTTGGTAAGACTCTTGTCTAAATTTAAATCAATAATCAAATCACGTATGGGTTCAACTTGTGCAGTGATATTGAGCTTTTGTTCATAGTTCTGTAAAAACAAATTATTAAGTATAGGGTCTTTGGTTATTAATCCTTTTTCACCCACTTTATTCAACCAGTCTTGGTTAGGTTGTTTACCCATCACAAAATCCAATCCTGGTGCCATACTTCTCCAATTTTGTCCAAAGAATGATGTGCTATCGATATAACCAGGAAGGAAAGTGTTTCCACCTTCATTGTAGGTAACACCCACACGTTTTAAAGAAGTGATAATTCTAAGAATTGCCTTTTCTGCATTGTTCAATACAATGGCTCTTTGTTGTCTTTCTTCTTTTGCTAATCTTTTTTGTTCCTTTCTTGCTAATTTTTCTTCTTCCTTACTAAGCTTAACTTCAATCTGTTCTGCTGTTCCTTTTATCTTTTTAGCTTTTTTCTTGGGTAATCCTTTTAGTGCTGTATTTGTTGAAGGATCTGTTTGATTGATTTCATCTATGGCTCTGAATAATTTTAATTTACTGTAGAGCTGGGTAAAATTTAATTCTGCAGTTGCACCTGTTTGCCCGCTGTTTTGAATGGTGTTACCTAAGTTTATCGCTAACCTTGAAGCACCTACCCAGTTATAAGTACTTCTATAAGCAATGTTGAAGGTGGTCCAGTTTAAGAAAGGGAAATTAGAAGTTGGGAAATTATAAGTGATATCGGCACTTTGGTTATAGATGGTATTTCTGCCACCTTTTAGGAAGTTTTTCATAAGAGAATCTCTCTTCTCTTTGTTATCAATTCTTCCAAAAGGTTCATCCACTCTTGAATTGTTGATGGCCTTGAAATCAATATTAAGCGATCGGGTAAGATCCCATCTCATGTTGTAATTCCTGTCTATGACAAAGTATTTGTCATAGGTCTCCGGAATCTTATATGGTCCGCCACCAACATTTCTTGGACGAAATGCGCCAAATTGTCTTCTGGTGTCCATCCTGATGCCTATCAATGATGGCATTGGATTGAAATTGATATTCCTGATAAAGTCGAGCCAAGGCGTAGGCGATTTGATTATTTTCTTGAACGGCTCAATGTATTTTGCCTCTGAAGAATAATTGTAACCGATACCACCTTGTGTTTTGCCTACTTGGTTGCTTTCTACTAATGGGTTGTGCTGGCGTGTTTCTGTGAACGAATAACTGAAATCAAAGTTGGAGATACTCCACAGTCTTAGTTTTTTATTGGGACGCTGATTAAACCTAACATTTGTGAAGTTGATTGTTTTTAATCCAACAAAATCTACTGCATCGTTCTTAATAGAATCGCGAACATCTTTGAAGATTCTCAGTTTATCTTTTAGGGTAACATCTTTATCATAAGGGTCATATTCAGGTGTGCTAATCGTTTGAGACAGGTTAGCGAAGAATGGAATTTCAAGTCCAATTTGCTTTGGCAACAATTTACCCAGTTGTAGATTGGTCGAAATATCAAATTGTGTAAAGTCGTCACGAAAACGATCATTCACGCGTTGTTCTAATTGTCCGAAACCAATGGTGTGAATGTTAGCCGACATAGACACATTTCCTAAGTCAGCTAGTTGCAAATTCATTTGTCCAACTGCTGCCCATCCACCTTCTTCATCTAACCCAGATAGTCTAAGTTCATTGATCCATACTTCAGCATTCACTGCTCTTCCTCCTCCTGGATCTAATGGGTTTTCTAAACCAGCCAAAATGCCCTTCACTTCACCAAGGTTTGGATTTCCTTTAATGGAGAAAACAACACCATTGATATTTTTTCTATAAATAGCATTTGGATTATTGGTGTTTAAGTTTCGTTCATTTTTGATAAGTATCAAAGAGGAAAGATCAATACTTAATTCGTTTTGTTCAGGCCATATGATTCTTTCGTCTGTTGTACCAAAAGGAGTAATCTTTAATGGATATTTTATTTCGTAAAAGTTGTTGAGGTAGTCATTTCCTAAACGAATGATTGCATAGATTTCGCCATCTCTCACAGTGCTATAGCCTTTCAAACTTTCTGCATGGTAAAACATTGAAAGTTTCTTGTATTGCCTTAAGTCATGGTTGAATGATTTGAATACAGCTCTTCCATCACCTTCTTTAAGATTGATTACATTGATACTTAAAGCCTGTTCGTTTTGAAGGATGTTGATACCGCCATTGCTTAGTGTTTGAACACGTTCAATACCGGGTGGTGTTCTGTAAGGTATTGGATCACGTTTGTCGTTTTCTTCAATGTTGACAGCAGAGACAAAGAATTTTGTAGATGTGTTTGCCTGATCAATTTTCTTATAGAGTCCAGTTGTGTCTAGTTCATAAGCAAAACTCCTCCAGTTGTTTCTTACCAATTCGAGCTTAGCAAATCTCAATACAACTGAATCTGCGAAATCAGTCAAGAACATCCTGAAGAACCTGATTGATTTAAAATCTGGTATTTCACCCACCTTACTGGTATAGTTGGCTATAGGTACTCTAAATTGATACCAGATTTGGTTTTCTCTTGTGCCGTCTGCAAGTGTAACGCCAACAACCTTTCTATCTGAAATAAAATTTTGTCCCACTTGCATACTTGGATCGCTGTTCGGTTTCAGATCAATACGGTACTGAAAATATTCTTCAGCTTCGTTCAATGTATTATCTCTGTTTAGATCTTCTCCATCAGGATACAAGGTAAATGCAGATGCAAATGCGTCTCCAGCTCTTGCGATAGGTGAGTTGCCTTGAGGGTTGTTGAAATTTTTATACCTCGATAGAATACCTGTATTGTTTCTGTCGAATGATAAATCACGGTAATATTTGAAATTGTCTGAAGAAGGATCAGCTGCAATTTCTTGATAGGCGGGTGTACCCACTCCTAATCTTGCAGAGATATCAGCAAGGAACTGACGTCTTGTAGCTGCTTCTAAGGAATCGGTTAAGCCATCTAAGCCCACATCTTGAAAAGGTCGATCAGCAGGGTCGTTGCTAAAACCTTGTGTAATCTGGACTGGATTAATTGGTGTTCTACCCCAAGTTGAATTTGCAGTTGCAGCAGGTATAGTTGGCGTTGGAAGTCCATTTTCATAAAATCTTCTTGAATCTTTCAAGATATCTTCAGAAATATTACCCAAGTTCAAATAAAGAGAACCTCCAGCTGGATTTGTGTTTTTAATAAAAGGATCTAGTACCCAGAATTCGATGAATTCAATATTAGCAGTTTCAAAATCTGTTTGATCAATACCTCTCATGATACCGCCCCATCTTTTATTGGGCGTTCTCAGTGAACCATTGTTGTCAACATTCAGCGCGTCGTAATTATATGGGCCTCTTTCTTTTGGATAGTAAGCAAGGTCAAAGGTGACTAGCTGACTTTGTCCGTAATCTGGTGTTCTTCTCGGAAATATTTCTTGTTGTCCAACTGATCTCACTCTTGGATCTGAAAGTTGTGCCAAATCATTTCTGATTGGATTATTTGGATTTCTTCTTTCCTGTAAAATAGGTTCGATGTTGTACCAGGCAAGCTTGGCTCTGTTTTTACCATATTCAATATTATCGAAAGCACTAGCTTCTGGAAACATGATGTTGCCAAAACGATCGGTTGATCCAGCAGGTGTAGAAGCTAGTGTCCATCCCACAATAGGAAACCTAAGATCTATGCTAGATTTGGTGCCTTCAAAATCATCAAGATAAATTAAACCATTACCACCTCTTCCAATTTGAGGCGCGTGACCAGGAATCATTTTTGCCGCTTCAGCTGAGAAATTAATTTTTGAAGTACCATTCGCTTCGTAGAAAGGAAGTTTACTGAGCCACTTGCTGAGTCGGGGTAATTCACTGTTGTAATTAACATCTAATCCTAACATGCTATTTTTGATAGGATCTGCGCCGTATTCCATTTTGGTGAAGAACGGACGTTCTGTTAACCTCACCATTGTACCACCTATCGATAGTTTATCATTGAACAGATAATCCCATCGCATACCCATGTAGGTTCGTTGTTGTACGCCAAATGTTGCATTGTTTTCAAACTTCACATCTACAGGCAAGCCGGATTGCTTGATGGCATTGTTGATGATTCGTACTGTTCCTGCAATATAATCTACAGTATAGTCTACGTTCTCTTGCAATACTTGTCCGCCTGCTGTAACCGTTACAGAACCTTGTGGAATATTAAAAGCATTTAATGAAATCTCACCGTTGTTGGTACCTGATGATTTGGAGCTACCTCTCATCACAAAACGATTGAGGTTGGCATAGGTCTGTGCAATGGCTTTAATGGTATCGTAAAGTGGATAGAATAAATATTTATTTCTTAATGAAGGATCTGAATTGAAAATATAATCGAGGTCGTGACCAAAAGGTTCTAGCACAGGGAAGATAACACGGCTCTGATAAGAGTTGATGGTAAAGCCCTCCACATAATCGAATACACCATCTGGTTGAGGATCGTTTTGGTTATTCAAACGATCAAGATTCATCAAGGTAATCAATGGAACACCAGCTTGATCTCCCTCAGGGATATATCTTTTTTCACCACCACCTGGTTCTTGATAAAGCACATTGAATTGAAAATCTTGTCGCTCTAGTTGTCCTGATCCGACGGGATAAATATTTTTCATCATCAAATCCCACATCGGAAGGGATGTGCGTTGAGAAGTAGCTTTTAATAATTTCAGGAACAAAACTTTCTGCACACCATTATTCGCATCAACAGGAATGTCTTGTGCAAATTCACCCACCTGATATACTTTGCCATTCAAGGTGTATTGATAGGCGACTGCTAAAACTTCATCAGGTTGAAGTGTAACATTAAGCGAAATGAATCCTAATTGTCTGTTGAAATAATATTGGGTACTATCTAATTTACGTGCAAAGGTTTTTTCAAAATCACGTACCGGTTGTAGTCCGATGTTATTTAAATAGTTGACAATTTGCGCAGGGTCTCTACTAATAGGATTACTTACAATTTTACCATACAAATCATTTGCACCATTCGCTGGATAAGGTATACCAGTTGGGTTGATAACAGGCGCTTGCTGATAAGGATTGCTTTCGCCTAAGTCCATCAAGCCCACCACGTCTCTAGCATTGGTAGTTGCTCCGGTTCTATTGGTAACCCAAACATCTAATCTTAGTATTTGCACTTGAGAATTTACGATCGGTAAATTCTTCATCGCTTTGTTGTACTCTTTTCTAAAATGTTGAGCCAACAAGAAATGTCGGTTTTCCTCATACTCATCTGCTTTGATTTCAAATTGGCTCGCGCTTGAACCACCTTGGAAGCCAACCGACTGACGTTGTGAACGCTGACTAGCAAACACAGTCGATACCCATAACTTTCCAAATTGCATTTGTGTTTTGAGACCAAATAGTTGTTGTGCACCAGGAATCAAAGTCCCTTTACTTGCGAAAGAAGTATTACCAATTTCTATTTTCTTGAAAATGTCATCAGCATCACCTGTGTAATCTAATTTCAATTGATTTTCGAAATCAAAAGTTGATAAGGTATTGTAGCTTATCGGGAACCTCATCTTGCTTCCAATGTTACCCACTACATTAAGATTGGCTGCCATATCAAAATCTAAACCGCCATTCCTTCTAGCTCTTTCAGGCAAGGTTGGATTCTTGATATTTTGTCCCTGATACCCAGCAGTTACATTCACTTCTCCTTGAGGTCTGATGTCTATCTTGCCTGATCCAAAGAGACGGTTGAACAAGTCATCACCCATGTTCAATTTCGGCTTACTTAGTTTTCTGTTGAGTAAACTGCTTGTGTTTGCTCTTTTTTGGAAATAATCAACTTCCATTTTGCGGGATTGTATCCGCATGTATTCGTCGAATGTTAAACTGGTTGGTTTTCTAAAATACTTGCTACCAATTTTTTCGATGATGTAATATTCTTTGGTCTTTGGGTCGTAAACAATGGAGTCGCGAATATTTGCAGGGTCTTTAAGATCAAAAGGATTTTTTCTTTGCTGTGTATACTTGTCGCTGTACCTGTCTTTGATAGGATACCTGAGGGTATCTTTTTGGGGAACTGTATCTTGAATGATTCGGTTTTGGGCATAAGAATCTCCATCTGCATATGCAGAAAAGTGAAAACCAATGATGATGGTCAATAGGGTTATCGATTTAGATAACAGATTCAACTTGCCGTAAACATTTGTTGGGGTAGAGTTCTTATCAAATAAGCTGAAGGGATTTTTTGATGAGTGATTCAAGGTTATTGTCTTCTGGGGCACTATTTTTTGCTTTCTTAAGGGCGTTTTCAGCTACATTTTTTTGTATGCCTAGTGCCATCAATGCATTTAACGCGTCATTGTCTAAACTATTGTATCTGAAGCCTGAAGATGTGCTTTCTACGCCAGATTTCACCATTTTTTCACGAAGCTCTAGCACAATTCTTTCGGCAGATTTTCTTCCAATACCTTTTATTTTTTCCAATGCAACCGTATTACCCGCAGCAATTGCTGATTTTAATTCAGCAGGTTGCATAGAAGATAGCATGATTCTGGCAGTGGATGCACCCACACCATTTACACTGATTAATTGTATAAATAACTCTTTTTCAGCAAGTTCTGAAAAGCCGTA
>JACCDL011154721.1_pt1 | contig 43811 bp, 41 predicted proteins | sample 7441931 | NCBI WGS metagenome assembly JACCDL01 (sample SAMN15323437, study PRJNA562643) | freshwater metagenome | isolation source: river surface water | place: USA:Blue River Watershed | collected 2017-08-16
GCCAACCCTACTTTCACTGATCTTGGATTAGGCGGATTCCTTGCTAGTCAAACAATAAACAACAGTTGGAGAAGTGCAGCAAAAAATAACAATGGAAAGTTCAAAACGCCAACTTTACGCAATACAGTTAGAACGATTAATCGTGCCTATATGCATAATGGCGTACTTGGTTCTATTGAAGAAGTAATTGAATTTTACAATACGCGTGATGAATCTAAAGCACGTGGCAGATGGGGAAGACCTGAAATTGATGATAATATCCAGAAAGGTTGGTTAGGCAACCTGAACCTCACTCAAAATAATATTCAGGATTTAGTTGCTTTCTTGAAAACATTAAACGACGGATGGACTTCACCATCATCAACTGTAAGAACTAATTAATAAAAAAAGGCCGGAACAAAAATTCCGGTCTTTTTTATGCGGAGACTGAGGGATTCGAACCCTCGATACCCCTTTCGAAGTATACACACTTTCCAGGCGTGCTCCTTCAACCACTCGGACAAGTCTCCTTTTGAAGGACTGCGAAATTAATTCTATTCACTCAGAAGGCGAAGATTTTTTTAGCGTTAGCAGTCGTTATTTCATCTACTTCCTCAATTGAAATCTTTTTGAGTTCTGCTATTTTTTGTGCAACATGCACAACATAACTGCTTTCATTTCTTTTTCCTCTAAATGGCACTGGCGACAAGTATGGCGCATCTGTTTCCAAAACCAAATGCTCCAATGACGTTTCTTCTACTATTTTAGCAAGACCCGCATTCTTATAGGTAACAACACCACCTATTCCTAAATAAAATCCAAGCTCAATAACTTTTTTTGCTTGTCGCTCATCTCCACCAAAACAGTGAAAAATTCCCCTTGCCTTTCCCTTTCCATGTGAGGCAATCATCTTGATACATTCATCCATTGAACTTCTAGAATGAATAACAATTGGTAAGTCTTTTTCAATTGCCCACTCAATTTGGATTTGAAAGGCTATTTCCTGCTGCGATTTAAACTCAACCGAATGATAAAAATCAAGTCCAATTTCCCCAATTGCTGCAAACGGTCTTTTCTCCAACCAATCTTTGACAATTGCAAGCTCAGCCTCAAATCGTTCATCAACATAACAAGGATGTAGTCCCATCATGGGAATACAATAATCAGGATGTTTATCAGCTAGCGCCAACATTAATGCATGTGAATTACTATCAATGGCAGGAAGATAAACCTTGGACAATCCAGCTGCATAGCTTTTTTTTAATATGTCTTCTATATCCTCCTTAAACTCCTCACTGTATAAATGGCTGTGGGTATCTACCATATGAATTGGGGGTAATTTTTGGCAAATAAAATAAAAAGATTAGTATCTTTCGAACAGTTTTCATAGGGTACGGATTAAAAACGGGCCGAGGTTTCTACCTTAGCCCTACCTTTTGTAAAGGAAATCAACTCACTTCGTCAATTCTTTTAAACAGAAAACCCTTTGCTGTAGCTAGTTTTAGTAGTATCGGTAATGCATGACGCATTCTCTCTTCTCCCTTTTCAGAATCATGAAACAAATAGATGTAACCATTTTCAATGTTACTTATCACCCTGCTTGCGCACTCCTCTTTGTTCAGTGAATGGTCATAATCGGCACTGAGTATCGTCCACATGATAATTTTATAGCCCTCATTCTCTAAAAGATCGGCCTGTTTTCGTTTTATTCTGCCATAAGGAGGCCTGAATAATTTTGATGGGATCAAGGATGATGCCTGATGCACTTCTTCTACATAAGCAGAAACCGAACTTTTCCATCCATTTACATGATGATGGGTGTGATTTCCTATACTGTGCCCCTCTGCTACAATTCTTTTCATGATTTCAGGATATCTTTTTACTCGATCTCCAATACAGAAGAAAGTCGCTTTTGCTTGGTAGTCGGCTAAAATATCTAAAACAAAGGGGGTAATGGTAGGATGCGGACCATCATCAAAGGTTAGATAAAGCGCCTTTTCATTTGAAGGCATTTGCCAGGTGAATGAAGGATAAATCCATTTTAACCAAAAGGGGATGCGAGCAGGAAATTTCATCCTTGACTTCGTTTAGACATTTCCTGATAGATTTCGTTCATGTTGGCAATAGCAGTTAAAATCGCTTTTCTACCAGTCTTCTTTTCAGCACTGGTGATATAGATAGGAGGAAGTTCTTCCCAAGTGGTCAATAAAGCTTCTGAAAATTGCTTGACGTTTGCACTAACAACCTTTTGGGTCTCTTTATCTGATTTAGTAAAAACAATAGAAAATGGAATACCCCATGCCCCTAATTGATTGATAAATTCAAGATCCAGTTGCTGTGGTTCATGCCTTGAGTCTATCAATATGAAAGTATTGACCAAGGTTTCTCTTGTACGGAGATAGCCTTCAATCATCTTTTCCCATCTTTTACGCTGACTGGCAGATACTTTTGCAAATCCATAGCCAGGTAAATCCACCAAGTACCAAAGTAAAGCAGGCGATTTTTCAGCAGATTTACTATCTACCACAAAATGATTAATCAGCTGAGTTTTCCCTGGTGTTGCGGAAGTCTTTGCCAAATTCTTGATATCAGTTAGCATGTTGATCAAAGAAGATTTACCCACATTGCTCCTACCTATAAAGGCATATTCAGGTTTGTCGGCTTTGGGACAAGAAGCTACATCTGGACTGCTGATAACATATGTTGCTTTTCGAATGATCATATTCAGATTTACAATTCCTTTAAGAGCGCTTGCAGCGATTTTGTTTACTTTTGTGCTGATGGGAAACTTTGCTCACGATACAATCGTGCCAGATCAGGCTTCAAATTTACCGAAAAAAGAACAGGTAGCCTTGATGTTCGATCAAATCGCACCTAAATACGATTTTTTGAACAGATTTTTGTCGGCAGGAATAGACATCAGCTGGAGAAAAAAAGCACTCAGCCTGCTCAAAAAAAAGCATCCTGAAACCATTCTGGATGTTGCTACTGGTACAGCCGACCTAGCCATCATGGCTTCGAAAATGCTACAACCCAAGAAAATTGTAGGTATTGACATCTCAGAGGGGATGCTATCTTTTGGGAGGCAAAAAATAGCTACACAACAACTTTCCAATATTATTGAATTACAGTCTGGAGATAGTGAAGCAATTCACTTCCCCGATGAGAGTTTTGATGCTGTAACTGTTTCCTTTGGCGTACGCAATTTTCAGAACCTTGAAAAGGGAATTGGAGAAATTTTTCGCGTACTCAAAAAAAATGGCACTTTAGTTGTTCTCGAGTTTTCAAAACCAAAGCTTCCGCTTGTTAAACAGTTTTATGCGCTCTATATGAATGTAGTTACTCCAGGAATGGGTGGACTATTTTCTAAAAACAGAAATGCATACCAATATTTAAATGATTCTGTACAAAAATTTCCAGAAGGAAAAGCCTTTACGTCGGTTTTAGAACATGCCGGCTTCCAAAAAACGAATATCAAAACCCTAAGTTTCGGCATATGCACCATTTATACCGGAGAAAAATAACTACCCTAGGACTACTCTTATTCCTTGTAAATTGCTCTTTTGCACAAAGAGCCTTTGAACCTAATTTACCCGACCACGATGATAAACTGTACTATTTTGGTATAGTTCTAGGATACAATACTTCTCACTACAACCTATCACATCATTCGTCTTTTTTAAATCCAAATAACCCAATCAAATCTGTTGAATCTGTAAATGCTGGCAGAATCCATTTGGGTATTATGGCCAATTTACAATTGACTAAACACCTAGATCTAAGAGGATATCCCTTGAACCTGATTTTTAGTGAAAAGAAATTTCTATACACTGTTGATCCAGCTTCTAATCTTAACCAAGGTACCGATCCTCAAAAAGTAGAATCAATTGTGATGAGCTTTCCCCTCCAATTGAGATTAAAGAGTGATAGGATAAAAAATTTCAGGGTCTATACCTTAGCAGGTGTGAAATATGATTTTGATTTAGCGAGTAACTCAGCTGCAAGAAATACAGAGAACATGCTCAAGGTTAAAAAATCCGACTATGGTGTTGAAGGTGGAATTGGCTTCCAATTTTTCTTCCCCTACTTTATTCTATCACCAGAAGTCAAATTTAGTTACGGATTATCCAATGTTCATGCGAGGGATGAAGAGTTAATCTATTCAAGTGTGATTGATAAAATGAACAGCAGAATGATCATGTTTTCACTTCACTTTGAAGGAGGTGGATTGGGAGGAAGAAGACGCTAATAATCATAGACCCTTCTCTGCATATTCAGCCTAATTCCAATAGTTCCAAAATAATTAAGTGCCTCTGCTCCTGATTTTCTTGCTGTGAAATTTGCCTCCAGGAATAAATTTTCCATAGGTTCAAATGCAAGCCAGTAATTTAAATTATAGCTGTTTTTAGCTTGTGGTGTAAAGAAGAAAAAACCTTCCTGAGTCGGCCTTGTATCACTATCCTTGAAAATGTTTGTGCCGTAATTAACCCCATTCACATCCACCCCTTTTCTCCAATAAATACTAGTTAACTGCATATACCATTTAGGCGCAGGTTGGTATTTAGCAATTGCGATGTACTCCTTAACATTGGAATGTAAAGGATGTGCCAATGGTTGGTTATAATGGGTATAATTGGCGACTGTATCAAAATGAGAATAAGTAAATGGTCTGATCCAATTGGTCTCTAATTGTACGTCCAAGTTATCTACTCCAAAAGCATCAATATATTTTATTCCTGCTTGAAAGGCCCATTTGTTGGCCCACCACCCCTTCCTTTCTTTAATGAATTTGGTATAAAACTCATCAAGCATTACTTGTCCGTATACCTGCACTCGCTTAGCAAGATTTGCTTTAACATCAAAACCAATGAAAGAGTTATCCGGACTACCCACATTCAATTCAGCTGCACGTAGGAAAATAATAGGATTCAAATAATTTACCTCAAATCGATTTTGACGTCCGTATACCACTCCTTCAAATAGCCCCATTGTAAGCCACTTTGTAGCATTGATACTCAAATAATGCATGGTTGCATACTTTTTCCAAAGCAAGGTATCTCCTCCTAATCCTCTTCTGGTATATTGAGGCTGTAGCTCCATCACCCTGCTGGAATAATTGAATTTCCAGGCCCTCAAATTTAAATTGAGGTATGCATGACTAGCTGATTGGTCGGCCATAAATAGACTTCTGTAACCATTACCAATAAATATTTTATCGTGCCCTAGTTGCACATCGAGGTATTTGGTAGGCTTAATAAATAGAGAACCCCTCGCATCCCAAGAATCATATCCTGTCTCTTTGTAACGCTTATACAATCCTGCACCAGGAACAGCACGATATTGATCAAATTCTTTTTTCGCAAATACTGGTGGCCGCTCCAGGTTCTCCGTTACATACAACTGAAATCCTATTCTATTACCAATTTGTGATCTTACAGCCATTCCCCTTGAGTTCAAATAATGCGTCTGTTTAGATTGATTATCGCGCATACCTTGCAATTGCAAAACAGGATTCACAGAAAGAAAGAAATCTTCCTGGTTGACCAATATAAAATTGGCTGGGTCTTTGTAAAAAGATTTCAATAAAGGATGTTTAGCAGGTGTAGCTGGCTTACCACGACTGGTCCATTCCAGATGATTCAATTTAGCACGACTTATATTGTAAAGATCGATCTCGCTTAAATTCAACTGACCAGCATTAAGTGTTGCCTTTTCCAGTGAGGAAGCCCACCATTGACGATTATAGGGCTTAAAGGCAGAAAAATTCAAATTACTGTCGGTTTGCATTTTTATTTCCAATCGATCCAACAGAATGTAATCCTTTGAGCCCTGCTGAAACAAAGTGGACTGCCCCTTTGTTAGATGAGGAGAAACAAAAAAAACAAAGAGCAAAAAGGTTTTTATAATTTGCAGACCAGCAGTAAAAGCAATTCGTTTATGAAGAGATATTTGATTAAGAACACCAGTATAGTCAACGAAGGAAAAATTCATAGTGGCGATGTGTTAATCGAGGATAAAAAGATTTCTAAAATTAGTCAAGTTATTGATAATACGTATAACGCTATTGAAATAAACGGCGAAGGAAAATACCTGCTGCCTGGTGTTATAGACGACCAAGTACATTTCAGAGAACCTGGTTTAACCCACAAGGCAAATATTCATACTGAATCTATCGCTGCTGTTGCTGGTGGCACTACCAGTTTCATGGAAATGCCCAATACCAAACCTGCGGCTCTTACTCAGGAATTACTCGAGGAAAAGTACCAAATAGCAGCTAACAGCTCCCCTGCTAATTATTCTTTTTTCATGGGAACATCCAACGATAATACCGAGGAGATTCTCAAAACAAATAACAAAAAGAACGACGTCTGCGGCATCAAGATATTCATGGGGTCTTCAACAGGTAACATGCTGGTGGACAATCACCTAACACTTGATAGAGTATTCCGTGAAAGCGAATTATTGATTGCCACACATTGTGAAGATGAAAGAATCATCAAAGCCAACCTTGCATCTTATGAACAATCAGGTAAACCCATCTTACCATCAGACCACCCCATCATCAGAAATGTAGAAGCCTGTTTTGAATCTTCCTTAATGGCTGTACAACTGGCAAAGAGAAACAATACAAGATTACACATCCTGCATATATCAACAGCGAAAGAATTACAACTCTTTACTAATCTGATTCCACTCGAGGAAAAAAGAATTACTTCTGAAGTTTGTGTTCACCATTTACATTTTACTGCAGACGATTACGCACTACTAGGAAATAAAATAAAATGCAACCCTGCTATCAAAGCAAAAGAAAACAAAGCTGCTCTTTGGGAAGCATTGTTAGATGACAGATTAGATATTATTGCAACCGACCATGCACCTCACACTGTTGAGGAAAAATCAGGCGATTACCTGCATGCCCATGCTGGTTTACCACTGGTACAACACAGTCTGCTATTGATGTTGCACTACTTCAAACAAGGAAATATTTCTTTAGAGAAAGTAGTAGAGAAAATGAGTCATGCACCTGCAAAATGTTTTCAAATTGCAGAACGTGGATTTATCAGAGAAGGCTACTATGCTGATTTGGTATTAGTTGATCTAAACAAAAAGAATACTGTAACCAATGATAATATCTTGTACAAATGCGGATGGAGTCCACTCGAAGGTTTTGAATTTCCAGCCTCTATTGAAAAAACATTTGTAAACGGTTATCCAGTTTATGAAAACGGCAAGGTTGATACATCTTATAGAGGTATGAGACTAAAGTTCAATCGAGATTAACATGAGAGTAGATAAAACTACTTTATATGATCTTGCGGTTTTTCACAAAGAAGACGATTACTCCCTATTTGCTAAAATAGATTATACAAGAACAGCAGAAGGAAGATCAGCTTTATACCAATTGTTTTCTTCACCTTTTGACAATCTGAAAGACATCCATGAAACACAAGCAATTTTGAGCTTGTACGAAAATAAAATTCACGAATGGCCATCTAGAATAACAAATGGCACTTTACTGATTATTGAGAAGTTTCTAGACGAGAACCCAGACACGATACCCAAACATCCTGATTTTATAAGAGCCCTGGTATACAAACTGCTTCACCCAGCTGATTATGCCATGATACATTTCTCAATGAAACAGATGTTTGAATTCATCAAGGGCTTCGAATCAATCATTTTGTTTTTCAACAATCAAAACACACCTCCAAAACTTACTCTCCTTCTACAACAAGCAGAACGTATTGTTAATGATCGAAGATTGACAGATTTTAAGTCCCATGATAACTTCTCTTCCTTAAGCAGGGCTTCAATACTTTCTTTTGGTAGCCTTTTTCATGTAGACATGATTGCTGATGTAAGGAAGCTGGTCACAATATATGGTCAATTAGATGCCTGGTATGCAATGGCATTTGCCAATCATTCGCTAAAGCTTTCATCTCCAGACTTCATTGATCAATATGAGCCGGCAATCAATGCCAAAGGGCTAAGACACATCATGTTGGCTGAACCGGTAGCATATGATTTAACCATGGACAAAAACGCCAATTTTATATTTCTAACTGGTGCCAATATGGCTGGTAAGAGTACCTTAATAAAAGCTATTGGATTATCTGTTTACTTGGCCCATTTAGGAATGGGAGTACCAGCACTGCAGATGCAACTGACTTTATTTGACGGCATATTAACCAACATCAATGTTGAGGACAATTTAGTAAAAGGGGAAAGCTATTTTTTCAATGAAGTGAAGCGTATTAGAGAGACAATAATTAAGATTACAAATGGAAAAAGATGGTTGGTATTGATTGATGAAATATTCAAAGGGACCAATATACAAGATGCCATGAAGTGCTCTACAGCTGTGATTAAAGGATTAATCAAAATGCAAAATGGATTATTCATTTTATCCACTCACCTTTATGAAATCGGCGAAGAATTAAAAGCACTACCTTCTATCAGTTTCAAATATTTTGAAACCCAACTCATCAACAACGAGTTGTTTTTTAGTTACCAACTCAAGGATGGTATTAGTCAGGATAGAATGGGATACTTGATTCTACAAAAAGAAGGAGTAACCAAATTATTAGACGATATAGGCACTAACGCTCCTGCTGTTTAAACACCAAGACTTTACGAGCATTTTCCTTTTTAGAGCGTTGCAAATCACTTTTCAACCCTACGTTGTTCAATGATCTTCACAACATGTTTGTGAAAATCTATGGCAGTGCAGTTTACGGCGTAGAAGCCATCACCATTACTATTGAAGTCAACTGGACTGCTCAAGGAAAAGAATACTGTATTGTAGGTCTACCTGATTCGGCTATCAAAGAGAGCATGCAAAGAATTGAGAGTTCAATCAAGACAAACAAATTTGAGATGCCGAGGACTAGAATTGTTGTGAATCTTGCACCAGCAGATATCAGAAAAGGGGGTACAGCATTTGATCTCCCAATTGCCATTGGAATTCTCGCTGCCTCAGAACAAATTGTTTTATCAGAAAAATTCGATGGCTATATCATGATGGGAGAACTCAGCCTTGATGGTGAATTACGCCCAATTAAAGGCGCCTTGCCCATTGCAGTGCAAGCAAGAAAAGAAGGCTTCAAAGGGATTATTCTACCTGAAGCCAATGCGAAAGAAGCAGCATTGGTAAATGGTATTCAAGTATACGGGATGCAATCCATCAAGGAAGTGATTGAATTCATCGATTCGGAAGGTGATAAAAAATTACCCGTGAGCATAAATATTCAAAAAGAATTTCATGAAGCTCAAATAGCATTTGACCATGATTTCGCAGAAGTAAAGGGACAAGAAAATATTAAACGTGCATTGGAAATCGCGGCAGCGGGCGGACATAATGTAATTCTCATCGGTCCGCCCGGTGCCGGGAAAACCATGCTTGCAAAGCGATTACCCTCAATACTTCCGCCACTCTCTTTAGATGAAGCCCTTGAAAGCACAAAAATCCATAGTGTTGCTGGTAAACTACCAGAACACTCAACCTTAATTACCAAAAGACCATTTAGAAATCCTCACCATACTATTAGTGATGTGGCTTTAGTTGGCGGAGGATCTACTCCTCAACCCGGTGAAATTTCATTGTCCCACAATGGTGTTCTTTTTTTAGATGAACTACCAGAGTTCAAAAGAACTGTACTTGAAGTAATGCGTCAACCCATGGAGGAAAGAAAAGTGACCATATCAAGAGCCAAAATTGCAATTGACTTTCCAGCTTCTTTCATGTTAGTAGCATCTATGAATCCTTGTCCCTGTGGCTTTTACAACCACCCTGAAAAACAATGCAGTTGCCAGCCTGGTGTTGTAGGTAAATACCTGAACAGGATATCAGGACCCCTATTGGATAGAATCGATTTGCATGTAGAGGTAACTCCTGTTGCATTTAATGAATTGGCTTCTCAAGAAACTGGTGAACGTTCAAGTTGTATTAGAGAAAGAGTGATACACGCAAGAAATATCCAAGCAGATCGATTCAAAAATAAATATGGAATTTATGCGAATGCTCAAATGAGCACCGCTGATGTAAAGAAAATTTGTACACTAAATGAAGCTAGTCGGCAACTCTTAAAACAGGCCATGCAAAGATTAAATCTATCGGCAAGAGCATATGATAGAATCATAAAGGTATCGAGGACAATTGCAGATTTAGATAGCAGTGAAACAATAAAAACAGAACATTTAGCAGAGGCCATTCAATACAGGAACCTCGACAGAGAAGGTTGGGGCGGTTAGGATTCAGTGTCTTGAACTGTCGGGGTTTCCTCTTTTTTTACCTTGGGCTCAGGGAAAAATCTATTCTGAAAAATAATTAATGCAAATACACCTCCAGAAATCGCCACATCAGCTATGTTAAACACAGGTCTAAAGAATTCAAAACTTTCTCCTCCCCAAATTGGCAACCATGCAGGAAATCTTCCATTTTCAATGATGGGAAAATAGAGCATATCAACTACCCTACCGTGTAAAAATCCTTCATACCCTACCTTAAATCCTTCTTGCCAAAAACCCTTAGCCAGATTTTGCGCATACACATCACTAAACTCAAAAATCATTCCATAAAATAGACTATCAATCAAATTACCAATAGCCCCAGCATAAATAAAAGTGACGCAAACAATATAACCTTTATGGTATTGCTTTCTGATGATGGACAAAAGATAGAAGGTTCCTACGATTACAGCAACCAATCTAAAAGACGTAAGGGCAATCTTACCCCAGGTACCACCCAACTTCCAGCCATATGCCATTCCTTCATTTTCAACAAAATGTAGACGGAACCAAGGCAAAGATTCAAATAGGACCGTTTCTTGTCCCATATAATAATGGGTCTTGATGTAAACCTTCAATACCTGATCGACCAACAAAATTAAAAATGCAAGTAAAAAAACCTGTGTCTTCTTCACAATCTAGATTTTTGCAAATATACTGATAACCCAAGTAGTTCAATAATCTATTGCTCAGCCCAAATAAACGCGGGGCACACGCTGCGTAATACCTGTCATGATTTCATATGGTATAGTACCCGCTTCTTTCGCCAATTGCACAATTGATTTACCCGGACCAAATACCAATACTTCATCATTCAATGAAATTTCTGGATAATCAGTAATGTCCAACATCGTCATATCCATACATACACTACCAACTGTAGACACCATATGACCATTTATCATCACCGTACCTTTCCCATTCCCTAATGCACGAGGATATCCATCAGCATAACCAATTCTGATAGTAGCAATAAGTGAATCACGATTTAAAATTGCTTTGCCACCATAACCAACAGTCTCACCTTGTCTAACTTTTCTTATTTGAGCTATTGTGGTTTTCAAAGCGACTGCCTCATTCAAAACAGCAACATCATTACTTGGATCAACACCATACAAACCTATACCCAATCTAACCATATCTAGCTGTGCAGCTGGATGTCTTCTAATTGCTGACGTATTTGCAGCATGACGAATAAAATCATATCCCAATTGACCTTGTAAGGAAGAACATAACCGATTGAACAAAGTAAGTTGCCTTTCTGTAAGCGCATCCTGACTAGGATTTTCAGATGCAACAAAATGAGTGAAAACAGATTTCACGTGCATCAACTGTCGAATGGAAGATTGATCAAAAAAATTATGAAGATCAGTTTCTTCAAAACCCAATCGGTGCATGCCCGTATCTAATTTCACATGAACAGGATAATGACTAATACCTTCATTTGATAAATAGTGGGCAAATGCATTTGAAATTGCAGTTGAATACAACTCTGGTTCTAAGTTATGTGCAACAAGGGAAGAGAATGACTCCTCTTCTGTATTCATAATCATGATGGGTAACCTAATCCCTGCACGACGCAACTCTACTCCCTCATCTGCATATGCAACAGCGATATAGTCCACATGACTATACTGCAGTAAATTGGCAATTTCAAAACTTCCTGCACCATAAGAAAATGCTTTTACCATTACCATTAATTTGGTAGCAGGCTTCAAAGATGATTTATAGTGGTGTAAGTTTTGAGCAATAGCAGATAGATCCACCTCCAATCTTGTCCTGTGCTTTTTATTTTCCAGCAAGGCTCCAATTCTTTCAAATTGAAAATGTCTTGCCCCTTTTATCAAAATCAATTCATCCCTAAAAGCAGAAACATGTACGCTTCTGATCAACTCATCAGTATCCTTAAAGAAATAACAATCGATTTTGTTTTCAATAAAGCATTTTTCAAACTGCTGAATCACAGATCCAACTCCATAAAGCTTTTTAACATGCTTTGATTTCAGGTAAGAAGCTAAATGCGCATAAACCTTATCAGCATCTTTATTTATACCCGATACATCAGACAATATTACTGATCTACCCCAGGATGGATTTTGGAGGCCCATGAAATCTAAAGCACTCAACAACCCGCTTAAGTCGGCATTGTAGCTATCATTTATAATTCTTGAACCCAACTGCCCATCCACCATTTCCAAACGCATAGATAAAGGAGGAAGATCTTGCATAAGTGGGATAACATCCTCTGCAACACCCAAATAGCTTGCCATGGTAAAACAATGCATGGCATTTTCTATTGCAACATCATCAATGAATGGTATCACAAAACAAAGTTGCTTTTGTCCAACACGAACAAACAATGAAGTACTTCTATGATGGTGTTCAACTTGATACAAGAATACATTTGCAGAGTCAGTAGTCCTCGACCAAGTATAAATATTCTTTAAAGTCTTATTTTTCAATGCCTCCGCTACTTGAGCATCAATCAAATCATGGTCTTTGCAATACACCAAAACATCCAACCCTTCAAAGAGAGATAACTTTTCCTTCAATTTATCAGCAATTGACAAAAATCCATCGCTATGTGCTTCGCCTATATTGGTAATTAATCCGATGCTTGGCTGAAGAATTTTATGCAAGGCTAACATTTCACCTTGTCTTGAAATTCCAGCTTCAAAAATGGCCAAATCATTTTCACTGCTCATTCCCCAAACACTGAGTGGAACGCCCAGTTGTGAATTGAAACTTCTGGGACTCCTTACAATATTAAACCTGTTGAGTAGCAGGTGATTGAGCCATTCTTTTACGATAGTCTTTCCATTGCTACCGGTTATTCCAATAACAGGATATTGAAATTGACTTCGATGATGCGATGCCAATTGCTGAAGTGCTTTGACTACATCAGGCACTTTAAAAAAAGTGGCATCTGGAAATCGATCTAGCTCTGGTAAATCTGCAACTACAAAATTCCTAACGCCAGAATGGTATAACTCTTGTATATAAGTATGGCCATCGCCAGTTGAAGATTTTATAGCAAAGAATAAAGTGGCTGAAGGAAAAACCAATTTTCTACTATCAATTAGCAAGTAGCCAATTGGGCTGTTTGACAAAGCACCCTGGTGCTTAACACCTAAAATTTGGGCAATATGTTCAGGTGTATAAGCTGCCATTTTATTTTTCTTGCTGATGCGGCTTAGCTCTTGGAAACTTTATAGAATATCCAACAGAACCAGCCAAACAAGCTACAATTACTCCTAGTGAAATAAAAATATTGATATGAATACCAAAATATTCTATAAGCATCTTAACACCAATAAAAATAAGTACAATGGCAATACCCTGTTGCAAATAGTCAAATTTATCAACAGCTCCTTTCAGTAAAAAGAAAAGGGACCTTAAACCAAGTACTGCAAAAATATTTGAGGAGTAAATCACAAGAATATCATCTGAACTAAATGCAGCTTCTGCTTTTTCCCTAACCAATGAAACTACCGTTGGTATTGAATCTAATGCAAAAGCCACATCAACAGCTGCCAGCATCAGTACAACAACTGATAGTGTGGTAAAATAGACCTTCCCATGAAGATTGACCAAATAGCGGCCATTTGGCTCAATTAATGTCACTCTGAAAAACTTATTGATGACTTTATAAATCTTTGTCTCACCCGGATCAAATTCAGCCTCATCTTTTTTGAAGAATAACTGGTATCCTGTGTACAACAAAAAGAATCCAAAAACATATAAAATCCAATGGAACCTATTGATCAATTCAATACCCAATGCAATAAAAATAATCCTAAATACTATTGCCAATAAGATACCAATCAGCAAGGCTCGTCCTGCATCATTTTCGTTTACCTTGAAATAGGTAAAGATCAAAATGAATACAAAGATGTTATCTATACTGAGCGACCACTCCATTAAATAGGCTGTAAAGTATTTCGTGGCAACAATAGGTGTTTTTTCAAACCACAAAAAAATGCAGAAGGCCACTGACAAACCAACCCAAAACAAGGTTTGGTAAAGCGCCTTTTTCATGCTCACTGCTGTATTTTTCTTGCTCATCAATCCGAGATCAAGCACAAGGGCTATTATAAGAACTAATCCAAATGTGAGGTATGTAATTTGATCAACAGTCATGCTACACTAAATATTTGCTCAAAGATAATCAATAGTTCCCCGCCTACCCTCAATGGATTAAGCATATTTCTTATTCCTGTAAAAAGAATTAATGAAGTAAAAGCAGGCCAATAACAATATAGGGAGCAACATATTTATAGCTTGCCAAAAAAGCTTCTCATTTTCAATTTTATCCTTGTCCACTAATCGCAGTCGAAATATTTTTGATCGAGCTGCAATAACCTCTTCACCACCAGTCAAGTAAAATAAGACATTACTGATGAAATCTCTGTTAGCAAACGGCTGTCGCGTATAGCTGTTCATACCCATCGCCAAGGGACCTTCCTGTTCATTTACTGGATTCAACAGTAGGTCACCATCTGAAATCACTACCATACTGTTTGAGGCTACTGAAGATGATAAAAAAGATGAACCAGCGGCAGTCAGCTGATCCAATTCTTCTTTGGAAAGCCTATTGCTAAAAGCAGAACCAAATTTTCCTTCAAGCAAAACAGCAATTGGCAATTGTTTCTTGTTGAATAACTGTAAATCTTGCTCTGTTTTCACACTTCGCCATTCAACCAAAGCTGGCGTTTCTAGACTTCTTGCATAATCTGAGGTACTTAGTAAAACTTCTTTCTTTAACCCTGGTGTTGAAATAGTGTCTAACGACTGAGGGAATGACGAACTGATAAAGTCTAAGTTTTTGGCAATGGGGCTCCCTGTGGTATTCCTTAACAAAGGTGCATAGGGCCATGGCAATAATTCTATTTGAGGTTGATTACCCACTGATCCAACAACAGATGGCACTTTATCACTCTCTAAATCTTGTACCAAATCTCTGTTGATACGAACACCATACTTGAATAGTTGCTCATCTAACTCCAAGCCCTGATCATATGCAACAAAAGATCCGCTACTTCGCTGCAAACTGTCCATACTTGCATAGAGTTGATCAATTGCCCAAATCACTTTACCCCCTTTCATCACATACTGATCAATTTTTAATCGCTGTGCTCTTGAAAATGGCTGGGTTGGTTTAGCAATGACTATCGCTTTAAATTCAGTAGGTATAAAAGCAACAGAATCAATTGGAAGTATTTTGAAATAATAATCCTTCCTTAAAACATTTTCAACCAGATCATATACACTGTAATCAAGAGGTTGGCCATTACCTGTAAGGTATCCTACTACCGGGACTGAATCACGTTGCAATAACATGATTGCCCTTGCAATTTTGAATTCCATCAATGCTTCTGCATTGTTCAGGGATGCCAGTCCATTCAAATTGCTTTGCCCTTCTAGAAAATCAATGCCAATTTGCCCCTTTTTACCAGTTAAAATTGCTCCTGGAAATACCAGCGTTTCTTCTGTTTTTTCTCCATCTTTCTGTTGCGCCTTAACATTGGTTGGATTGATCCCCATCATTTGAAGAGAATCGAACAAGATTGCTTTTGCAGTATCGTTTAGTCCGGCTCCTGGACGTTCAAACTCAACAATAAAATTACCCTTGCTCATCGACTTGAAAGCATTGGCCATGTCTTCTGCACGATCTGCTAATTTTTTAAATCCAGCAGGAAGATTACCATCTAGATATACCGTCAACTTTACCGGCTCTTCAATTGAATTAATGAGTGTTTCTGTTGTTGTAGAAAGCGTATATCTTTTTTCAGCTGTAAGATCTATACCCGTATGAAAAAAATCTGCAAGTATATTAAGCGACACCAAAGCCAATACCCATCCCAACCAATGAAATGATTTTATTTTATTCATGGCCTTTGGTTTTTGATCCTAAATGAGGTGAGTTGTAGAAACAATACAATTACACTCAAAAAATATACAATATCTCGGGTATCAACATATCCCTTACTGATGTTTTGGTAATGTTGTTCAATACCTAACAGTGATAAATAATAGCCAGTGCTAAATGAGACAATATCAAGTGATGCAAGAGATGTAAAGACTGTAAATACCAAATAACAAATCAACGCACTGAGCATAAACGCAGTGATAGCATTTTTTTGAAGGCTACTGGTATAAATGCCTATGGCTGCATAAACAGCACACAACAAAAACAGGCCAATGTATGAGCCAATAATTCCTCCAGTATCAATTCCATCGGTTGAAAGTTGGGCCAAAGAAAAAACATACACCAAGGTTAACAACAAAGCAATCAATACTACAAATAGACTTGCATAAAATTTACCCCATACAAGTTGATTGATTTTCAATGGTGCAGTTCTTAAGACTTCAAAAGTACCGCTCTTGTACTCATCACTAAAACTCTTCATGGTGATGCCAGGAATAAGAATCAACATGATATAAGGAGCGCTGGAAAAAAAAGAATCCATGCTTGCATATCCAAGATCCAAAATTCCTGATTCTGGAAGGACAAACAAAACTAGTCCGGTTAACAATAGAAAAACCGCTATGGTCATATAACCGAGCAATCCACTAAAATATTGTCGCACTTCCTTTCTTACAACAGCAAACATAATAGCTAGATTAAACGTGCCGTGAAAATAACTTAAAATTCACGATGGAAAAACCTTTTCAACCAAAAGCACTGTTAATAAGTTGCGTTCATGTGGAGAATGAAATTGACGCGCTTGCTTTTAATCTGTTTTTTCATAGCACCTCTACTTTTCCAGCAGACCACGAATGCGCAAAAAAGATGGGATGGCGAAGGAGGAGATAGTCTTTGGAGCAATTCGCTCAATTGGCACCCAAATGGAATACCAACAAATGGAGATACGGTGATCCTGGATAACCAATGGATCCACTCCAATTACCAAGTGTATTTGCCAGATAGCATAGTTACCGCTTATGCGCACTCGATAAGGATTCAGCCATCAATGTACAAGATTAGCCTCCTTATACCATTTAGCAATACTGCTGCACCAGCTTTGTCTTTAAACGCATTGGATACCGCCATATACATTGACAATGGTGGTTGTTTAATCAATAACTCTGGTGCAAGTGCCGGAAATCCAATTGCTATTTCAAGTAAGCTTAAAATTCTAAATGGTGGCAGATACCTACACCAAACCTTAAGAGGAAATGCATTATTGATAGCTAATTTGGCAACAGGCACTGAAACTGAAAAAGGTATTTTTGAATTCAACGTGCCAGGCAATAGCGCTTATACCATTTCTGCTTCAGGTAGAACCTTTGGCACTTTGGTACTAAACGGACAAAATTCAACGAGGAAAACCTATACAGCGAGTGGCATCAATTCATTAAATATAAAAGGCGACTTCATCATCAATGAACAAGCAGGATTCAGTTCAAGTCTAACCAATACAGTTTCAATTGGAGGAAATCTAATTGTCAAAGGCAGGCTGCTGATGAACCCTGCTTCAGGAGATACAATTGGACGCTGTTTAGAGTCGACTGGAAACAATCAACTCATATCGATAACTGGCTTGTTTAACCAAGGTATCCATTTCCGCAAATGGCTAATCAATGGTAGCTATACAATTGATAACTCAGCTATTAATCTTGAGCAACCAAACGCAATCCTACATATTCAAACAGGATCAAATATCAATATGGGCAGTTCCATCATTAAAGGAATTGGAAAGGTGATAATCGACAGTAATACAAATATTGCTACTTCTGCTCGAACAATAATTGGCGCCGACAGCATGAGCAATTTACAAACAGCTCAACTTGATATCCATCAAGCTGTTGGATTCGATGTTTATGGGGATAGCAAACAGTATACAGGCGAAAGATTCCCCTCAAGTATCAGTAGGCTTTCTCTAGATAAATCAAATGAAAAACTTACCCTTACAAAGTCATTGCAGATCAACGATAGCCTATTATTGAAGAAGGGAATTATTGAACTAGCCAAAGATGTCGCATTAACAATCACCAACTACACTGATCAAGGAAACGACAGCAGTTACATTGCCGGCAGCGTAATTCAAAAAAGCAACAGGCAAGTATTGCATTTTCCAATTGGCGTGGACAGTTTTTATGCGCCAATAAGTATAATACGAAATACCCATACAGTAACGACTTATTCAACATTGGTAAGCTTATTTGCAGCAGTGGATACATTTAAAGCCACCCTCCCTCCTGTTGAGAAAATCACGGGTAAAATATTTTGGACAATTTCAAAACTAGACACAACCAAAGAGCATTGTGATGTGCATATACCGATACTAAAAAACCAAGCCGACAAATTCAATTGCATAGCTGTATTAGATACAACCGATAATAAATGGAAACTTGCACAGAACATTACCGCCATTTCAAACAACAATTACTTATCAGCTAACCACATAGAACTAGAGAGAAGCATATTTACTATTGGAAGACTTCAGCAACAAGCACTTCCTTTGAACAATATAATTCTGAAAAAACTGAGTGTTAGCAATCAGATTAAACTGCAATGGACAGTTAATGATGATGAAAATGCAGAATACTATCTGATAGAGCAGAGCAAAGATGGCAGGCGCTTTGAGCAAAAAGACAGTGTGCCATCCTTAAAACATAAAGGCGTATTCAGTTATACAAAACAGTTAAATAGAGAAAATAAGTCAAACAACTTTTATAGAATCATCGGTGTTGATATAGACGCAAATAAATATTTATCCAATATAGTTCATGATCAAAGCGCAATAAGAACAACTGAGGTTTATCCCAATCCTAGTAATAATAACCTACATATTAGAACCAATGAAAAAATAATTGGCGTGAAAATCATTCATCCCGATAGCAAAATTTCATCGATTAAATATAAGCAAGTAGGAAACGAGTATACTATAACAGTAAGCCATCTTTCAGCTGGAAATTATTTCCTGCTGATAGCATCAGCAAATGGAATAGAAACCATTGCATTCATGAAACAGTAATTAGATAGAGAAGCTCTCACCACATGCGCAGGTCCTACTGGCATTAGGATTCATAAAATGAAATCCCTTGCCATCTAGTCCGTCTGAATAATCAAGTGTGGTATTGAACAGGTAAAGTATACTTTTTCTATCGGTAACCAATTTGACACCTTTATCTTCAAAAAGTTGATCACCTTGCTTGATTTCATTATCAAAATCCATTTTGTAGGTCAGTCCTGAACAACCTCCACTTACCACACTCACCCTAACAAAATAATCACTTCCTCTACCTTCTTCTGAAAGTAATTGCTCAACACGCGCCTTCGCTTTTTCGCTAATGTATATACCAGTCATTAAAGTTGCGGTTTCCATACTGCTCAATTTCAACTACAAAGTTAAGCATTCCTGGAAATCCAATAGTTTTATGGCATTTTGATGGTTTCAGTAATTCCATAGTACATTTATACTTCAGAAATAGCCATGAATAAGATTGAACACATAGCAATTGCAGTAAAATCGCTAGAGCAGTCTATACCGCTTTATGAAAAGCTGCTCGGAACAACCTGCTACAAGAAGGAGGAAGTATCATCAGAGCATGTCAATACCGCTTTTTTTAAAACAGGAGAAAGCAAAATAGAATTGCTAGAAAGCAGTGACGATAACGGTGTAATCAGTCGTTTCATTGCTAAAAAAGGAGAAGGAATTCACCATATAGCCTTTGCTGTAGACAACATTCATGATGAAATCATTCGCCTAAAAAAAGAAGGATTTGAGTTTATCAGTGAAACGCCAAAACTAGGTGCAGATCAAAAACTCATTTGCTTTTTACATCCCAAAAACACCAATGGCGTTTTGATAGAACTTTGTCAGGATGCCCCTTAGGCAAGGTTCAGTTTTTCAACAGCCTGTTGTGCAGCAATTTGGCCAGCATCCTTTTTATTGAAAGCTTTGCCTTCTGCAATCACTTCTCCATCCACTACGGCGCCAACGGTAAATAATCTTCGGCCGTTTTCCATTTTTTCTTCAAGTGTTTCAAACTCCAATAACTTTCCTGTACGATTTGCCCAACTGAATAGTTTGTTTTTTTGGTTGATTTCAATGTTCTCCAAATCTTCCAAGTACAAATGAGGCAGAATAATTTTTTTTAACACCCATTGTTGGGTTCTGGCATATCCTTTATCAATGTAAATAGCACCAACTAGGGCTTCAAGTGCATTACCAAAAATCTGACTTACCCGAAGTGAGTTATCGTTTTTATTGAAAGAGGTTATTTTTTTTAGTCCCATTTTCAAAGCAATATCATTCAAGGTTTGACGGTTGACCATTTTGCTTCTCATCTCTGTAAGAAAGCCTTCTCCCTTGTAAGGATATTTCATGAAAAGGTAATCGGCAATAATACTACCTAAAATAGCATCCCCTAAGTACTCCAAACGCTCATTGTTTTCTGTAGCCCTTTCTTTAACCGACCGGTGAGATAGTGCAGCAACATACAAGCTAGTCTTTCCAGGAGCAAAACCAAGCACATTGCATAGCTGCTGCAGAAAGACTTTTTTCTTACTGTTACTAAATAAATATGTGAGCCGGTAAAACACGGTTAAAACAAATAGGCTTTAAAATGCACAAACACGCTGTGCCTATACCTAAATTAAAGATACTTCTTTACAATGAGAGATGCATTATGACCACCAAAGCCAAATGTATTGCTTAGTGCCGCCCTTACTTCGCGTTTTTTGGGCTTCCAGAAGGTGAAATCCAGTTTAGGATCTAATTCATCATCATCAACAAAGTGATTGATGGTTGGTGGAACAATATCATGCAATACTGCACCTATACAAGCTATTGCTTCAATAACCCCAGCAGAACCCAATAGATGACCTGTCATCGACTTGGTAGAGCTGATATTCAAATTATACGCATGCTCGCCAAAAACGCCCAAAATAGCCTTTGTTTCAGCGATATCACCCAAAGGTGTTGAAGTACCATGTACATTGATATAATCAATATCGGAAGGCTGCATACCTGCTTCCAGCAATGATGCCTTCATTACATTCAATGCTCCTAATCCTTCTGGATGTGGTGCAGTAATATGGTAAGCATCTGCGGTAGCACCACCTCCTGCAATTTCAGCATAGATGGTAGCCCCTCTTCTTTTTGCATGCTCTAGTTCTTCTAAAATTAAGGCACCACTTCCCTCACCCATTACAAAGCCATCCCTCTCTTTATCAAAAGGCCTTGATGCTGTTTTAGGATCATCATTGCGTTCGCTCAGAGCCTTCATTGCATTAAAACCAGCTACACCAGCATCACAAACTACAGCCTCACTTCCACCTGCAACCATTACATCTGCCTTTCCGAGCTTGATATAATGATAGGCTTCAATTAAGGCGTGTGTAGATGATGCACAAGCGCTGACCACTGCAAAATTGGGTCCCCTAAAGCCATGACGCATAGAGATATGCCCAGCAGCAATATCAAGGATCATTTTGGGAATGAAGAAAGGATTGAAACGAGGAGTTCCATCGCCTTTGGCATAAGCCATAACCTCTTCCTGAAATGTAAGGAGTCCGCCTATACCACTTGAAAAGATTACGCCTGTTCTGTCAGGATCTACATTTTCTTTACTGATACCAGCATGGCGAATTGCTTCATCACTGGATACAATAGCCAATTGGGTGAAACGATCCACTTTCCTGGCCTCCTTGCGATCAAGGTAGGCAACAGGATCGAATCCTTTCACTTCACAAGCGAATTGTGTCCTGAATTTTGAAGCATCAAAGAGTGTGATATGATCAGCACCGGAGGTACCCGCCAATAGCCCATTCCAATACTCGTTAAAAGTATTACCAATGGGCGTGATGGCACCTATGCCGGTGACGACTACTCTTTTACATTCCATAATGGAAAAGAAAATTTGGTGTGACCCAGATTACTTTGCGTGCTCTTCTAAATAAGTGATAGCCTGACCTACTGTTGTGATAGTTTCAGCTTGCTCATCAGGAATAGAAATGTTGAATTCTTTTTCGAATTCCATGATCAGTTCAACTGTGTCCAGAGAATCTGCTCCAAGATCGTTCGTAAAAGAAGCCTCGGTTGTTACTTCATTCTCATCAACACCAAGTTTGTCAACAATAATTTTCTTTACTCTTGTTGAAATGTCTGACATGATTTTAATTTTTGGTTTGTTCGCGCAAAATTAAACTATTTGCAATAAAAACAATTGTTCTGTAGCATTTTGTATAATTATTTTTAAACAAAAATATTGGTTGCAATCGATTGAAATTCAATGCATAAGAAAAGCTTGTGCATAAAAGAACTATTTTAAGGAGCTTTTTCAGAAAAAAACATTCAAGTCATAATTGCACTTTGACGATTTGAATTAATTTGTAGTATGCCAATAAAAATGATTGATCACGGTTCTGAGGACTATAAAAAAATGGTTGATTTGAGAATGGACATCCTCAGAAGACCATTGGGACTCACATTTACACAGGAGGATTTAGAGAAAGAAAAGGACGATATTTTAATTGGTGCTTTTGAAGAAGATGATTTGATGGCCTGCTGTATTTTAACAAAAATAGCTGATGGCACCTGCAAATTGAGGCAAATGGCAGTACATCCTAGATTACAAAGAACAGGCTTAGGGGCAGCTATGATGAATTATGCAGAACAAGTGGCCAAAGATGCTGGTTTCAAAAAAATGGTCATGAATGCCCGTAAAACAGCATTGGGATTCTATGAAAAGCTGGGTTATGAAATTGAAGGGGATGAATTTGTTGAGGTCACTCTTCCGCACTTTTACATGCAGAAAAACATCATTTAGATCGTCCGATATTCAACCTGAACAAAGCTCTTGCTTTATCTAAATCTTCCTGCGCATGAAATGCGTCTTTGGGCACCAGGAAAAAGGTTTTGTTATCAAAATACAAATGAAAGAAACCTGGAGTTTCGAAATAGGAATGAAACTCTCTCCAAGCAAAACTTTTTTTACCATGTTCAGTTTCGATGAAAAAATGGTTTTCCTCTATTAAAACCACAAATGCATCTTTAAAAGTTTTACTTTTTTTATAGATCAATAATGGCAGCCAAATCCAAAAGGCTACCATCATTGATATCCATAAAACTGAACTCATCAGAAAAGGTAAAGGAGAGATGAGCTTGAAGGCATACAAACCTGCAGCCAGCAAGGCAAATACATTTACCAAAATCATCATGATTTTGATCTCTGTCCTAGAAATGAAATGGTACCGCAGAGCCTGCAGTACCTTTCCTTTTGTATAACTAACTTCTATTCTCAATGGAATTTATTTAGCTGCAACCCATGCTGTTGCCGCAGTTTAGACACTTGTAACATGTACCACTTCTCACTGTGATATGTCCGCATGTATTACATGCTGGCGCATCACTTTGCATGCTCTTCATGAATTCTTGTGTACTGTTTTCAGCTTTTGCAGCAACTGGTGTTTTCTGTGCTTTTGGTGCAGGTGCAGCAACATTACTTGATGCCACAACTCTTACATCAGACAACTCTGGTTTTGCTGGTGTCTCATCCCAATCATCGTTGCCGGTATTCATCACCTCTGGTCTGTCGAGTACATGAACCAAGTCGGTTCTATCGAGGTACTCATACGCTAGGCAACGGAACACGAAATCTATGATTGATGTAGTTGACTTGATGTTTGGATGATCAACCATGCCTGCTGGTTCAAACTTGGTGAACACAAACTTCTCTACAAACTCTTCCAATGGAACACCATATTGTAAGCCAACAGAAACAGAGATAGCAAAACAGTTCATCAAACTGCGGAGTGTTGAACCTTCTTTTGCAAGGTCGATGAAGATTTCACCCAAAGTCTGATCATCGTATTCTCCAGTTCTAAGGAAGATAGCCTGACCATTGATTTTTGCTTTTTGGGTAAATCCTCTACGCTTTGAAGGAAGTGATTTACGCTCAACAATTCTTGACAATTGACGCTTCAACTTAGTATCAGGAGATGCTTGCATTCTCTTTTGAACTTCGTTCAAAAGTTCATCAACAGTAAGTTTTCCAATATCGATAAACTGACTATCTGCTGCTGCAGTTGTTTCTTCTTCATCTGCTTTTGTCTCACTCTTGTTGCTCAAAGGCTGACTCAATTTAGAACCATCTCTATAGAGTGCACAAGCTTTCAATGCAAGCTCCCAGCTGAGTTGATAGCAATCTGCAATCTCATCAACAGTAGCCTCATTTGGAAGGTTAATGGTTTTAGAAATTGCACCACTGATGAATGGTTGAGCAGCAGCCATCATGCGGATGTGACCATGTGCATGAATGTAACGCTCACCTTTCTTTCCACACTTGTTAGCGCAATCAAATACTGGATAATGCTCAGGCTTAAGATGTGGAGCACCTTCGATGGTCATGGTACCACATACATAATCATTCGCTGCTTCAATCTCAGAATTTTTGAATCCAAGTGCATGAAGCATATTCCAATCAAAGTTGAAATACTGTTCAGGCTTGAATCCTAAACGCTGCAAGCACTCTTCACCAAGCGTATACACATTAAATACGAAACCTACTTCGAATGCTGAAAGAACCGCATCATCTAATTTCTTGATTTCTTCTGCAATAAATCCTTTCTCACTAAGTGTTTGATGATTGATGAAAGGTGCACCTGCAAAACTTGCAGCACCTACTGCATATTTAATAATTGCATCTTGTTCAGCTGCAGTGTATTTAAGATTAGCCAAAGCTTGTGGCACAGATTGGTTGATGATTTTGAAATATCCACCACCTGAAAGTTTCTTGAACTTAACCAATGCAAAATCAGGCTCAACACCAGTTGTATCACAATCCATTACCAAACCGATAGTACCAGTTGGAGCAATTACAGTTGTCTGTGCATTTCTGTAACCATACTTTTCACCTAATGCTACTGCATCATCCCATGCCTTGCAAGCTGCATTCAACAAGTAGTCAGGGCAATCCTTTGCCTTGATACCTTGTGGCTTGATGCTCAATCCTACATAAGCATCTTCAGCATCATAAGCAGCAGCACGATGGTTACGCATTACTTTGAGCATGTGCTCGCTGTTTTCTTTATAGCGAGGGAATGGTCCGTGAATTTTTGCAATCTCTGCAGATGTCTTGTAAGAAATACCAGTCATGATAGCAGTAATAGCACCAGCAATTCCTCTAGCTTCATCGCTATCATAAGGAATACCACTAACCATCAACATGCTACCAAGGTTAGCATAGCCCAAACCAAGTGTGCGGTAGTCGTAGCTCAACTGAGCAACTTCTTTACTTGGGAACTGCGCCATCAATACTGAAACTTCCAAAACGACTGTCCACAACCTTACGGTATATTCAAAACCAGCAACGTCAAATGAGTTATCTGTTTCGTTGAAGAACTTTCTAAGGTTGGCTGAAGCGAGGTTACATGCTGTATTATCAAGGAACATGTATTCACTACATGGGTTAGAAGCGCGAATTGGACCACCTTCTGGACAAGTATGCCATTCATTGATAGTTGTGTCATACTGTGTTCCAGGATCTGCACAACGCCATGCAGCATAAGCAATTTTATCCCAAAGCGCCTTTGATGGCACCTTCTTCATTATACGGCCATCCATACGACCGGTTAATTCCCAATCTTCACCCTTTGCTAATTTCTCAAAGAAGGAGTTTGGTATTCTTACGGAGTTATTTGAGTTTTGTCCACTTACTGTTCTATACGCCTCACCTTCATAATCACTTGCGTAACCTGCAGCAATAAGGGCAGCTACTTTTTTCTCTTCTTCCACCTTCCAGTCAATGAATTGCTCAATTTCTGGGTGATCTAGATCCAAGCACACCATTTTAGCAGCACGGCGGGTAGTACCACCACTCTTGATTGCACCAGCCGCTCTGTCACCTATTTTGAGGAAACTCATCAAGCCTGAAGATGTTCCACCACCACTTAATTTTTCGCCTTCACCACGTAGGTTAGAAAAATTCGTTCCAACACCTGAGCCATATTTAAATATTCTTGCCTCACGCACCCAAAGGTCCATGATACCACCTTCGTTCACCAAATCATCGTCAACACTTAAAATGAAACAAGCGTGAGGTTGAGGACGCTCATAAGCAGAAGTAGACTTCTTCAACTGACCATCATTTTGGTCAACATAATAGTGACCTTGGGGCTTACCCTTGATACCATAGCTCTCGTGCAATCCAGTATTGAACCATTGTGGGGAGTTAGGCACACATGCTTGGTTCAGGATACAATACACCAATTCCTCATAGAATACTTGTGCATCATCGCTGCTAGCAAAATAACCATAACGCTCACCCCAAACTCTCCAGCAATTGGCCATTCTGTGAGCAACCTGCTTAGCAGATGTCTCCCTACCCAATGAACCATCCGGCTGCGGTACACCAGCTTTCCTAAAATATTTCTGAGCCAATATATCTGTTGCAATTTGGCTCCATTGTTTAGGAACCTCAACATTGGTCATTTCAAATACTACCTCACCACTTGGGTTACGGATAACCGAAGTGCGGTAGTCGTATTCAAACATATCATAAACACCCTGTTTGTCGGATGTAAAGTGTCTCTTAAACTTGAGACCCTGGCTGCTGCTGGTGGCTTTGGATTTGGCGGTTGACATAATGCGTATCTGTTAATTAATGGTGAAAGTTGGAGTCATTTTTTCCTTACGGGAAAGAATACGAAAATATCCCCCCTCCTCTTTTTTTCAAGTGCCTAAATATCAACACCATGTTGATAACCCCCAATAAGCCGCAACAGCAGTGAATTTGGAGTTTTATACACTTTTTTTGTAAAAATTATTTTGGTCAGATTCAAGAAAATCAATAAGTGTAAACTTAGGTTTTTTAAGACCCTGCTATAATGACCAACATCAGTAGAATGTATTCCATTAGCATTACCTTAGAGCAATAAATAATTTACATTGAAAAAATTATTACCAATTGTTATTTTTATTTCGCTGCTGTTTTTTCATCATCGTTCAAACGCACAGCAGACAAGGCATAGCGGATGGGCCATGTCGATGAATACATTTAACATCAATGAAAAATTTACTTTCTTTTTTGATGCGCAACTTCGATCAAACGACAATTGGATTCATCCTGAAACATTTATTTTCAGACCTGCAATTGGATATGCATTATCAAAAAACACCATAATTAGTTTGGGCGTAGCGGCTGTTACCAATTGGAGGGAGCTTCCGTACACGGGACCAGCAGACGAGCAAATAACAGTTAGAGATGGTGTTAGCGACAACAGGATTTGGCAACAATTGGTCGTCAACAAAAAATACGGTAATTCCACACTTCAACATCGGTTGAGACTAGAAGAAAGAGGACTTGGTACTTTAGAAACAGATGGGAAGCAGATTTTTGTGAGGGATCGCAAATTCAATGCCCGTTTTCGCTATTTCACAAGATGGATAAAACCATTTGCACCAACTACTAATTTTCAAAAAGGCACTTATCTGGCCCTTCAGAATGAATTTTTTTTTAATACGATTGGTGCCAAATATGCCAATAATAAATTATTTGACCAGTCCAGAACATATGGCGGTTTAGGATACAGAATTTCGAAAGAATTTGATGTTGAATTAGGCTATATGCTGCAACTAATTGTGCCCAATAGAAACGGTAATATCAGAAATCATATAGCACAAGTGACTACATTCCTCCGATTGTAGAAAACTTTTCGCACATTTGCATAAGAACATACCTTGATGCACCCGGCAGTTTATCATAAAATCACAGAACTAAAAAGACAAAACAAAAAGTCTTTTGCTGTATTAGTGGACCCAGACAAGACCAATCTTGCTAAGGCCGATGAACTCATCAGTTTATGCACAGCATCCAAGGTTGATTTTATTTTTGTGGGCGGAAGCCTTGTAGTAAGTGATCATCTTGAAGAGCTTGTACAACACATCAAAAAAGAATGCGACATTCCAGTCGTTCTTTTTCCCGGTAGCCCATCCCAAGTAACCCCCTACGCAGACGCCCTACTTTATCTTTCACTTATTTCAGGCAGAAATCCAGAGCTTTTAATTGGACAGCACGTTATTTCTGCACCTATTGTTAGAAAAAGTGGACTAGAAGTGATCTCCACAGGCTATATGGTGATTGACGGTGGCGCCCCAACAACTGTTTCGTATATCAGCAACGCTAGCCCAATACCAGCAGATAAAAATGAAATTGCTGTTTGTACTGCAATGGCTGGAGAAATGTTGGGACTTAAACTCTTGTACATGGATGCTGGAAGTGGTGCCAAAACGCCAATCCAAGAACAAATGATTCATGCCGTTTCTACCCATGTTTCCATCCCTTTGGTCATTGGTGGCGGAATTAGAGATGCTGAAAAAGCCTATAATAACTGTAAGGCTGGAGCAGATTTAATTGTGATAGGCAATGCAATTGAAAAAGATCCACTTTTAATCAAAGAAATGAGCGACGCCATCCACTCCTGCTCTGGAGTTCCGCAGATTTAAAGTCTTCCAACGAAAAGGCGATTTTTAGGGATTTTTCAAGAAAAAACTGTTACTTTGCAGTACACAATTATACTTCACAAGAAGACTTATTAGAAAAATGAAAAAAAACCTGACCCTTTTATCAATAGCAGAAATGGTGTACGCCATTTCCACGCGTTGGGTTTTTACTGTTTCTCGTTGTAGAACAGTTTTTGTTAGCCAGCCCATTCCTTTTTTGGTACGACGTTGATAGATAACCACAACCCCAGTTTCTACATCTGTATTTGTGCATAACCGTTTCCTGGTTAGGCACTATGATAATTTTCTTAATTGCCAATAATGGATCAGACAAAACAAAATTTTAATATATATATCGCGACTGAAAGTGACTATCACTATGCGGAAGAGATTTGTCGCGAAATGGAAGAATCTGCAAAAGCCAGGGGGACAGGTATTGCAAAAAGAAACCCCGAATATGTCCGCACCAAAATGCAAGAAGGTAAAGCTGTTATAGCAACAACCAAAGATGGTACATGGGCGGGCTTTTGCTATATCGAAACCTGGAGCCATGGTGAATATGTAGCCAACTCAGGCTTAATCGTTCGTCCAGAGCTAAGAAAGAGTGGATTGGCAAAAATGATCAAACACAAAATTTTCAAACTCAGCAGAACCCAATACCCTGAATCAAAAATATTCGGATTAACTACCGGACTTGCTGTGATGAAAATCAATTCAGAACTGGGTTATGAACCAGTCACCTATTCTGAACTTACACAAGATGAAGCATTTTGGAGTGGCTGTAAAAGCTGTGTGAACTATGATATCCTTATGAGTAAGGAAAGAAAAAATTGCATGTGCACAGCAATGCTCTATGATCCAAAAGATCATTATGAACCTGCAGAAACAAAACAATTCTTTGAGGAAAATGCTAAAGGTTTTGAAAGGCTCTTTAGAATTCGTCAGTGGAAACTCTTAAAACCCTTTTTAAAAAATGGCTAAGAAAATTGTCCTTGGATTTAGTGGTGGACTTGACACCACTTTCTGTGTTAAATACCTTTCTGAAGAAAAAGGTTATGAGGTACACAGCATCATTGTCAACACAGGAGGATTCTCAGATGAAGAGCTGAAAAAAATTGAAGCTCATGCCTATGCTTTGGGCGTTGCCTCTCATACTACGGTACATGCAGTTAAGAGCTACTACGATAGCATCATCAAATATTTAATCTTTGGAAACGTTCTTAAAAACAACACCTACCCATTAAGTGTAAGTGCAGAAAGATTAAGTCAGGCCATTCACATTGCAGAACATGTAAAAAAGCTTGGCGCATCGGCTGTCGCTCATGGTAGCACCGGTGCAGGAAATGATCAGGTAAGATTTGATATGGTATTTCATATCATGATACCAGGTGTTGAAATCATTACTCCCATACGCGACTTAAAACTTAGCAGAGAAGAAGAAATTGCCTACCTGCAAGATAAAGGAGTAAACATGAACGCTGAAAAAGCCATGTACTCCATTAATAAGGGACTCTGGGGCACAAGTGTTGGCGGAAAGGAAACACTATCTTCTAAAGGAATGCTACCGGAAGAAGCTTGGCCTACACAAGTCACCAACCATGAACCACAAGAAGTTGTGTTAGCATTTGAAAAAGGTGAATTAAAATCCGTCAACAACCAAAACTTCGAACACCCTTCAGCTGCCATTCAATTTTTACAATCCATCGCTGGCGCTTATGGTATTGGCAGAGATATACATGTTGGCGATACCATTATCGGCATCAAAGGAAGAGTAGGATTTGAAGCAGCAGCACCAATGGTTATCCTAAAGTCACATCATGCACTTGAAAAACATGCGCTAACCAAATGGCAATTGCAATGGAAAGACACATTGGCGCAATTCTATGGAAATTGGTTGCATGAGGGACAAATACTAGATCCTGTAATGCGCAACATCGAAAGTTTTCTGGAAAGCACACAAGAAAATGTTTCAGGTAAAGTTTTTGTCCAACTGATGCCCTATCGTTTTCAAATCATTGGTATCGAATCTAACTATGATTTGATGAATAGCAAATTTGGAAAATATGGCGAAATGAACAGTGGCTTCACTGGAGAAGATGTGAGAGGCTTTAGCAAGATTTTTGGCAACCAGACCATCATCTGGAATGCCGTTAATCAGGAAAACAAAAAATAAATAACTATGGATCAGGTAATCAAAGTTGGCATCATGGGAGGAGCGGGTTACACCGGTGGTGAACTCATCAGATTGCTTATACATCATCCTCGGGTATCCATCAACTTTGTACACAGCAAAAGCAATGCTGGTAAACCTGTTTATACTGTTCATCAAGATTTGATTGGTTCAACCACACTGGTATTTGCAGATCAAATGAACGATAATATTGATGTTCTTTTCCTTTGCTTTGGTCATGGCGAATCGAAAAAATTTCTCACTGAAACAACAATTCCTGACCATGTTAAAATAATTGACTTGGCAAATGATTTCAGGTTAACAAACGATGCTACCATTGGGTCAAGAACATTTACTTATGGTTTGCCTGAACTTAACCTACCAAGTATTCAAAAAGCAAATAACATCGCTAACCCCGGTTGTTTTGCAACAGCCATTCAACTTGGTTTGCTTCCGTTGGCTGCAAAGGGACTTGTCACAGACGTATACACCACAGGTATCACTGGCTCAACAGGAGCAGGACAATCACTTGCTACAACCAGTCACTTTAGCTGGAGAGCCAACAATATTCAAGCCTACAAAACTTTGAGCCATCAACATCTCAAAGAAATACACCAATCACTTGAACAAGCTCAAAAAAACAATAAAGCAGCTATTTCGTTTGTCCCCTGGAGAGGTGACTTCACAAGAGGCATTTTTGTGAGCTCTACTATCACTTCAGAACAACCGCTAGAAGAACTTTATCATTTGTATGAAACATTCTATGTAGATGCACCCTTTACAATTGTTTCTCGCGAACAAATTTCACTTAAGCAAGTAATCAATACCAACAAATGTTTGATTCACTTAGAAAAAGAAAACAACAAACTGGTGGTTCATAGTGCAATTGATAATTTACTCAAAGGTGCAAGCGGACAAGCAATAGAGAACATGAATATCATGTTCAATATTGAGAGAACAACCGGACTACTACTTAAACCATCTGCTTTCTAAATTTCTACCCATGGAACTGTTTAATGTTTACCCCATCAATGACATCAACATCACACATGCACTAGGCTCTAGGGTTTGGGATGATGCTGAAACAGAATACCTAGACATGTATGGAGGTCATGCTGTAATCAGTATTGGCCATCAACATCCTCATTGGGTAAACCGCATCAAACAACAATTGGATAAAATTTCATTTTATTCCAATTCCATTAAAATTCCTTTACAACAAGAACTAGCAGATAAATTAGGCAAGCTGTCTGGTAAAGAAGACTATGCTCTTTTTCTATGCAACTCAGGTGCAGAAGCCAATGAGAATGCGCTCAAGCTTGCCTCCTTTCATACAGGTAGAAAAAAAATAATTGCTTTCAAAAAAGCATTTCACGGCAGAACCTCTCTGGCTGTCGCAGCAACAGATAATCCTTCCATCGTTGCACCGGTCAACGAGACCAACAACATCATCTTTTTACCTTTCAATGATGAAGAAGCACTCAAAACATGTTTTGCTCAACAAGGAAATGAAATAGCAGCCGTCATCATTGAAGGAATACAAGGCGTTGGTGGTATTAATGTTGCAACCAGCTCTTTCTTAAAAAGCATCAGAACGCTATGTGATCAACATGGAGCCATTTACATCGCCGATAGCGTTCAATGTGGTTATGGAAGATCAGGTTATTTCTTTAGTCACGATCATGCAGGAGTAGCTGCAGATATTTATACCATGGCAAAAGGAATGGGAAATGGATTCCCCATTGGAGGCATCATCATTTCACCAAAGATTCCAGCTAAACACTTTATGTTAGGAACCACCTTTGGCGGCAACCATCTTGCTTGTGCTGCTGCCATCGCTGTATTGGAAGTAATGGAAAATGAAAATCTGATGGACAATGCTAAACAGATTGGAAATCATTTGATAGAAGAACTCAAACAAATTCCTGAAATAAGCAATGTTAGGGGAATGGCACTGATGATTGGTTTTGATGTTCCCGAAGAACTGAAACTATTGAAAAGTTAATTATTGCACCAATGCAAAATATTTACAGGCGAAGCAAAGCCTAACGTCATAAGATTACTGCCCTCTTTAGCACTGACCATGGAAGATGCAGAAATTTTTCTGGCTTCTCTAAAAAAAGCAATTGCCCATCTTCAATCTTAAGCCATGAAACAATTTATTTCTGCTCATGATGTTGCCAATATACCCGCACTGATCAATACAGCGCTTGCGTACAAGGCCAATCCTAGAAAAGATGAACAATTGGGAAAGCACAAACGCATTGGTTGCCTTTTCTTGAATCCAAGTATGCGGACAAGATTGAGCACTCAGGTTGCCGCACAACAATTGGGCATGGAAGCTATTATTTTCAATGTGGGCAGTGAAGGTTGGGCACTTGAGTTTGAAGATGGTGCTATCATGAATGGCACTACTGTTGAACATGTAAAAGATGCAGCACCCATCATGGGACAATACTTTGATGTATTGGCTATTCGAACATTTCCATCTCTTAAAAACAGAGAAGCAGATTACAGTGAATTCATCATTCAACAATTTATCAAATACGCAGGCATACCAGTGTTAAGTCTGGAAAGCGCAACCTTGCATCCTTTGCAAAGCCTGACCGACCTGATCACCATCCAAGAAAGGATGAGCTTAGATTTCAAAGAAAAAAGAAGACCTAAAATTGTTCTCACTTGGGCACCACATGTTAAGCCACTTCCACAATGTGTTGCCAATAGCTTTGCACAATGGGTAAATGCTTGGGGTGAAGCTGATTTTATAGTTACACATCCAAAAGGATATGAACTCAATGAATCGTATACCAAGGGTGCCTCCATTGTGTACAACCAGGATGAAGCATTAGAGGGAGCAGACTTCATTTATGTGAAGAATTGGAGTGCCTATGAGCCTTATGGTACTATGCCGGCATATGAAGGCGACTGGATGCTTAATCTTAAAAAGTTAAGTGTGACCAACAATGCTAAAGTGATGCATTGTTTACCTGTAAGACGAAACGTTGAACTGTCAGACGAGATATTGGATAGTGCGCATAGTATTGTTACACAACAAGCCGCAAATAGAGTATGGGCTGCACAAGCTGTACTCGCAAACATGATTGGAAAATGAAGCAGTCGCTTACCATCATAAAAGTCGGGGGCAACATCATTGACAATGATGTTAAACTAAAGCAATTGTTAACTGCATTTGCTAAAATCAAGGGTTCAAAAATTCTAGTTCATGGCGGTGGCAAACTGGCTACACAAATGGCCAACGACATGAACATCCCTCAACAAATGATTGATGGAAGAAGAATTACAGATGAACCTACACTGAAAATAGTAACCATGGTCTATGCAGGATGGATCAATAAAAATATTGTCGCCACCCTCAATGCACTCAATAACTCAGCTATTGGGATAACTGGCGCAGATGGTTCTAGCATATTAGCACACAAGAGAAATCATCCACAAATCGACTACGGATTTGTTGGAGACATTGATCAAGTTAATACCGCATTTTTTAGCCAACTGCTTCACCAAAACCAAACAATTGTAGTTGCGCCAATCACACAAGATGAAAGTGGACAATTATTAAATACCAATGCAGATACCATTGCACAGGAAATTGCAAAAGCACTCGCCGCTACTTTTGATGTAAGCCTCATTTATTCATTTGAGAAAAAAGGAGTACTGAGAGATATAAATGACGAGGATAGCGTAATTAATCAGCTTGACCTGGTAACCTATCAATCGCTAAAAAACGAAAACCTGATTTTTGCAGGAATGATTCCTAAATTAGATAACGCTTTTGCCGCAATAGCTGCAGGTGTAAACCGTGTGATTATCGGAGAAGGAACTTCCCTTGAAGCATTGATTGAAGGAACAAGCGGAACAACCATTGCATAAATAAAGCATGAACAACCTCGATACACTTATATCAGACGCTACAGATCTTCTTAAAGAGATGATCAGCATCCCTTCTTTTAGCAAAGAAGAAGATACTGTTGCAAGTTGTATTGAATCATTTCTTGTAAAAAGAAATATCACTACACATCGTTTGTTAAATAATATATATGCTTTCAATCATGCCTTCAATTCAAACAAGCCTACAATTGTTTTGAATTCGCATCATGATACGGTAAAACCAGCAAAAGGATTTGACACTGATCCATTTACCCCAACAGTAATCGACAATAAACTAATTGGCTTAGGCAGTAACGATGCTGGAGGTCCTTTAGTTTCCTTGATTGCTACATTTCTTTATTATTACAATAATCAAGAATTACCTTTTAATCTTTGTCTAATTGCAAGTGCTGAAGAGGAAATTTCAGGTAAAAATGGAGTTGAATTATTACTGAACAACGAAGCATTTCAAAAGCAACTTGGTGGAAGTATACTCATAGGTGCTTTGGTAGGCGAACCTACAAAAATGGAAATGGCTGTAGCAGAAAGAGGCTTGATGGTCATAGATGCATTGGCACAAGGCTTAGCAGGTCATGCTGCCAGAGAAGAAGGCATCAATGCCATAGAAATAGCGTTGAAAGATATAGCCAACATCAATTCCATTGTTTTTGATAAAGTATCTCCACTTACCGGTAAGACAACTGCAAAGGTTACAGTAATTGAGACCGATAACAAAGCCCACAATGTTATTCCATCTTCCTGCAGATTTGTTATTGATGTGAGGGTGAATGAGTGTTACAGCTTTGAAGAAATAATATCAACCATTCAATCTGTCGTAAGCAGTCAGCTTCAAGCCAGAAGCTTCAGATTGCGGTCAACAATGATTGAAATGAACCATCCAATTGTATTAGCCGGTAAAAAATTAGGATTGGCACATTATGGATCACCTACTACAAGCGACAAAGCGCTGATGCATTTTCCTGCACTAAAAATAGGACCAGGTGACTCTGCCAGAAGTCATACAGCGAATGAATATATTTTACTTGATGAAATTGCAGATGGCATTAAGGGCTATATCAATCTTATCAAAGAGACAGCATTACAAATTGAACAACTCAACTGACGGTTATGAAACTCTGGAGTAAATCAAGTACATCAACAGCAGCAAGAATTGAAAAATTTACAGTAGGAAGAGACCGTGAATTTGATTTACTGATGGCTGCTTATGATGTTGAAGGATCAATTGCACATGTAACCATGTTGGGAGAACAAGGATTGATGTCTCAAGCTGATGCAGAAAAGGCAGTCGACGCACTAAAGTCAATTGCCGCATCCATTGAAAAAGGCGATTTCACCATCGACCCACAGGTTGAAGACATTCATTCACAGATTGAATTCATGCTCACAGAACGAATTGGGGATGCTGGAAAAATGATTCATACCGGAAGAAGCAGAAACGATCAAGTAGCATTGGATATCAAACTCTTTATCAGGGCTCAGTTGCTAGAAATAAAAGATGAAATAGCTGATTTATTTAAGCTGTTAATTAACCAAAGCAACAAACATAAAGATGTATTGATTCCTGGCTATACGCATCTTCAAATAGCGATGCCTTCATCAATTGGACTTTGGCTAGGGGCCTATGCAGAAAGCCTTGTAGATGATATGGAATTTTTTGCAGCTGCTTATAAAGTATCTAATAAGAACCCATTAGGTAGTGGTGCAGGATATGGATCTTCTTTCCCATTGAATAGAAGCAGAACCACCAGCTTGATGCATTTCGATACACTCAATTATAATTCTGTGTATGCACAAATGACTAGAGGCAAAACAGAAAAGCTGACAGCAATGGCATTATCAAGTGTAGCTGCAACCTTAAGCAAGCTAGCAATGGACTGTTGCTTGTACATGAATCAGAATTTTGGCTTCATCCACTTCCCTGATGAACTCACTACGGGAAGTAGCATCATGCCACATAAAAAAAATCCCGATGTATTTGAATTGATAAGAGCAAAATGCAATCGCATTCAATCAACACCAAACGAATTAACCCTCCTTACCAATAATTTACCATCGGGGTATCACCGCGACATGCAGCTAACCAAAGAGATCTTGTTTCCTGCTATTACTGAACTCAGGTCTTGCATAGATATGATGCAACTTATGTTGAGTGAGCTTCGTGTGAACAATGATATTCTGAAAGACCCTAAGTATAGCTATCTATTTAGTGTTGAAAAAGTAAATGAACTGGTCAACCAGGGTATTCCATTTAGAGATGCCTATAAGCAAGTAGGCAACATGATTGAAGAGGGCAAATTCTCATTTGACCTTGCCAAAGGATTGCAGCATACCCATGAAGGCAGTATTGGAAATTTATGCAATGCAGCAATTGAAGAAGAAATGTCAAATCAATTGCAAAAATTCAAGTGATCAGTTCTGCCATTTTAATGTATGAATCAAATGCTTGATATCCTTCTCTAAGAAATCACTTACAATTGATATTGAATCGGCATTGGGTGTAGCATCAAAATAGAGTGCTCCTCTTAAAAAGTGACGTGCTGTATCTGTTAAATAAAACTGTTTTGAAGTTGCCGCTTCACCTGCAACATAAAAATAAACACCCGACGAGCCTTGTGGATTCAGAAAAAATGAATCAACAATACCACTTGCTTTGATGGAATGTTTATAGGTCATCTTGTACGCCTCTTCCCTTAGAAGGTCGAAGCTGTTTTGAACAACAGAGTCTTTGTACCCAGAGGCAGTTTTAATTTTATAAGTACTCGTAGAGTTAACCGACTTATAGCTGATATAAATTCTACCAGCATAACCAGGAAAATCTATATTGATCCAATAGGGATTTTGCCCGCTTGAATCATATTCTTTGGAAATACTTGCATAGGTTGGATATTCAAACGTATAGGGAAAGCCAGGCTCACTGAATTGACGGTATTCATGTTTAGGCAAATCAATTTTGAAATATCCTCTTGGTTTGGGTGTGAAATCACTATTACAGGCCAAGAGCAAAACCAACAAAGCCGATACCAAAATGAATATCCTCATGTTTGTTATAATTTAAAGTTGTCGGTCTTCTATGGTTAATTTGATTTTCTGAATACGATTCATGCTCACTTCAAGTACAGTGAAGGTAAATCCATTGATCTTGAAGACTTGATTTTGTTTTGGAATTTCACCTGCAATTTCTAATACCAATCCAGCTACAGTCTCACTATCACCGCGCATTTGATCAAACTCTTTAGAAGGCAATCGCATTATTTTCAAAGCCTGATTGATCATCATTTTGCCTTCAAAAATATAATTGAAATCATCAATACGAATATTGATAGGATCTTCATCATCATATTCATCTCTGATCTCCCCAACTATTTCCTCCAGTATATCTTCCATTGTAATGATGCCATCTGTGCCACCAAATTCATCCACTACGATAGCAAAATGGATACGCTTCGATTGAAATTCTTTTAAGAGGTCTTCAACCAACATTTGCTCATGAATAAAAAAAGCTGGCCTTACTAATGTTCGCCAATTGAAATCATCCTGTTCGTCCAAATGTGGAATAAGATCCTTTGCATGTAACATGCCGGTTATGCTATCAAGGCTGTCTTTGAAAACCGGAAACCGCGAATATTGTTGTTCCTCTACCTTCTTTTTCAATTCAGCAAAACTGGCCGATTCATCAATTCCTTGTACATCAAGTCTGCTGCGCATGGCTTTTCTAACAGTTACATTTCCGAACTGAGCGATACCCTTTAAAATATTTTTCTCTTCCTCAGAGGTCACATCATCTGCTTCCATCGAAATTGCCTGATCTATTTGATCAATCCTTGCGTGAATATCATCTTTACCCAATGCTTTCTCAATTCGCTGGGTAACACCTGCCATCCACTTACCAGGACGCTTAAACAACAAGAAATTAAGCCAAACAAAACTTGAAGAGTAATAAGCAAACCTGATGTAGTTATTGGAAGCCCAAACTTTAGGAAGAAGTTCTCCAAACAATACCAATACTATGATTGCAATAAATAAACGGACAATAAACAATAAAAATCCTGTGATACCAGGAATGGTTTCTTCAGTCACTAAGTAATTAAACAAAAGAATCACCAAGATTCTTAAGACCAAATTACCCATCAGCAAAGAAGACATCAACAATCTTGGTTCTTGCACCAAGGATAAAATTCTTTGTGCAGCTGGGTACTGTCGGGTTCTTAAATTTTTTACATCACGATAGGAAAGTGAAAAGAAGGCAATCTCTGCACCAGAATTCATGAACAACATCAACAAGGAAGCCGACAAAAAGATAGTCATTACAACCATGCAACAAATTTACATAAATAGCAGGAGAAGCTACCTTATCAATGCGTTTCTAAAAAACGTGTAAGCAACCTGGGAAATGCAATTTTTTTAAACTGTGTTGGACCAACCCATTCATAACCTGGAACATCAATTTTTTTATCAATACTTACTTTTAAAATACGCGAATGTATTTTTTGATGGGTGAGTTGATGAACTAATTGATCAGAAACGGTTTGAATTTGATTTACAGAAAACAATTTTTGCTTTGACCAGAACTCATTGCTTTTTAAAACTCGCTCATCTGCAGGTTCATCTTTTTCCACTAAAAAAAACTCATGGAGATCTTTCCATATGTCCCCTTGCCCTCTCTTTCTTACCAGTTTTTGGTTTTTATAGTCAAGGATCAGGTAGTACAAAAAACGATTCTTTGTTTTTACCTTTTTTGCTTTTACAGGCAGTTTGTGTTGAATACTTTTATTAAAGGCAACACATTTTGGAGCAAAGGGACAACCATCGCAAGCAGGGTTTTTGGGTGTGCAGACTGTCGCTCCAAAATCCATCATGGCCTGGTTATGGCCTGCCGGTTCTTTTTTATCCAAAAGCTCATCCGCCAGTTGTTCAAACAAGCCTTTCCCCTTTGGCTGATCAATTGGCTCCTCAATTCCCAAAACCCTTGAAATAATCCTGTAAACATTTCCATCCACAACAGCCAGTGGTAGTCCGAATGCAAATGACCCAATTGCCGCTGCAGTATAATTGCCTACTCCTTTTAGCTGAAGAAGACCTTCTTTGGTAGCAGGAAAGTAGCCCCCAAGTTCATTACTGACCATTCTGGCTGTCGATAGTAAATTTCTACACCTATTATAATAACCTAAGCCTTCCCACAATTTAAAAACCTCATTATCAACGGATTGTGCTAAATGGTGGACTGTTGGATATTTTTTTATAAACCTTTCATAATAAGCCCAACCCTGTTCTACTCGCGTTTGTTGGAGAATTACTTCACTGAGCCAGATTTTATAGGGATCCTTCTCTCCTTTCCATGGCATTTGGCGTTTATTTTTCGATAAATGCCACTGCTTGAGAGAGCGCAAAAACCATACTTTTAATTGTTTTTCAAGCACTTAGGTGAGTTTTTTTTGGCAAATTCTGAAAAAGTACGCAATTTTATAGGAATCGGTACGTTATTAGTGCTATTAGCCTGATAACTAATGTGTTTTGAGGGCTAAATTAAAACATTAAAACAAAGTCGAAAATTTTAAAACGTACTAACAATGAGAAAAGCAGATCTCATCAACAAGATTGCCGAAAAGACCAATATTCCAAAAGTGGATGTATTGGTAACCTTGGAAACCATGTTCAAGGAAATCAAATCAACCCTTGCTAAAGGTGAAAATATCTATGTAAGAGGTTTCGGATCTTTCATCACCAAGCAAAGAGCAGCTAAAATCGGCAGAAATATCAAAAGAAATACTGCTGTACATATCCCTGCACATTATATTCCAGCATTTAAGCCTGCTAAAGAATTCATGCAGGAAGTTAAAAAGTTGGAAGTTGGCACCGTAATCAAAGATGATGGTGCTGATGAAATGGCTTAAGAAGTCACTACCTTTGCACACTTAAACTGATTTTAATGTTGAAAAAACAACAATGGATAGCAGTATCTGCTGCGGCAGTATTGTTATTTGCTACGTTTGCCTTTGGAAGGTTTAGTCCCAAACACAAAGACGACCACGATCATACAGCACAAAATGCTGCTGCGCCAGAAGGACAAGCAGCTGCTTTTGAAATCAATTCATTTATAAATGAACTCAAAAAAGGCCTAACTCCTTCACAATCAGCCTATTTGACGAGTTTAGAAGATGCACTGACCAGAGGAGATTTGGTTACCCAGAAAAAACAAAATTTCCAGGCCCTTTCAGATTTCTGGAAAGACAGCGCAAGAAGCTTCCTTCCTTTTATTTATTACTACGGAGAAAAGGCCAAATTGGAAAATTCTGAAAAAAGCCTCAACTTTGCCGCCCACTCTATGCTAGAGGAATTGAGAGGAGTCTCGGATCCAGGTATAAGAGTTTGGATGGCTAATGAGGCGAATGACTTGTTTACCCGCTCCCTTAAAATAAATCCTGCGAATGATTCCACGATAATCGGACAAGGAAGTACTTTCTTCTTTGGCGTATCTGGAGCACCAATGGAGGGGATCATGAAAATCAGATCGATTGCTGAAAAAGATCCTAATAATGTGTTCGCACAATTTATGTTAGGCTTCGGAGGGATGGTTTCTGGGCAGAACGATAAAGCCATTGAAAGATTTTTAAAGGTTATACAACTCGACCCTAAAAATTCAGAAGCTATTTTCTTGTTGGCTGAACTTTATGAAAGGGGTGGCGACAAAAAGAAAGCTGCAGAGTGGTATGAACAAGGAAAGAAATTTGTAGAAAATCCTGAGCTGATGAAAGCTTTGGATGAAAAAATAAAGTCATTAAAATAATTTTTAACAATTAAACTCATTGCATCATGCCTTGTGGTAAAAAAAGAAAACGTCATAAGATAGCGACTCACAAACGTAAAAAGAGACTTAGAAAGAATCGTCACAAGAAGGGTAAGAAATAACCTTTCATTTCTTTATCATCAAAGCATATTGAATTAGCACTGTCATGTGAGCAATCACGGCAGTGCATGTTCAGTTATAGCTATTGATCAAAGTCATCTTTTGAACAAGGAACTCATCATACATTCAACTGCCCAAGGTGTGCAAATTGCCTTGCTGGAGGACAAAAAACTGGTAGAGCTTCATCATGAAAAAGCAGATGCCAGTTTTGCTGTGGGTGATCTTTATTTGGGTAAAGTAAAGAAACTCATTCCAGGGCTTAATGCAGCTTTTGTAGATGTCGGTTTTGAGAAGGACGCCTTCCTTCACTATACCGATTTGAGTCCTTATGCACGTTCAATTCTGAAATTTACCAATCATTCTATCAATACGCCGGTAGACAAACAACAGGATTTCGCTCAATTTACAGTGGAGCCTGAAATTGTAAAGACGGGTAAGATCAATGAGGTAATGGGACAAAAACCCAATGTTCTTGTCCAGATTCTCAAGGAACCTATTGCTGCAAAGGGGCCTCGACTCAGTTGCGAAATTTCTTTGCCAGGAAGATTTGTGGTAATCACACCTTTCAACGACATCATCGCTGTATCCAGAAAAATTCATTCTGGAGAAGAAAGAAAGCGTTTGCAAAAAATTATCGAGGCTATAAAGCCGAAGAATTTTGGGGTGATTGTGCGTACTGCTGCTGAAGGAAAAAATACTGCTGAATTACACGAAGACTTGAATGCCTTATTTGCTAAATGGAAGTCGATTCAGCAAAATTTGAGCGGTGCAGTCCCCCCGGCCAAAATACTCAGCGAACAAACAAAAGCAACCAGCATTTTAAGAGATCTACTAAATGCTGATTTCAATAAGATTATCGTCAACGACAAACAGATATATGCCGATACCAAGGCTTATATCCAAAGAATTTCTCCTGATAAGGTTGACATCGTTTCATTCTATTCAGGAAGTTCCAATCTATTTGACTTTACCGGCGTAACCAAACAAGTTAAAAGCACTTTTGGTAAAACCGTCAACCTTCCTAGCGGAGCCTACCTGATCATTGAACATACAGAAGCACTTCATGTGATAGATGTGAACAGTGGCTATAAGAGTGTGAGTAGTAACCAGGAAGAGAATGCCCTTCAGACGAATTTAGAGGCTGCTGAAGAGATCGCAAGACAATTAAGGCTTCGTGATATAGGCGGAATCATAGTCGTTGATTTTATCGACATGAAGCTCCCTGAGAACAAAAGGAAATTACATGAAGCCATGGAAGGCTTTATGAAAATAGACAGGGCCAAACATGCAGTTTTGGCTATTTCCAAATTCGGACTCATGCAGCTGACCCGTCAGCGTATGAAACCTGAAATGAACATCAACACCCAAGAACAATGCCCTTCTTGTCAGGGTACTGGTAAAATTTCATCAACCCTCGTATTAGAAGATGAAATAGAAAAGAATATTAGCTATTTAAGTGAGCAAAAACACAAATCCCTTGTGATTGCTGTCCATCCTATACTATACGCTTATTTGACCAAGGGATTGATTTCAAAAAGAAGAAGATGGTCGTGGACTTACAAGATGTCATTAACCATCAAGTCCAATTCAAATTATCACCTCACAGAATTCCACTTCTTTGATAACAACGAAGAAGAAATAAGACTGTAAACCCATTTCACTTATTCCCCTCCTAGACTAGGAGTGGCTCCGAATCCGCCTAAGCGGATGAGGGAGGGGTGGTACTTTCCTTTTTCACAAAATTATCCCAATAAAAAAGGGACCATTCTTGCGAATGATCCCTTTTTATGTTTAACGTATGATAAGCTTAGAGCTTGCTCAAACGTAGAGGATAAGTACCATATCCAGTTCCACCACCTGATACGTGTGTCAAACTCAAAGTGATTTGACCAGTACAAGAGAAGAAGAAACCAGAACCAGTAGCGGTAAAGTTTTCAAAACCTGTACCGTAGCTACCATAAGTTTGCTTAGCCACTGTAACACCACCAGTTGCAGCGTTTACAGTCAACACCAACGGATTAACTCCGGGAGGCGCTGCATAAGGGAAAGCATAAGTAAGTGTAGCTGAAGTTGCAGTTGCAGTTACATCGCATGTTTCACCAGTTGCACC
>JACCDL011414685.1_pt1 | contig 43185 bp, 48 predicted proteins | sample 7441931 | NCBI WGS metagenome assembly JACCDL01 (sample SAMN15323437, study PRJNA562643) | freshwater metagenome | isolation source: river surface water | place: USA:Blue River Watershed | collected 2017-08-16
CATACAGCCAATGAAGGCATACAGCAGGTTGATGGGCGTGAAGGCCACGCCGAAGCCCATGCTGAGGTTTGCGATCAAATCCATGGTGTCTTGCTCCTCAACCAGCGATGAATGTGGGCCATACGGGCATCTGCAGTTTCAGCAGCACGATGAAGGCGAGGTAGCTGCCGACCGCCAAAGCGGTAGCCAGAATCAGCACGTCGCGCAGCCTGTAGTTGTCGCCGGCCTTGCTGGCGATCAACACCAGGGCATAAATAGCAACGATCAGGCCCATGGAGGGCAGCTTGATGCTGGGCAAGCCGCCAAGCAAGATACCAAACGCCAAGTTAGAGCCCAGGATGTAGCCGATGGGGCGCCAGGCAAACGACCCCACTTTGTCTCCCTTCGGGGTTTCCACCACCAGGGAATAAAACATCACCACACCGCCCAGGATGGCCAAGAGGACGCCCAGCAGCAAGGGGAAGTAGCCCGGGCCCATGCGGGCACCGGTGCCCACGGAGTAGGACGTAGCACCCCAGGCGAAGGCTGCACCCACGACCAAGAACATCAATCCCGAGAAAAAGTCTTTTTGACTTTTAATGCTCACAACAGTTCTCCTCGAAAATTTTCGATGGGCGGATTGTGCGGTCGGGCAGGTCATTCAATCATGTGGATTACACCTATGACCCCGCATAAACCCAGGTTTTTCAGGGCCTTGCAGGCCTGCGGCGACCCACCCAGACCTCTGTGCTGACGCTTACGCGACAGGCTTGAGCACCCGCACCCAGCGCGTAGCCGGCAAGGGCCATCGGGCCTGGATGGCTTCGGCCTGGGCCGCCAGCGCACCGCGCTGGGGCACCACCGGCGTGCGCAGCGCCAGCACCACGGTGTTGCCTTCGCGCGTGGGCTTGAACACCCAGACCGCCTCGGCCCCGAAGGCCGACACGATCTTGTCCAGACTTTCTGGGTAGCGGTTGGAACGCCCAAACAAGTTCACCGACATGATGCCGTGCTCGCTCAGCAATTGGCGACAATGGGTGTAGAAGTCAGCACTGTCGAGCACCGGCGCGGCGGCCTCATGGTCGTAAAGATCCACCTGGAGTGCATCGATCTGGCCACGCCAGTGGCCATGCGACACCACCTCGGCGGCGTCCCCCAACACCACCGACAGACGCGAGGAATCCGGTGGCAGCTTGAACCACAAACGACAGGCCGCGATCACCTGCGGGTTGAGCTCGATCGCGGTGGTCTTCATGCGCACATGTTTCCAGCAAAACTTGGTGAGGGCGCCAGCCCCCAGGCCCAGCTGCATGGCCTGCAAAGACGCCACCCGCTCCAGCGGCACAAACAGCAACCAGGCCATCATGCGTTGCACATAGTCGAGGTGGATGTCGTACGGCTGGTCGATCAACATCGAACCCTGCACCCAGGGCGTGCCCAGGTGCAGGTAGCGCACATCGCCATGGTCGGAAAAATTGACGTCGGGCAGGGGGGGGCGTCGGGTCATGGGGGGCGTTTCGTGGGTGAGGCCCGCGGGATCGTGCTGTCTTGGCGCATCATCACGCGGCAGGCGATACACCCAGCACCTGCAGACCCAGGGCACGTCGTACATTGTCGGTGGTTTGACGGGCCAGTGCCTGCGGAGCCACGCCTCGCAGGCTCGCCAGCAGCGTGGCAATGCGCGGCAACTCTGCCGGGCTGTTGCGTCCTTGCGGCTGACCCTCGGCTCGGGCTGCCGCGGTGGTGTAGAGCCACTGCGGGGGAATATCGGGCGCATCAGTTTCCACCACCAGGGACTCGAGCGGCAGCTCACGGGCCAACGCTCGCAAGCGGGTGGCGCGCTCGTAGGTGAGTGCCCCGCCCAGGCCCAGAACAAAACCCAGGTCCATGAACGCCCGAGCCTGTTGCAGACTGCCATTGAAGGCATGGGCGATGCCCCCGCGAACCCGCACCTGACGCAACTGTTGCAGCACCAGCTCCGCGGATCGGCGCACATGCAGAATGACAGGCAAGTCCTGGGCCCGCGCCAGTTCCAGTTGAGCGCGGAAGAAGTGGGCTTGTCGCGCCATGTCCAGACCTGGCACAAAACCATCCAGGCCGATCTCGCCCACAGCCACCAGGCGCGGGTCCGCGCGGTGCGCTTGCACCGCCAAGCCGAGTGTCTCCAAGTCTGCGTCAGTAGCCTGTGGGGTGTACAGCGGATGAATGCCCAGGGCATACACATCCTCATGGCGATGGGCCAGCGCGCGCACCGCGTCCAGGGTGTTCACATCCACCGCCGGGTACACGCACAGCCCAACGCCCAGGGCACGCGCCTGCGCTCGCACCGCATCACGGTCGGCGTCGAACTCCGCAGCGTCGAGATGGCAATGGGTATCGATCCACATATCGGGTCCGTACGACCAGTCCGCCCCTCAAGGGCCCAATCGACCCGCTTGCAAGGACAGCACGCGCTCGCAACGTGCTGCCAGGTGGACATCATGTGTCACCACCACAAACGCTGTGCCTTGCTCGCGCGCGAGGGCCAGCATCAGGTCCCAGACCTGATCCGCGGTGCTGCGGTCGAGGTTGCCCGTGGGTTCGTCGGCCAATACGCACGCCGGGCGTGTCACCAGCGCACGCGCCAGTGCCACGCGCTGACGCTCACCGCCTGAGAGTTCGGCGGGTCGGTGCAAGGCACGCGACTCCAAGCCCACAGCAGCCAGCAGGGCATCGGCTTGCTCTCCCGCCTGTGCGCGGTCCTCGCGCCGAATCCACAGCGGCATCGCCACGTTGTCACGCGCCGAGAACTCGGGCAGCAGGTGATGAAACTGGTACACGAAACCCAGATGGCGGTTGCGCAAGTGACCCAAGGCCGCAGGTGACAAGCCCGCCAGCGGCTGACCCATCAACTCGATATGGCCGTGGCTGGGTTGGTCCAGCCCCCCCAACAGATGCAGCAAGGTGCTCTTGCCAGAACCGGAAGCACCCACGATGGCCACGGTTTCTCCGGCGTGGACCTGTAGGTCCACCCCCGCAAGCACCTGCACATCCAGCTCGCCCTCCTGGAAACGACGCCCCACCGCCGAGGCCTGCAGCACGAGGTCATTCACGCGCTTATTCATAACGCAGGGCCTCCGCCGGCTGCACCCGACTGGCGCGCCAGCTGGGGTAGAGCGTGGCCAACAAAGCCAGCAGCAACGACAGCACCACCACCGGTCCGATGTCGGCCAGCTGCGGGTCACTGGGCATGCGGCTGATCAGGTAAATGTCCTGCGGCAAGAAACGCAGTCCCAACGCCTGCTCGATCGCCGGCACGATGACGTCGATGTTGAATGCCACCACCAAACCGAGCAACAGGCCACTCAAGGTGCCCACCACCCCCACCAGCGCACCCTGGACCATGAAAACGCCCATGATGGACGCTGGCGAGGCCCCCAGGGTGCGCAAAATGGCAATGTCCGATTGTTTGTCCGTCACCGTCATCACCAGGGTGCTGACCAGGTTGAACGCAGCCACGGCCACGATCAGGGTCAGGATGATGAACATCATGCGTTTTTCGATCTGCACCGCAGCAAACCAGTTGCGGTTTTGACGGGTCCAGTCGCGCACCATGAAGAGGGGGTCGATCTCTAAGGACAACTCGCTCGCCACGACCCGGGCTTGCTGGGCATCGCGCAGCTTCAAGCGCAGACCATTGGGCCCTTCCAATCGCAGCAGGCGTTGTGCGTCGTCGATTTGCATGACGGCCAGGGTGGCGTCAAATTCGTAATGTCCGGTGTCGATCAGCCCCAACACCTCCAGCTGTTTCAGGCGCGGCAACACGCCGGCCGGTGTGACCTGGCCACCCGGCGCCACCAGGGTGACCCGGTCTCCCACCCGCACGCCCATCTGGTGCGCAATTTCAACGCCCAGCACCACACCGAATCCGCCGGGCTCCCAGCCTTGTTGCAAAGCTGGGGGTAAAAGCGCCGCGTAGTCCGCCACGCCCCGCTCTTGAACGGGGTCGACGCCCCGCACCACCACACCGCGCATCTCCTCACCCCGTGCCAGCAAGGCTTGAGCCGACACATAGGGGGCCACCGCCACCACCTCGGGATGACGGCTCAGACGCTGGCTCAGTGCCTGTGTTTCCAGCAAGGCGCCCCCATCGCGCGCCATCACCTCGGCATGCGAGAGCACTGACAGCATGCGTTCACGCACCTCTTTCTGAAACCCGTTCATCACGCTCAGCACGATGATGAGTGCCGCCACCCCCAGGCTGATACCCAGCATGGACACACCCGAAATGAAAGAGATGAAGCCATTGCGGCGTGAAGCACGGCCGGCGCGGGTATAGCGCCAGCCCAACACAAGCTCGTAGGGAATGCGTGGATAGGACATGGTCTTGAGGGGTGATTGTGGCATCAAGGACAATGCCCCCCTGTGATCGCCGCCCCCTCCGTCATCCTTTCCCACGCCCTGCCACCCGCGGACAGCCCCGAGATGCTCGCGGCGCTGACCACCTTGCCGGTGCCTTTTATGCGCCAGTGGTTGGGCGAGAGCGTGCGACAGCACACGTTGACCACTGCCGCCGAAGACCTGGTCCTGCCTGCCGAGTGGGCTCGGGCTGAAACGCTGGGCTGGACGTCGCCGCACGGCACCTGGCCCTGGGCTGCGCTGGGCGCGCCCCTGGCAGCTGCCCCTCACGCTGCCTCCCAATCGGCCTGGGCCTTCATCCGGCTGTGCCACTGGCAGGTGGGCAATGGCCAATTCACCTTGCTGGACCCGGGCTCCATCACGCAGGAAGAATCTGATGCCCTGATGGCGTCGATGCGCACTTACTTCGAGGAAGACGGCATCACCTTGCAGGCCCACGAGCCCGGCCGCTGGCTGGCGCAATCCCCGCTTTTTGACGGGCTGGCGAGCGCCAGCGCTGAACGGGTGATGGGTTTGCCCATCGAGCCGTGGTTGCTCGGGGCCCACTTGCCCTCGCTGTCCCCAGCCATCCGCACCCTGCGTCGCCTGCAAAACGAGATGCAGATGCTGCTCTACCAGCACCCGGTCAATGACGCGCGCCGCACCCCGATCAATTCGATCTGGATCGAGGGCTGCGGCCAACTGGGAGGCGACTGCCCGGCACCGATGCCGAATGCGGCATCTGCCATCCTGCTGGACGATCTGCGCGAACCCTGGTTGCTGCGCGATGCCGCCGCCTGGGCGCGCGCCTGGCAACGCCTGGACGCCGAGGTGCTGCCCCCGTTGCTGAGCCCCGCCGGTGCACGCATCGCCTGGTGTGGTCCCCGACAAGCCCGTTGGTGGATTCACCAGCCCCCCTCGTTCTGGCAGCGGCTCCAGCGTGTACTGCAACCGGTTCAACTGAACGAGGTGCTGTCGTGCGATGCCTGACGCGTGACGTCCCCCCGCGCAGCGTGTGGGCGCTGGAGCAAGCCGGGGTGCATCCGCTGTTGGCGCAGCTCTACGCAGCCCGCGGCATCACCAGCCCTGAGGAACTCGACACTCAGCTGCAGCGCCTGCTCCCGCCCAACTCACTGCAAGGTACGACCGAAGCAGCGCGCTTGCTGGCCCATGCCATCGAGCAGCAACAACACCTGTGCATCGTCGCCGATTACGACTGCGATGGCGCCACCGCTTGTGCAGTGGGCGTACGCGGCTTGCGGCTGCTGGGTGCCACACGGGTGAGCTTTGTGGTGCCCGATCGGCAGGTCGATGGCTACGGCCTCACCCCCCCGATTGCTGAGCGGGTGCACGCGCTCGGCGCGCAGGTGCTGATCACCGTCGACAACGGCATCGCCAGCCTGGAAGGCGTGGCCCGCGCGCAGTCACTGGGTCTGCAAGTGGTGGTCACGGACCACCACCTGCCCGGCGCCGAGTTGCCGCCCGCCGATGTGATCGTCAACCCCAACCAGCCAGGCTGCACGTTTGCCAGCAAACACCTGGCGGGTGTGGGCGTGATGTTTTATGTGCTGTTGGCGCTGCGCGCCGAGCAGCGCCAACGCGGGCACCTCATGGCAGGCCAGGAGCCCCGGCTGGATAGCTTGCTGCCGCTGGTGGCCCTGGGCACGGTGGCCGACGTGGTTCGACTGGACGCCAACAATCGCCGGTTGGTGGCTCAAGGCTTGGCGCGTGTGCGAAAAGGCCATCTCCCGGCGGGCATGTCGGCCCTGTTTGCGGTGGCGGGACGCGATTTGCGCCGAGCCAGCAGCCAGGATTTCGGCTTTGCCGTCGGGCCACGTCTCAATGCGGCTGGCCGCCTGTCCGACATGACCCTGGGCATCGAATGCTTGCTGACTGACGACCCCGGGCGTGCCCAGGCGTTGGCGCAGGCGCTGGACCGCATCAACCGCGAACGTCGCGACCTCGAAAGCGGCATGCGTGAGCAAGCGTTGGCGCGCGCCGATGCGCTGCTCAAGTCCGATGGCACACCGCCACCAGCGCTGTGTGTCTTCAACCCGGATTTTCATGAGGGCGTGGTGGGCATCGTGGCCTCACGCCTGAAGGACCAACACCACCGCCCGAGTTTTGTCTTTGCGCGCAGCGAATCCGCCCAGCATGGTCCGGTGCTCAAGGGGTCGGGACGCTCCATCGCCGGTTTTCATCTGCGCGATGCGCTGGACCTGCTGAGTAAACGCCACCCAGGGGTGTTGCTGCAGTTCGGCGGCCATGCCATGGCGGCGGGTTGCTCGATCGCACCCGATCGTTTTGACGACTTCCTGCAAGGCCTGCAAGGCATTGCCGCCGAGTGGCTCAGCCCCCCGCAACTCACGCGCAGCCTGGAGGTGGATGGGCCGTTACCCGCCGAGCATCGGCGGGCGGATGTGGCCGAGTTGCTGCAGCAAGAAGTCTGGGGGCAGGGGTTTGCCGCGCCGACGTTTTGCGACACGCTGGAGGTGGTGGGCCAGCGGGTGGTGGGCGAGCGGCACTTGTCGCTTCGCTTGCGTCACCACGGGCAAGCCGTGGATGGCATCTGGTTCGGCCGCAGCGAGCCCTTGCCAGCCCAAGCCACGCTGGCCTACCGGCTCGAGGTCGACGAGTGGCAAGGCGCTCGCCGCGTGCGCCTGGTCATTGAAGACGAGGTCAGCGCAAACCCGTGACTCCCCGTAAAATCGGGGTGTGTCCATTCTCAACGCTGACCTGCACTGCCACTCCGTCGTCTCTGACGGAACGCTCACCCCCGAAGTCCTGGCCCAGCGCGCAAAAGACCTCGGGGTCGAACTGTGGGCCCTCACCGACCATGACGAGATCGGTGGACAACACCGGGCCGCCGCCGCGGCACGCGCGCTCTCGCTGCCCTACCTCACCGGCACCGAAATTTCCGTCACCTTTGCCAACAAAACGGTCCACATCGTCGGGTTGGGCTTTGATGCGGACGACCCCCAACTCGTGCAAGGACTTCGCTCCACCCGCGGCGGGCGCGATGTGCGTGCCCAGGAAATGGCTCATCAACTCGCCGCCGTGGGCATCCAGGGCAGTTTTGAGGGCGCCTTGAAGTACGCCGGCAACCCGGAGCTGATTTCACGCACGCACTTCGCCCGCTTCCTGGTGGAAACCGGCGTGTGCAAGGACACCTCCGAGGTGTTTCGCAAGTACCTCACCGAAGGCAAGCCCGGCTTTGTCCCGCACCGCTGGGCCTCGCTGTCTCAAGCGGTGCGTTGGATCACCGAGGCCGGTGGCGTGGCCGTCATCGCCCACCCGGCTCGCTACGGTTTTACCGCCAACGAAGAGTATGCGCTGTTCACCGAATTCAAAGCCCATGGCGGACGCGGCGTTGAGGTGGTCACCGGCAGTCACTCCAGCGCGGACGCCGTCACCTACGCCGACATGGCACGCGAGTTTCAGCTGGCTGCCTCACGAGGCAGCGACTTCCACAGCCCCGATGAAAGCCATACCGACCTGGGCCAACTGCCCTGGTTGCCAGGCGACCTTCAGCCGGTGTGGGAATTGCTGAACGATCGCATCCAATGAGTGTGCAGACCGCGCGGTCCGCCACCCAAGCCTCGGGCGTTGCCTTTGCAGTCCTGGCCATGGCCTGCTTCGCCGTCATGGACGTCACCAACAAGGTGCTGGTGGCCGGCATGCCACTCCTGATGGCGCTGTGGTTTCGCTACATGTTTCAGGCCCTGGCCACTACCGTGGCCGTGCTGCCGCGTCGCGGCTGGGCCTTGTTTCACACCCGGCAGCCGTGGCGACACGTGTTACGCGGGGTGTTGCTGTTTCTGTGCAGCCTGCTGGCCTTCATCAATTTGCAGCACATGCCGGTGGCCGAGTTCACCGCCATCGGCATGCTGACACCGCTGGCGGTCACCGTGCTCGCGCGCTATTTCCTGAATGAGCGCGTCTCGGCGCTGCGTTGGGCCTTGATCCTGGGCGGCATGGTGGGCGCCTTGCTCATCGTGCAACCCGGGGCACAAATGTCCCTGGCCACGGCCTGGCTGCCGCTCTTGATGGTGGCGTGTTATGCCAGCTTCCAGGTACTCACCAGCACGATGGCTCGCACCGAAGAGCCATTGACGCTGCACTTCTATACGGGGTGGATCGGCACGGCCATTGCATCTTGCCTGGTGCTGGGCTGGTGGACCACCGACCTGAGCGCAGCCCAGTGGGGCATGCTGCTGGTGCTGGGTGTGGCCGGCACCCTGGGCCATTACCTCCTGATCCTGGCTTTTGCCCGAACGCCGGCGTCGCGGATCACGCCGTTTCTGTACAGCGGCATCGCCTTCGCCACCCTGGGCGGCTGGCTGGTGTTCGCCCACGTACCGAATTCGCTGGCCCTGATGGGTATGCTGTTGATCGTGGGGTGTGGTCTGCTGGCGGGCTGGGTCACCTTGCGTGAGCAGCGCTTGAGCGCCTCATCCTGATCGATCGCCGCATGGCCCAGTTTCTTCACGTTCATCCCGACAACCCCCAGGCCCGTCTGCTCAAGCAAGCCGTTCAATGGCTGACCCGCGGCGACGTACTGGCCATTCCCACCGATTCCAGCTATGCCCTGGCCTGTCACCTCGACGACAAGGCAGCGGTGGAGCGCTTGCGCCGCATTCGCGGGGTGGACGACAAGCACCACCTGACCTTGCTGTGCCGCGATCTCTCCGAGTTGGCCCAGTTTGCCCGGGTGGACAACCGGCAATACCGGCTGCTCAAGGCCGCCACGCCCGGGGCTTACACCTTCATCCTGGAGGCCAGCAAAGAGGTCCCTCGCCGGGTCAGCCACCCCCAGCGCAAGACCATCGGTCTGCGCGTGCCCGAGCACCGGGCCCTGCAGGAGTTGCTGGGCCTGCACGGGGGTCCACTCCTGGCCACCACCCTGATCCTGCCCGGCGAGGCACTGCCGCTGAACGACCCTGAAGAGATCCGCGAGCAACTCGAGCACCAGATTGCCGCCGTGGTCGACGCCGGGGCCTGCCCGCTCGAACCCACCACCGTGGTAGACCTCACCCCCATGGGCCAGGGCGATGCCCCCGTCGTGGTTCGTGAGGGCCGTGGCCCATTGGACATCCTGGGCCTGGGCTGACCGCCGGCATGAGTGCGAAAGTGTTGCAACCGCACCGCTCGGGTTTAAGTGAAACGCATGGCATTTCAGGCTGTCAGCGGGCGTTGGGCATAACAAAGTCATAATTCAGGGGTGAACTTTTCCGATCTGGTCCAGACCGTCCTCATTTACGCCCTGCCGGTGCTGTTTGCCATCACCCTGCACGAGGCGGCACACGGGTACGCGGCGCGGCATTTCGGCGACAACACCGCGTGGATGATGGGCCGCGTCACCCTCAACCCTGTGCCCCACATCGACTGGCTGGGCACCCTGGTGATGCCCCTGGCCTTGTACTTTGCCACCTCGGGCGCCATGCTGTTTGGCTATGCCAAGCCGGTGCCGGTTCGGTTCGACCGTCTGGACAACCCCAAGCGCGACATGATCTGGGTCGCACTGGCCGGACCTGGGATCAACCTGGTGCAGGCCTTGCTGTGGGGCGTGCTGCTGTACGTGCTGGTGGGCGCAGGCCTGCAGGAGCGATTTTTCCTCGAGATGTGCCGCGCCGGCATGTTGGCCAACGTGGTCATGTTTGCCTTCAACCTGTTTCCGCTCCCGCCCTTGGACGGCGGGCGCATCGTCGTGGGTCTGTTGCCATGGCGGCAGGCGCTCATGTTCTCGCGCATCGAGCCCTATGGCTTTTTCATCGTGATGGCCCTGGTGTTGATGGGCGTGCTGAGTGCCTGGTGGATGCACCCCTTGATGGACCTGAGCTTTGACGTGATCAAGCTGGTGCTCAGCCCGCTCGAATTTTTGGTGAAATGACGCAATGAAAGATCGTGTTCTCTCTGGCATGCGCCCCACCGGGGCCTTGCACCTGGGTCACTACCACGGAGCCCTCAAGAACTGGGTTCGCCTGCAGTCCGAGATGGAGTGCTTTTACTTCGTGGCCGACTGGCATGCCCTGACCACCCACTACGAAAGCCGCGAGGTCATCGAGAAAAACGTCTACGAGATGGTGATCGACTGGCTGGCTGCTGGCCTGGATCCCGAGCAGTGCACCATCTTCCTGCAAAGCCGACTGCCCGAACATGCCGAGCTGTTCACGCTGCTGGCCATGGGCACACCCCTGGGCTGGCTCGAGCGTGTACCCACCTACAAGGACCAGCAGGAAAAGCTCAAAGACAAGGATCTGTCCACCTACGGATTCCTGGGCTACCCGCTGCTGCAGGCGGCCGACATCTTGATCTACAAGGCCAAGTACGTGCCGGTGGGCGAAGACCAGGCCAGCCATGTCGAACTCACCCGCGAGGCAGCCCGACGCTTCAACCACCTCTATGGTCGCGAGATCCACTACGAGGAAAAAATCCAGGCCAGCCTGGCCAAACTGCCCAAGGACAGCGCCAAACGCTTCGAAAAATCACGCAAGCAATTTCAGGAAACCGGTGACACCCGGGCGCTTGAAGGCGCCATGGGCTACATCGCCGCCGCCCCCGAACTCGACTCGCACGACCGCGAGCGTCTGGAAGGCCATTTCCGCGGCACTGGCAAGGTGATCCTGCCTGAGCCTCAGGTGCTGCTCACCGAAGCCAGCCGACTGCCCGGACTCGACGGCGCCAAGATGAGCAAGAGCTACAACAACTCGATTGCCATCCGCGAAGACAAAGCCAGCCTGGAGCTCAAGGTCAAGCGCATGCCCACCGATCCGGCGCGCGTCAAGCGCACCGACGCTGGCGACCCGGCACGCTGCCCCGTCTGGGAGTTCCACAAGGTCTACTCGTCGCCCGAGGTGCGGGGCTGGGTCGAGCAAGGGTGCAAGTCTGCCGGCATCGGCTGCCTCGAATGCAAGCAACCGGTGATTGACGGCATGCTCAAAGAGCAGCAACCGATGCTGGTGCGCGCAGAGCCTTATGTGGCCAACCCGCGCATCGTCCGTGATATCGTTGACGCTGGAACCGAGCGAGCCCGTGTGGTGGCGCGCGAGACCATGCGCGATGTTCGAGAGGCCATGGGCCTGAATTACTGAGCAGGAGTTTTGTCATGAGTTTGTACGTCATCGATGACCACCCCCTGGTACGACAGGCCATCGGGATGTTGCTGCGTCGGTTGCGTCCGGCGAGCAAGGTGGTCGAGTTGGAAAAGCTCAGCGAGCTGCAAGCCGCCATCATCAAAAATGGTGCGCCCGAATTGTTTGTGCTGGACTTGCTGCTGCCCGGCGTGAAAGGCGCGTCGGCAGTGAGCGACATCAAGAGCCTGTACCCCGACATTCCGCTGGCGGTCATCTCGGCCATGCCGGCGGGTGAAGCCGAAGAAACCTGCATCGAGGCCGGGGCTGATCTGTACCTGGAAAAATCCGCCCCTGCGCAGGATATTTCTAACGGGCTGCAAGGACTCCTCGCCGCCGATGTCTCGAACGACGAAGAGGCGGCGACTGCACCCGGCGACACCAAACTGTCCAAGCGTCAAAAACAGCTGATCCTCATGCTAGACCGAGGCCTGAGTAACCGCGACATCGCCAACGAACTCAACATCAGCGAGCACACGGTCAAGGTGCATTTGTGGCGCCTGTTCCGCCGACTGGGTGTGAAGAGCCGCACGCAAACCCTGCACTTTGCCCGCACGCATGGCTTGTTGATGGGGTGAGTGCACTGTGTGGCATGCGCCCGTGACCCGTGGTCACGGCATCGGGTGCGCTGGCCTGATCAGGGTGATAGCCCCTCGATCTTCAACTCCACACCCGTCGCACCAACGCTCACCGGTGTTTTCATCACGCCCAGGTCACCGGGCTGGGGCATGGCATTGCCCGTGCTGGAGATGCGTGCACGCAAGGTCACCTGCGTCTGCCCTGCCAGCGACACCTGCGGGTTCATGGCCGTAGACTCATCCAGCACGAAATTGAACGGTAACTGGCCCACCGTGGTGCGCACAATGGCCAGAGGCATGCGCGAGCCCTGGGTGGGTGTGGCGTAGATGAACACGGTGTCGCCCGGTGAGACCTTGGCAGTCAGCGCCGGCGCCAACACCACCCGGCCGGTGATACGGGTCGACGCCGAGGAAGCGCCTGGTCCGGCGGACGTCCCCGTCCCTTGAGCCACCGATGCAGGGGGCGCACGGCCTGCGGCCTGCTCGGCGTTCGGCACACCCACCGGTCCCCCCGGCTGGGTGCCCAGCTTGGCCTCGGCTTGTGCAATGGCGTCGTCGAGCTCGGCCTTGTCCGGGGCGTCCACCGCCATGCGGCTTTGCACCCGCTTCCAGTGCATCAACGCCACCGCGTAGCGCCCTTCCGAATAGGCGGCGCTGCCCGCCAGCAAACGCGCGGCTTCATGGTCGGGGTCGGCTTTGAGCACGCCCTGAATGATCTGCCAGGGCTCGCCCTCAAAGCTGCCACGCCCACGCGCCAGCACCTCGGCGCGTTCGATGGCCACATCGTCATTGGCACTGAGACGCAGCGCACGGGCGTAGGCCTGGGCCGACTCCTCAAAACGCTCGCGCGCACGTTGCACGCGCGCCAGCATGATCCACCCCTCCAGTTGCTGCGGCTCGTCGCTCAGGCGTTGCTCGAGCTTGGCCACCATCTCGGTGAGCTTGCGAGGGTCCACGGTGTGATCCGGCTGGCCCTGTGACAAGGCCACGGGGTCGAGTGCCAGCGGCTGCCCCAGCCAGCCATACAGGCCCAGCCCCGCCAACGGCACATACAAGGCCAGGCCCAGAGCCAGCCAGCGCCGTGAACGGCGGGGGGCTGCTGGATCAGCGGCGGCGCGTTCTCGGGAAGTCAGCCGGGTTCCGGTGTCTGCAGCGCGGTCGGCATCTTCCAGCAAGCGTCGGCTGAGCTCGTCTCGCGCCTGGGTGTACTCGAGCTCGCTGAGCAGTCCTTGTTGCCGGTCGCGCTCCAGCTCGGCCAGTTGCTCGCGATACACCACCACATTGGAACCTACCCGATCACCTTCGGAAGCATCCGCCCTGGCATGCGCCGCCCGCTTGAGCACCCGCCACCAGACCCACGCCACGCCGACGCACAGCGCCAGCACCACCACCAGAAACAGCACCACGGGGTTCACATCAATCCTTCAGCAGTTGCTCGGCACGGGCACGGTCGGCCTCGCTCAGGGTGGTCACCCGCGGTACCTGAGTACGGCGCTGGCGCAGGTAACGACCCAGCACCACCAAGGCCAACACGAGCAGCGCAAAGGGACCGAACCACAACGCCCAGGTCAGCGGCTTGACCTCGGGTCGGTACAGCACGAAATCACCGTAGCGGTCGACCAGAAAGCGTTTGACTTCCGCGTCGGACTTGCCCTCGCGGATCAGGCCCCGCACCTCGCGACGCAAGTCCTCGGCCAACTCGGCATGCGAGGACGCCAGCGACTCGTTCTGGCACACCAGACAACGCAACTCATCGGCAATGGCCACCAGGCGGGCCTCCACCACCGGATCCTCGGCCCGCAATGCGGCCTCGCGGGCGGGTACCAGGCCGATATGGGCCAGTAACACCAGGCCAAGCAACCCTAGGGAGACCCGACGGAGATGCGAGCTCATGACCTCTCCAGCTCCCGGATGAGGGGCAAAATCTTCTCGCTCAACAGTGCTGGCGTGACCACGCCGACACGCTTGTAGCGGATGACGCCCTGACGGTCGATCACATAGGTCTCTGGCACGCCATACACCCCGTAGTCGATCCCCACACGACCATCGAGGTCCATCACCGACAGCGCATACGGGTTGCCATGCCGCGCCAGCCACACTTTGCTGCGATCACGGGCCATTTGCAGCTTGGCCTCGGGCGCCAGCTTGCCATTGGCTTCGTCCTGCGGCTGAATTTCCTTGTAGCTCAGTCCCACGATAGGCACTGCGTTCTGACGGGCGAAGGCCACCAGCACCGGGTGCTCTTCACGGCAGGCCACACACCAGGTGGCCCAGACGTTGAGCATCCACACCTTGCCTTGCAGGCTTTGCGGGGAGAAGGGTTCGCCCCCTTCCAGGGTGGGCAGGCTGAAAGCTGGTGCGGGCTTGTTGATGAGGGGCGAGGGGATCTCGCGCGGGTCCCGCTTCAGCCCCACGGCCAAAAAAGCCACCAAACCCAGAAACAGGGCCAGGGGAATGAGAAATTTTTTCATGTCGCTGACATCAACCCGCTCGCGCCGCCGCTGAAGCTTCAGCCAGTTCATCGGCCACCTGTGTCTTGCGGTAGCGGCGGTCGAGCGCTGCAGCCACACCCCCGAACACCATCAGCAACACACCTCCCCACAGCCAGGGCACAAAAGGCTTGTAGTACACGCGCATGCTCCACTCGGGACGCTCACCCTCGAGGCGGTCTCCCAGCGACACATACAGATCGCGCATGAAGCCCGAATCGATGGCCGCCTCGGTCATGGGCATGGCGGTAGAAAAGTAGTTGCGTTTTTCAGGCGATAACACCTCCAGGGGCTGGCCATTGCGCAACACGTGCACCTCGGCACGCACGGCCCGGTAATTCGGGCCTTGCACGTTTTTCATGTCCACCAGACGGAAGGTGTAAGGGGCAATCGTCACCTCGTCGCCCAGGCCCATGCGCACATCACGCTCGACTTCAAAGGATTTCACACCGGTGACGCCCACCACCAGCACCGCCATGCCCAGATGCGCCAGGTGCATGCCCCAGAACGAGGCCGGGATGCGTCCAGGCTTGCGCAAACGCTGCACCACCTGCCACAGCGTCCCCAGACCGACCCAGGCCCCCAGCGTCCAGCCCAGAGCGGTCCCCACAGACCAGGTTCCAAAGGCCAGCGGAGCGATGCTGCCCACCAGCAGGGCGAGGCATCCGACCCAGCGCAGTTCGACCACGAGTTCGGAGAGTTTCGCTTCGCGCCAGCGCGCCACCGTGCCAGGAATCATGATGAACAGCAACGGCACCATCAGCGGTGCAAAGACCAGGTTGAAGTACGGCGGTCCCACCGACAGTTTGCCCAGATTCAGCGCATCAATCACGAGCGGATAGATCGTCCCCAGCAACACAGCCCCGGTGGCCACGACCAGCAGCACGCTGTTCATCAACAGAAACGTCTCTCGCGAGAGCAGCCCCATGCTGCCTCCCAAGGTGACCTGAGGCGCACGCCAGGCAAATAGCGTGAGTGAACTCCCCACCACCACGGCCAGGAACAGCAAGATGAACACGCCCCGCGAGGGATCGGACGCAAACGCATGCACCGAGGTCAGGACCCCGGAGCGCACCAGGAAGGTTCCCAAGAGCGAGAGAGAAAACGCGCCAATGGCCAGCAACACGGTCCAGGCCTTGAAGCTGCCGCGCTTCTCGGTGACCATGAGCGAGTGAATCAAGGCGGTGGCCACCAGCCAAGGCATGAGCGAGGCGTTTTCCACCGGGTCCCAGAACCACCAACCGCCCCAGCCCAGTTCGTAGTACGCCCACCAGGATCCCAGACCAATGCCGAAGGTCAGGAAGGTCCAGGCGATGACCGTCCAGGGACGCGACCAACGGGCCCAGGCCGCGTCCAGGCGGCCCGACAACAGCGCAGCAATGGCAAAGGCAAACGTCACCGACAGGCCCACATACCCCATGTAGAGCATGGGCGGATGGATCACCAGTCCCGGGTCTTGCAACAGCGGGTTCAGGTCGCGCCCCTCCTGGGCGGGCGGCAGCAGACGTTCAAACGGGTTGGACGTGGTGAGAATGAAGCTCAAAAAGCCGATCGACACCAACCCCAGCACCCCCAGCACCCGCGCCACCATCGCCAGAGGCAAACTGGCAGAGAACACCGCCACCGCCGCACTCCACAAGGCGAGCATCAACACCCAGAGCAGCAAGGAACCCTCGTGCCCCCCCCACACCGCGGCCAACTGGTAGGGCTTGGGCAGCAAGGTGTTGGAATGCTGCGCCACGTACACCACCGAGAAATCGTTGGACAGGAAGGACGACGATAGACAGGCGAAGGCCAGCGCCACCAGCGCCGCTTGCATGAGGGCGGAGGGACGCGCGAGCGACTGCCAGGCAGCATTGCGACTGAGCGTGCCCCACAACGGAAATACGCCCTGCACCACCGCCACCAGCAGGGCGAGGATCAGGGCAAAGTGTCCAAGTTCAGGAATCATGAGGGCTCTCAGGGCTTGACGGTTTGAGCCGCTTTGGCAGCAGCGGCCTTGTCCAGCGCATGCTGGGCTTCGGGGGGCATGTAGTTTTCGTCGTGCTTGGCCAGCACCTCGCTGGCGACAAACAGGCCCTGCTCATCGAGCTTGCCTTGGGCCACGACGCCCTTGCCCTCCTTGAAGAGGTCGGGCAGGAGACCACTGTAACGGACCGGTGTCTCATGGATCGTGTCGGTGACCACAAATTCCACCAGCACCTGATCGCGCTTGACACTGCCTTCCTTGACCATGCCACCGACCCGGAACACACGCCCCTTGGGCGCCTCGCCCTGGGCGATCTGTGTGGGGGAGAAGAAAAACACCAGGTTGCTCTGGAACGCATTGAGCACAAAGGCCGTCGTGACGGCCAGGACGGCCACACCCGCCGCAATCAGCAGAAAGCGACGATGACGCGGTTTCATGGCACATCCTTGGCATGGGGCGCGGTGGGGTGTTCAGCATCATGCGCCAGCAGATCACGCTCGCGTCGCAGCGCTGTCAGTGTGTTCGCGCGTTGGCGACGGGCTTGCCAGACTTCAACAGCCATCAGGAATGCGGTCATGGCAAAGCTGCCCCACACATACACAGCATAGCCCCCCATGGCCCAGAACTCGGCCCAGGACGTCCATCTCATGCCGCCCCTCCGGCCACTTCGGGCAGTTCGCGCACCCACTGGGCATGCTGTTCACGTTGCAGGATCAAGGTCCGCACCCGGTACAACACCAGTGCGATCGCATACACCCAGAAAGCCAGCGCCATCAGCAGCATGGCCACCAGCATCAGCCGCGCCATCGAGGGCGCCTGCGTCAACGAGACCGAGGCACCTTGGTGCAGTGTGTTCCACCACTTCACCGAGAAATAAATGATGGGCACATTGAGGGCGCCCACAATCGCGACCAACGCCCCGGCCCGGTCGCCCCGACGCGGGTCATCGATCGCCGAGGTCAACGCGATGTAGCCTAAATAGAGAAAAAACAGAATCAGCTCGGACGTGAGGCGAGCATCCCACACCCACCATGTGCCCCACATGGGCTTGCCCCACAACGCCCCGGTCCACAGCGACAGAAAAGCAAAGATGGCCCCCGTGGGCGCGAGCGCCCGGGTCATCATGCCCGACAGGCGGGTGTTGAAGACCAGACCCAGCACACCCCAGAATGCCATGGCCAGGTAGATGATCATGGACATCCACGAGGCGGGTACGTGCACGAAGATGATGCGGTACCCCTCACCCTGTTGCGCATCGGTCGGCGCCACGGCCAGCCCCAGCCACAAGCCCGCCACGCCCAGCACGGTCGCCAGCGCGGCGAGCCAGGGCCAGCAACGCCCAGCCAACCCGTAAAAGGGTTGGGGTGAGGCGTAATGAAATAGGTTCATAAGATCGGGGCAACCCCCAAAGGAATGAGGTCGAATGGTGAAGATTTTAGGGGGGTCCCGATGGGCCTGAATTGACCATGGTCAAGCGACTCCTGTCCTGGACAAGGTCTGCACACGTCATGCCGAATGCTGGCGCGTCCCGAGCCGACATCCGGGTCATTCCAGCGCGATCCGTAACGCAACGGCGCAAGCCCACGGGCTGAGCGCGGCAGCGGGCAACAACAAGGCCATGAGGATGGAAACATGCGCCTCGATCCCCAGGCCTGCCATCTGAGATTCCACCGCCCCTGCCCCGAACACCAGCACCGGCACGAACAAAGGCAATACGAGGAGCGACAACAGCACGCCGCCGCCTCGCACCCCCAGGGTGAGCGCCGCACCAATCGCACCGATCAGGGACAACACCGGCGTGCCGATCAAGAGGGTCAGCATCAACACCACCAGCGAGTCCACAGGCAAATCAAATTGAAGACCCAGCAGGGGCGCGAGCAAGACCAGGGGCAGGCCAGAGGTCAGCCAGTGGGCCAGGATCTTGGCGGCCACCAGCCAGGACAACCCTGCCGGCGACAAGGCCAGGTGCTCCAGCGTGCCATCCCGGTGGTCCGACTCGAACAATCGTCCCAGCGACAACATACTGGCTAGCAAAGCCCCCACCCAGATCACCCCGGGGGCCACCTTGCGCAAGGTGGCCATTTCCGGTCCGATGGCCAGCGGAAACAAGGAGGCCACCACCACGAAGAAGAACACACCGGTCAGCACCTCGGCCTTGCGGCGCAGGGCCAGCAACACATCACGGCGCAACACGGCGATGAAGGCACTCATGGTGCAGTCAACCTGAGGTGATGACCCGTGCCCCCCATGGGCACCGTCTGGTGGCTGGTGTAGAGCACCAGGCCGCCCTGGTGCACGTGCTGACTGAGCAAATCCGCCAATTGCGTGACCGCACCTGGATCAAGGGCGACAAATGGCTCGTCCAGCAACCACAACCGCGCACGCGTGGTCAGCAAGCGCGCCAGCGCGGCCCGGCGCTTTTGACCCTGCGACAGCACTCGCAGCGGCAAGTGCTCGCGCCCGCGCAACCCCAACGCCGTCAATGCCTGCAGCGCACTCGCCTCGTCGAGCGACTCGCCACTCACAGCCGATGCGAATTGCAGATTTTCCAGCGCGCTCAGATCGTCCTTGAGTGAGAGGGTGTGACCCAGGTAGAGCATTTCAGCGCGGTACAACTCAGCGCACTGGCGGATAGGCACTCCGGCCCAACGCACCTCGCCCGTGATGGCTGGTGACAAGCCGCTCACCATGCGCATCAGGCTGGTTTTGCCAGCGCCGTTGTCGCCCTGCAAGTGCAACCATTCGCCCGCGCAGAGACTGAAACTCACCGGCTCAAACAACGGCCTGCCGCCTCGCTCGCAGGCCAACCGGTCCACCTCCAAGCGGGTTAAGCTCATAGGTAGGTTCCTGCCAAGGTCAGCACGCGGCCACCGGTACCGAGTTTGAAACGCGCGATGCCGGCGCTGCGTTGGGTGTTGACGCCCCCGAGATCGAGCAGGCGCACCCCTCGCTGCTGCAAGGCCTCGATGGCATGCCACAGCAACAAGTTGTGTGCATTGAACTGACGGCCCGTGTCGTTGGACCAGCCCACCTGGTAGGTGGCCGCGCTCCCATGCAGCAAAAACATCATCGCCGCGACGCGCTCGCCCTGATGGTCGGCGCGCAAGGTCAGCACGGTGTGCGCTGCAGACTTGCGCGCCTGGATGTAGCGCTCGATAAAACCCGACGGCAGTCCCTCCACGCCGCGCTGTTCGCGCATGGTGTCCTCCTGATCGAGCAACCAGCGAAATTGCGCGGGGTTGGCACCCAGGCGTTGCACCGTGAGTCCGGCCGACTCGGCCGCTACCAGACGGTTGCGCCATTTGCCGTCGAAACCGGCCCGCAGTTGCTCACGCGTCTGGCTGAGGTCCAGGGTGACCGTGGAATACCCTGTCATGACACGTCGCCAGGACGAAAGGCCCGACGCCCCGTCCAGGGCCTCCTCCGGGGTGAACAACGCCAAACGCGGACGCATCCAGGGCAACCCTGCACGCAGTTGGCGATAGACCTCGGCCTTGTCAGCGGCTGTGAGCGACTCGGTCCAGACTGGCCCGCGCGAGCACAACGCCAGCGACACCATCCCGGCCAGTCGTCGACCAATGAACTGCGCGAGCGCGACAGTTCGTCCTTCGGCTTCAACACGCCCCCGCACACACGGGACCCCGATGGCCTTCATGCAACTGCCGTAGGCCCAATCCTGCTGCAGGGCCGCCGAGGCGGCCACATGGTGGCGATCCCAGTCAGCCGCGTCAAAGTCATCCCAGAACAGCTTCATCGCCCTAGAATGCCTGTGCTATGAACGCTGACACATCCTGGCTCAACCGCTGGCGCACCCCCCCTCCTGAAGAGGTCATGGGACATCGCATCGAAGAGCCGCGTCTGACCCGCATGGCCTGGGTATGGGGCATGGTGATACTGGGCGGGCCCATCCTGTTGCTGGGCATGGCGATCGACGGGGTGATCCAGTTGATCACCGGGCAGTGCACCGGCGTGTGGTGCTGGTTCTGAGTGTTGGTGAGTCGCCCCGTCATTGTGGGCGTATCTTACCCGCCGTCGGTGTCTGAACTCCCATCGCCTGGCGCATCCCCCATCGAGCTCTTGACCACTTGCGCCACCAGTTCCAGGCGCTTGAGTGGGTCGTCTGTGGCCAGCAAGTGCTCCTTGAAAGGCACAGCCAACGGCAAGAGCTCGGCCCAACGGTTGGCGACCCACCCGGCCTCGTCCAGACGGTAGGGCGGGGCCAGAGGTAATAGGGCCGCCATGCCACGTCGCTGGGCATCCGCAATCAACTGACCCAAGCGGTCGGCGAGCGGCTGCAACACGGGGGGAATGGCCACCACAGGGTCCGGATCAGACAACTGCGCCTGGCCGCGCCAGCGTCCATAGGCACCCCGTTGCGACTCCATGAGCTGAAACCGCTGACCGCCCCGGCAGGTCACGCGCAACAAAGCGGGCTGGATTTGCTCGACCTCCAGCAGGTGGGCCACACAGCCCCAGGTGCCGGGCGACTCCATGACACCCGCCTGCTGCACTTCGCGGCCCTGGTGCAGCATCACCACCCCAAAGGGTCGCTGTTCACGCTGGCACTGCTTGATCAGATCGAGGTAGCGCACCTCGAAAATCTGCAAGGCCAGTTGGCCCTCAGGAAACAGGCCGTTGGACAGCGGGAACAGCTCGAGTTCAGTCAGCTTTGGCTCCGGACGCCTTGACGATGGGTCCCCAACGGGTGACTTCGCCGCGCAGCATCTCGCTCATCTGCTCGGGGCTGCTGCCCATGATGTTGTAGCCCAGTTCGGTCATGCGCTTGACGTAGTCCGGCGCCTTGGTGCCCTTGATCGCTTCGGCATTCAGTTTGGCGACGATGTCACGCGGGGTACCTGCTGGCACGGCCAGTCCGAACCACACGCCCGACTCATAGCCCGACACGCCCGCCTCAGCGAGGGTGGGCAACTCGGGCAACAGCGGGTCACGTTTGGCACCGGTGGTGGCCAGTGCGCGCAACTTGCCCGCCTTGATGTGAGGCAAGGCCGACGGAATGTTGTCCAGCATGACCATCACCTGTCCGCCCATCAGGTCGGTGACGGCAGGCGCACTGCCCTTGTAGGGAATGTGCGTCATGTTGATGCCCGCCAGATGTTTCAACATCTCGGCCGACATGTGGATGCTGGTGCCGCTGCCGCTGGAGGCGTAGGTCACCGCCCCCGGTTGGGCCTTGGCCAGCGCGATCAACTCGGACACCGAGTTGGCCTTCACAGACGGGTGCACCACCAGCACGTTGTTGAGCGACACCAGTGCCGTCACCGGCAGCAGGTCTTTCATGGGATCAAACGGCATCTTGGCGTAGAGGAACGGGTTGATGGCCGAAATACCGCTGGTGGTCATGAAAATCGTGTAGCCATCGGGCGCAGAACGAGCCGCCTCGGCGCCGCCGATATTGCCGCCGGCACCCGGCTTGTTGTCCACGGTGACGGTCTGACCGAGGTTTTTGGACAGCTCGGCCGCAATGGCGCGCGAGGCGATATCCACCGCCCCGCCCGGGGGGAACGGGCAGATCAAACGAATCGGCTTGCTGGGAAAGGATTGCGCGTGCGCCGCCAGCGTCAGCCCCAAGGCTGCCGTTAGCATCAATAAACGGGATTTGAAACGGGACAACATAGTCAGTACCTTCCTGTGGAGAATCTTGGTGCACATCCTAACCCCGAAAGCCGATGGCTCGCACAATCCGGATGATGCCAAGGGGAATATCCGCACCGCCCAACCTGGCGATCGGCCCGGTGAATCAGGTCGGCTTCAGGCAAAAAATCCCTGAAATCCGTCGACCGGCTCGAACCGGCGGTTGACAAAGCGCAGTCGGGTGGGCCCGTGCATCACCCGCTCGGTGAGCGAATGCCTGGGGTCACCCGGGTAGCAGATGGTTCGCACACCGTTGTCGTCAAACGGTTCGGGCTGGATGGTCGCCGGCGCTCGCTGTCGGGTGTCGTCCAAGACCGACTGAACCGTGGTGTGGGGCAACAGTTGCACCAGGCTCATGATCTGGGGCGGCGCGAGTTCGATCCGGTGCTCCCAGTAATCCTCCAGGGCCTGCCGCGGCTTCAGCCAGGCGCTGTGGGTGGTTTCAACGTTGTCGTGCACCGCTTCCTGGCCCGACGGCACGGCAGCGACGAAAAAACGGGTGTCAAAGCGCTGGGTCGACACCGTGGCGATCTTGGGCGTGATCCAACGTGACCAGGGCACCAGAAAACGGGTGGTGAGTTGCAGCGACATATCGCGCAGGACGTGGGCAAAGCTGGTGCCGGCTCGCAAACGCTCCCCCGCGGACGTGGCATCAGGCGCTTGCCCCTGGGGGCCGTGCGCAAACAAAATACCCGACTCCTCGAACGCCTCTCGCAGGGCTGCCACATACAGGCCACAGGCACGGGCGGCGTCCAGCTCGGGTTCGGCCAACTGGCGATGCAACAACTCGCGGGGCTGGTCGAGGTGACGTTCGGGGTCGAGTTCAGCGTCCGCCGCATCGAGCTTACCGCCGGGAAACACATACGCACCGCCGAGCACCGCCGAGTTGCTGTGACGTTGCAGCATGAAGATTTCCAGCCCGTTGCTCCCGTCGCGCAGCATGAGGACGGAAGCGGCATCGCGGGGAGGCGTCTTGATTTCCTGGTGGTTGAGTTCCATGGGATCATTGTGCCCGCAGTCGCTGGGGGCCATCGACGCGTCGATGACAGATCACGGCCTCACCGCGTGTTCGCAGACCACCCACCCACACGGATGGACGTGTTCCGTCCATCTGGGCCAGCAGGGTCTCGGGGTCAGGCCTCCTGGCGTGAGGCGCGCATTTGCTCTTCGCCCGGCAGGCCCAGAACACAGCACGCACCGATGAGGGCGATGAGCGACATGGCGACCATCAGCGTGGTAAAGCCGGCCTGCTTCACCACCGGGCCCAGCATGTACACCGCCAGGGAGCTGAATCCAAAGGAGATGGCAATGCGTGTGCCGCTGACCCGCGATCGCATCGAGTCGTCGATGTAGCGCACCACCATGGCGTCGTTGAACGGAATCGCCGCAAACACCGTCACCATGTAGACGATGGCCGAGGCATACCAGATCCAGCCGCTGGTGCCCGATGACAGGTAAAACACCACGCCTTGCAAGGCCAGGATGCCGAAAAACAGCGGCTTGATCGGCACCGTGTCGATCAGTCGTCCCACGATGACCTGGGCAAACGAGGCCACGGCGTACACCACGGCCAGCAACAGACCCAGCATGACCGGTTCGTTCACCAGACCGTCCAGGCGCTGGGCCAGCAACTGGGCGTTGCCGTTGGTGGTGAAATTGAACAACAGGCTGCTGCTGATGGCGGTGGCAATCATCACCACCAGGGTGCGCAGCGCCAGCCAGCGCGGCAGATGCACACCCGAGGCCTTCTTGCGCGCGGGCGGGGTCGATTCGGTGGGCGCATGGCGTGCAAACAACCAGCCGCACGCGATGGACACCACACCTGGCACCACAAAGGCCAGACGCCAGCCTCCCCACTGCACCAGGATGCCTGTGAGCAAGGCTGCCACGGCGATGCCCATGTTGCCCGCCAGGCCGTTGAGTCCAATGGTCAAGCCCGGGGTGCGAGAGCCTTGCACCAGCAGCGGAATGCCCACCGGGTGGTAAATGGACGACACCGCGCCCAGCAGGGTCAACGCGATCGCCATTTGCCAGGGGCCCTGGGTCAACGCGACCAGCAAGGCGGCCACGCCCATGCCGTAATAAAACACCAACATCATGCGCCGGCGCCCCCACAAGTCGCCGAGTCGACCGGACGGGATAGAGCCAAGACCGAACATCAGGAAGGCACCCACGGTGAAAGGCATCATGTCCTCCCAGCGTTCGATCTGGAAGTCCTGGGCGATGGCACCGACCGCGGTGGCAAAAATCAGCAGGAACAGGTGGTCCAGGGCGTGGCCAACGTTGAGAAGAAGCGAGACGATTCTGGGCATGGGCCAATCATAGGACAGGCCAGCCCTTCCCGCTGAACGGGCCGCTCAGGTGTCCTTGGACACCTTGATGGTCGGAAACTTGGAGGAGAAGTCTTTGGCCCGAGCGGCCACGCGAATCGCCACCTGTCGGGCCAGCGACTGGTAGGTGGCGGCAATCGGGCTGTTGGGGTCGGCCACCACGGTGGGGCGGCCGCCGTCGGCATGCACGCGGATGTTCAGGTCCAGCGGCAAGCCGCCCAGGTAGTCCACGCCCAGCTCCTCGGCCATGCGGCGACCGCCGTCCTGGCCGAAGATATGCTCGGCGTGACCGCACTGGGTGCACACATGCACCGCCATGTTTTCCACCAGGCCGAGAATGGGTACGCCCACTTTCTCGAACATGCGAATACCCTTGCGCGCGTCGAGCAAGGCGATGTCCTGCGGCGTGGTGACAATCACCGAACCGGTGAGCGGCACGCGCTGGCTGAGCGTGAGTTGGATATCGCCAGTGCCCGGCGGCATGTCGACGATGAGGTAGTCCAGATCTTTCCAGTTGGTTTGCCGCAGCAGTTGCTCCAAGGCCTGCGTGGCCATGGGGCCGCGCCAGATCATGGCGTCGTCGGCATTGACCAGAAAGCCGATGGACATCACCTGAACGCCGTAGTTTTCCAGCGGCTCCATGCTCTGCCCGTCCTCCGTTTCGGGTCGTCCTTCAATGCCCATCATCATGGGCTGGCTGGGGCCGTAAATGTCGGCATCCAGGAGACCCACGCGGGCTCCCTCGGCGGCCAGGGCCAGCGCGAGGTTGGCGGCTGTGGTGCTCTTGCCCACCCCACCCTTGCCCGAGGCCACAGCGATGATGTTGCGCACCTGGGGGAGCAATTGCACGCCACGCTGGGCTGCATGGGCGATCACGCGGGTGGTGATGTTGACCGACACGTTGCCCACCCCGGACACGCCCTTGGCCGCCGTGATCAGGGCCTGGCGCAAGGCCGGATGCTGGCTGCGCGCGGGGTAGCCCATTTCGAGATCAAACGAGACGTCTCCCCCCTGAATCTGCAGGTTCTGGAGTGCCTTGGTCGTGACAAAGTCTTTGCCCGTGTTGGGGTCGGTCACGGCCTGCAAGGCGGCCAGGAGGGTGGTATCGGTCAGGGACATGAAGGGCTCCGCAAATCAGTCGGCTAGTCTATCCAACCTGGCTCGACCTCGGCTGGGACAGGGTTGCTAGGGGTTGCAGCCCTGGTCCTGAACGGCGCTGGATGGCCCCTGACCTAAAATCGCTGCTCTCAGTTCCCTTCGCCCCTATCGATGCCGTGGCCCTCTTGCCGCGGACCTGACTCATGTCCCAACGCCAACTGTTTGTCACCACCGCCCTGCCCTACGCCAATGGCAAGTTCCACATTGGCCACATCATGGAGTACATCCAGGCTGACATCTGGGTGCGGGTGATGCGCATGCAGGGCCACGAGGTGCACTTCGTCTGCGCCGACGACGCGCACGGCGCGCCCATCATGATTGCGGCCGAGAAGGCCGGCGTCACGCCGCAGCAGTTCGTGGCTGACATCGCCGCGGGTCGCAAGCCCTACCTGGACGGATTTCACATCAGCTTTGACAACTGGCACAGCACCGACGGCCCGGAAAACCACGAGTTGGCCCAGCAGGTCTACCTCGACCTCCAAAAAGCCGGCCTGATCGAGACCCGCACCATCGAGCAGTTCTATGACCCCGACAAGGGCATGTTCCTGCCAGACCGCTTTATCAAGGGTGAGTGCCCCAAGTGCGGCGCAAAAGACCAGTACGGCGACAACTGCGAGAGTTGCGGGGCGGTGTACTCGCCCACCGAGTTGAAAAATCCCTACTCGGCGTTGTCAGGCGCGACACCGGTGCTGCGCACCTCCGAGCATTTTTTCTTCAAGCTGTCCGACCCGCGTTGCCTGGACTTCCTGGCGCAATGGACCAACAGCGGCGCGGTGCAACCCGAGGTGCTGAACAAAATTACCGAGTGGCTTGAGCCCGGCGAAGACGGCAAACCCAAAATGGGCGACTGGGACATCTCGCGCGATGCGCCCTACTTCGGCATCGAGATTCCCGACGCACCCGGCAAGTACTTCTACGTCTGGTTGGACGCGCCCATCGGTTACCTCGCCTCGCTCAAGAACTACTTTGGCAAGATCGGCAAGGACTATGAGGCCTTCATGGCCGACCCGTCGGTGGAGCAATACCACTTCATCGGCAAGGACATCATCACCTTCCACACGCTGTTCTGGCCGGCCATGCTGTATTTCAGCGGACGCAAGGTGCCCAACGCGGTGTTCGTGCACGGCTTCCTGACGGTGAGCGGCGAGAAGATGAGCAAAAGCCGCGGCACGGGACTCGACCCGCTGAAGTACCTGAGCCTGGGCATGAACCCCGAATGGCTGCGCTACTACATCGCCGCCAAGCTCAACGGCCGCAACGAGGACGTGGACTTCAACCCGGACGATTTCCAGGCCCGCGTCAACTCGGACCTGATCGGCAAGTATGTCAACATCGCCTCGCGCGCCAGCGGCTTCATCACCAAGCGCTTCGGCGGCCAACTTGGCCCCATCTCCGCCGATGGCGAGGCCTTGCTGAGCCACTTGCGTGACGGCGTTGCCCCCATCGCCGAACTGCTGGCCGGTCGCGATTACGCCAAGGCCCTGCGTGACGTGATGGCACTGACCGACCGCGTGAACGAGTACGTCGACGCCAACAAACCCTGGGAGCTGGCCAAGAAAGACGGCCTGGAAGGTCGCTTGCACGATGTCTGCTCCACCTGCATCGAAGCCTTCCGCGTGCTGACGGTTTTGCTCAAGCCCATCCTGCCCAACCTGGCCACGCAAGTCGAGGCCTTCCTGAACGTGACTCCCCTGACGTTCGACAACGCCCAGCAAACCCTGGGTCCTGGCCACGCCATTGGCGACTACAAACACCTGATGCAACGCGTCGACCCCAAAATGCTTGACGCTTTGTTCGAGCCGCCCGCAGAACCCGTGGACCCCAAACCCTTGGACTCTGACCCCAATTCCTCGTTGCCCGGTGGCGAAGCCCTCGCGTCCACCATCACCATCGACGACTTCGCCAAGATTGACTTGCGCATTGCCCGCATCGACGCCTGTGAGCGTGTCGAGGGCTCGACCAAATTGTTGCGCCTGACACTGGACGTGGGCGAAGGTAAGACGCGCAATGTCTTCAGCGGCATTGCCAGCGCCTACAAACCCGACGACCTGGTCGGACAGTTCACCGTGGTGGTGGCCAACCTGGCCCCGCGCAAGATGAAGTTCGGCGTCTCCGAGGGCATGGTGCTGGCCGCCAGTCACGGTGACGAGAAGGCCCACCCCGGCATCTACTTGCTGCACCCTGCCGCGGGGGTGACACCCGGCTTGCGGGTGCGCTGAGACGGCGGGCGTATGCTTGTCAGGCAGGAGGAGACCTGACTGTGAGCCCTTCGTTCTTTTTTCGGCCGCGCCTGATCGATGCCCTGCGCGGCTATGACAGGGCCCGGCTGTCGCGCGACATCGGGGCTGGCCTCACGGTCGGCGTGGTGGCCCTGCCTCTGGCCATGGCCTTTGCGATTGCTTCCGGACTCAAGCCGGAAGCGGGTCTCTTCACCGCCATCATCGCCGGTTTGCTGATTTCGCTGCTGGGTGGCAGCCGGGTCCAGATTGGCGGGCCAGCAGGCGCCTTCATCGTCATCGTCTACGGCATTCTGGAACGCTACGGGCTGGCCAATCTCATCATCGCCACCGCCTTGTCAGGCGTGATGCTGTTCGTCATGGGGCTGATGCGACTGGGCACGCTGATCCGCTTCATCCCCGTGGCCGTGGTCATAGGCTTCACCAACGGCATCGCGGTGCTGATCATGGTGTCGCAGATCAAGGATTTCCTGGGCCTGCGCGTCGCCAGCATGCCGGCCGATTTTTTCGGCATCGTGCACACCCTGTCCGCGCACTGGGGCACTTGGAATCCGCAAGCGCTGTGGCTGGCGCTGGGCTCGTTGGCGGTGATCGTGGTTTGGCAACGCGTCCTGCCCGCGCTGGTGCGCCCTGGGATCGGGTTGTCTCGATTGAACATCGTCCCGGGCTCCATCGTCGCACTGGTCGCAGCCAGCGTGGCTTGTCAACTGCTGGACCTGCAAGTGGACACCATCGGCAGCCGCTTTGGCAGCATCCCCAACAGCCTGCCCTCGCTGGTCTGGCCCGACATCAGCTGGGCCACGGCCCAGCACTTGTTGATGCCTGCCTCCACCCTGGCCATGCTGGGGGCCATCGAGTCACTCTTGTGCGCCCGCATCGCTGACCAGATGATGGGCGACCGCCACGACGCCAACCAGGAGCTGATGGCCCAGGGCATTGCCAACTTCATCACCCCCTTTTTTGGCGGCATGCCGGCCACCGGCACCATTGCACGCACCGTGACCAATGTGAACAACGGCGCCACCAGCCCCATCGCCGGCGTGGTGCACGCCTTGACTTTGCTGGCCTTCATGCTGGTGGCCGCCCCGCTGGCCAACAGCATTCCCCTGGCCGCCCTGTCGGCCATTCTCATGTTCGTGGCCTGGAACATGGGTGAGTGGCACGCGTTCATCGACCTCCAACAGTTTCGCCTGCCCTACCGCGTCACACTGCTGTCTGTGTTTGTGCTGACCGTGGTGGTGGATCTGACGGTGGCGGTGGAGGTGGGCCTGATCGCGGCGTGTCTCACCTTCATCTATCGCATCTCTCACCTGACCCGATCAGAAGAGGTCAGCACCTCCACCCCGGGGATGCAGGGCCTGCACGGCGTCCAGGCGCACCGTCTCTATGGCGCGCTCTTTTTTGGCGCCGTCAAGTTGGTGGAGGCCCTGGAAGACCACCTGCCTGAACGCGCGCTGGTCATTGATCTCAAGAACCTGATCTATGTGGACTCCTCGGGCGCCGACGCGCTGCTGGCGCTGGCCCGTACCTGCCGCCAGCGTCGAGTTACCCTGATTTTGTGTGGACTCACTCACCAGCCACGTGACATTGCAGCTCGCAGTGGTCTGCTTGAGCTGGTGACACCCGCTCACTGTGTAGACGACTTGGCCGCCGGCTTGGCCGCTGCCCGCCGTGTCAGCGAGCCGACCGTTCAGACGGCTTAAAATGAAGTTTCAGAGGTAAACCCCATGTCCATCTTCCAACGTCCCGACTACCAGTCCGAAACCACGCAGTTTCTGCAGCAACTCAAGCAGCAAAAGCCCCAGTTGCAAGCCCAGCAGGTGCAAGGCCGTGCTCTCTTGTGGGACAAGCAGGTGGACCGCGAAACCTGGGCCGAGTACCAGGCCGCCCGCGTGGCGCAACGGCCCTACGTTTACATGACGCAGGCGTGAGCTTGCCCAACGCCCCTGGAACCCCTGAGGATCTCCAGCCCACCTTGACCGAGTCGCCCGCCGCCGCGCTGGCGCAGGGTGATGACGCCCCCGAGTTGCCCCTCATGCCCGAGGTGGTGGACCACGTGGCCGTGGCGCGTCTGTATGGCGAGCCCTTGTTTTCGCTGCCCCAGGATTTGTACATCCCGCCGGATGCGCTCGAGGTGTTCCTGGAGGCTTTCGAAGGTCCGCTGGATCTGCTGCTGTATCTCATCCGCAAGCAAAACTTCAACATCCTCGACATTCCGATGGCGGGGGTCACCCGCCAGTACCTCAGCTACGTGGACGAAATCCGCAGCCGCAACCTGGAACTGGCTGCCGAATATCTCCTGATGGCCGCCATGCTCATCGAGATCAAGTCGCGCATGCTGTTGCCGCCCAAAAAGGTCGCTGAAGGGGAGGAACCCGAGGACCCACGCGCCGAACTGGTGCGCCGATTGCTGGAATACGAGCAGATGAAGCTGGCCGCTGCGCGACTGACCGAGGTGCCGCAATTCGGACGCGACTTTCTGCGCGCGCAGGTCTACATCGAACAATCGATACAACCCCGGTTCCCGGATGTGCACGTGGTCGAGTTGCAACAGGCCTGGGCCGATATCCTCAAGCGAGCCAAGCTGGTCCAGCACCACAAGATCACCCGCGAGGAACTCTCGGTGCGCGAGCACATGAGCCTGGTGCTCAAGCGCTTGCAAAACCGCCAGTTCGTCGAATTCGAACAGCTGTTTCGGCCCGAGCAAGGCTTGCCGGTGTTGGTGGTGACCTTCATTGCGTTGCTGGAGCTGGCCAAGGAGACGCTGGTGGAAATCACCCAAGCTGAAGCCTTTGCACCCATTTATGTGCGGCTGTCTTACACGCCCAGCGATTGAGATGGCCTGGTATTCGCAGCAGCCTGGCTGCCTGGTGATGGCTTAGCAACCCCGCAAGCCCACCACCGTGGCATCACCGCACCGCCTCTCAGGCGGTGTGTTCCTGACGCAAATCACGGCCCATCAGGGTGGCCACGGCCTGCGCGGGCGTGGTCTGTCCCTCCAGCAAGGCGACCACCGCCTCAGCGATGGGCATCTCCACCCCCAGCGATTGAGCCCGTCGCACCGCGGTGCGCGCGGTGTAAACCCCTTCGGCCACATGGCCCAGTGAGGCCACCGCTTGCTCCAGGCTCATGCCGCTGGCCAGGGCCATGCCCACACGGCGATTGCGGGACAAATCCCCGGTGGTGGTGAGCACCACATCACCCAGACCACTCAAGCCCATGAAGGTGTCGGTCCGTGCCCCCAGGGCGACGCCCAGGCGGGTGATCTCGGCCAATCCCCGGGTGATGAGGGCCGCACGCGCATTCAGACCGAGTTGCAGACCGTCGCACAAACCCGCGGCAATGGCCAGGACGTTCTTGACCGCGCCACCCACTTCGACACCCGCAATATCGTCATTCACATACAGACGCAGTGCCGGTCCATGGAAAGCCTGAACCAGCGCTTCTTGACACGCCGTGTGTACGCTGGCGGCCACCAGGGCCGTGGGTTGTCGAGCCGCCACTTCCTGCGCGAAGCTCGGCCCACTCAAGGCGCCACCCAGCAATCGGGGCGCCACCTGGGCCTGAACCTCGTGGGCCAGGTAACCGGCCGCTTGTGTGCTGTGCTCAAAGCCCTTGCACAACCAGGCCACCGGCCGCTCGGCGCACCAGTCTTGCAGCGTGTGCAAAATTTCTCGCAATGCTGCCATCGGTGTGGCCACCACCACCAAGTCCTGGGTCGACAACCAAGGGCCCAACAGCGCGCCGGACACTCGCACCTGCGCGGGCAGGGCATGTCCTGGCAGGTACCGATCGTTCAGGCGGGACTGGGACAACGCAGCCGCTTGCTGGGCGTCACGCAACCAGAGTGTCACGTCATGCCGGTCGCTCGCGGCAATGGCCATGGCAGTACCAAAGGCGCCCGCTCCGAGGACGGCAATCTTCATGGTCATGCGCTCACCCCGTGTGGCGCCACGCGGTTACTGCTGTTGGGCCTGGGCAGCCTGTTGCTGCTCGAACATGGCCTGGAAGTTGATTTCAGCCAGGTGCACGGGGGGGAAGCCGGCACGCTGGATCACATCGGCCACGTTGCCACGCAGGTACGGGTAGACAATTTGCGGACAGGCGATGCTCACCAGCGGCGAGAGTTGCTCCGGCGGGATGTTGCGAATCTCGAACAAACCGCCTTGCTTGGCCTCGACCAGGAACAGGGTTTTATCGTCAATCTTGGCGGTGATGGTGGCGGTCACCGTCACTTCCACCACGCCATCGGTCACTTGTTCGGCACCGACGCCCAACTGGATATCCACCGCCGGCTGCTCCTGGCTGAAGAGGATGGCAGGAGAGTTGGGTTGCTCCAGCGAGAGGTCCTTGAGATACACGCGCTGAATTTGGAAAACCGGGGCTTGTTGTTCGTCGGCCATGACTGGATCCTGCAATCAAAAAAAAGCCCGCGTCGGTCATTCACCGAAGCGGGCAGGTTCGGGGTGATGGCAGATTATGTCAGGTCGGCTGCAGCAAAGGCATCAAGCCACCACGGCCATCCAAGGCCATCAAATCGTCACAGCCCCCGACATGGGTGTCGCCAATGAAGATCTGGGGCACGGTACGACGCCCGGTGATGGACATCATGCGCTCGCGCTCGGCCGGGTCGAGATCGACGCGGACCTCCTCGATATGCTCAACCCCGCGCGACTTCAGCAATTGCTTGGCCCGCACGCAGTAAGGGCAGACAGCGGTGGTGTACATCTTGACGGGCAACATGGAACGGTTTCCTTGAGGTGTTCAGGCCAACAATTCAGGCTTTCTCAACCGGAAGATTAGCCTCTTTCCAGGCCTTGAGCCCGCCCGAGAGGGAATGGGCCTGCTCGTAGCCCAGTTTTTTGGCCACCGCCACCGCGCGCTTGGAGCGAATGCCCGAGGCGCACACCAGAATAAGGGGCTGGGTTTTGCTGCGCGCCACGCCGTCCAGCTGTGTCTCGAGTTGATCCAGGGGCACATGACGAGCGCCCACCAGGTGGCCGGCGGCATATTCTTCGGCCGAGCACACATCGATGACTTGCGCCTTCTCGCGGTTGATCATCTGCACCGCCTGGTTCGGGCTGAGGCCAGCGCTGGCTGCGCCTTGCAGGGTGGGCAGCATGAGCATGACGCCCGAGGCCAGCGCCACGGAGATGAGCATCCAGTTGTCAAGAATGAATTTCAAAAGAGAGCCTTTGGTCAGACAGGGTGGCCCACATTCTAAAATCACCGGGTGTTGGCTGGTTGGCTGGGTCGTCAAGTCCCTGCAGCGCTCACGGGCGCGTCTCTTGGCCTTCCAGATCCTGTTTCCTTACTTTGTTGTTCAACATGTACAAGCTTGTCCTGATCCGCCACGGCGAATCCACCTGGAACCTCGAGAACCGATTCACCGGCTGGACCGATGTGGACCTCACCCCCACCGGGGTCGCGCAAGCGCAGAAGGCGGGGCAATTGCTGCGCGAAGCAGGCTATGAATTTGACATCGCCTACACCAGCGTGCTGCGCCGCGCCATCCACACCCTGTGGCACTGCCTGGACGCGATGGAACGCGCCTGGCTGCCGGTGCACAAAAGCTGGCGCCTGAACGAGCGCCACTATGGTGCCCTGCAAGGCCTGAACAAGGCCGACATGGCCAAGCAGTACGGCGACGAGCAAGTGCTGGTGTGGCGCCGCAGCTATGACACGCCGCCCCCCGCGCTGGAAGTTTCCGACCCGCGCAGCGAGCGTGGCGACCTGCGCTATGCCGGACTGGCCCCGGATCAGGTGCCCCTGACGGAATGTCTCAAGGACACCGTGGCGCGTGTCCTCCCCTTCTGGAACGATACCATGGCCCCTGCCATCCGTTCGGGCCAGCGGGTGGTGGTGGCGGCCCATGGCAACTCGATTCGAGCGCTGGTGAAATACCTGGACAACATCTCTGACAGCGATATCGTGGGCCTGAACATTCCCAACGGCATTCCGCTGGTGTATGAGCTGGACGCCTCGCTCAAACCGATACGCCACGACTACCTGGGTGACGCCGAAGCGGCGGCCAAGGCTGCCGCGGCGGTGGCCTCACAGGGGCGTAGCTGAACCCCCACACCCCATGCACCTGCGCACACAGGGGATGAGCTTGACAAGGTATATTGCGTAAATCGTGCCCACGGGCACCCACTCACTCTCCCAACAGGTAGCCACAGGGATATGCGTCAACATCTGAAAATCGCCGGTTGGGTCGCCGCCGGCGCCCTGGCGGGCGCCCTGACCACGGTGTCGCTGCAAACCGGGGCGCGCGGCAACATGGCCCCCCTGCCGCTCGAAGAACTGCAGCAACTCGCCGCTGTGTTCAGCATGGTCAAGAGCGACTATGTGGAACCCGTGGACGAGAAAAAACTCATCACCGATGCCATCTCCGGCATGGTGGCGAGCCTGGATCCGCACTCGCAGTACTTCGACAAAAAATCGTTCAAGGAATTCCGTGAAGGCACCACCGGCCGTTTTGTCGGCGTGGGCATCGAGATCAGCATGGAAGACGGCCTGGTGAAGGTAGTCTCACCCATCGAGGGCTCCCCTGCGTTTCGCGCTGGCCTCAAGTCAGGCGACCTGATCACCAGGATTGACGACACCGCCGTCAAGGGCCTCACCCTCAACGACGCGGTCAAGCGCATGCGTGGCGAACCCAACACCAAGGTGGTGCTGACGATCCTGCGCAAATCCGAAAACCGCAACTTCCCGGTCACCATCACCCGCGAGGAGATCAAGACGGTGAGCGTGAAGGGACGCGTGGTCGAACCCGGCTATGGCTGGATCCGCCTGACCCAGTTCCAGGAGCGCACCGTCGAGGACTTCACCCGCAAGCTGGAAGAAATTTACAAACAAGAGCCACAACTCCAAGGCCTGGTGCTGGACCTGCGCAACGACCCGGGTGGTTTGCTCGATGCCGCCGTCGCGGTGTCGGCGGTCTTCTTGCCCGACAACGTCACCGTGGTGTCCACCAACGGACAGCTGGCCGAGAGCAAATTTGTGTACAAGGCCGCCCCCGAGTTCTACCAGCGCCGCGGCAACAGCGACCCGATCCGCCGCCTGCACGAATCCACCCGTGGGGTGTTCAAGCAGGTTCGCCTGGTGGTGCTGGTGAACGAAGGCTCGGCTTCAGCCAGCGAGATCGTCGCAGGTGCCCTGCAGGACCACAAGCGCGCCACCCTCATGGGCAGCCAGACCTTTGGCAAGGGATCGGTACAAACCGTGCGCCAACTCGGCCCCGACACCGCGCTCAAAATCACCACGGCACGCTACTACACCCCCAGCGGCCGCTCCATCCAGGCCAAGGGTATCGTGCCCGATGTGCTGCTCGATGACACCGCCGAGGGCAGCCCCTTTGCCGCGCTGCGCACGCGCGAAGCCGATCTAGAAAAGCACCTGGCCAGCGGCCAGGGCAACGAGGTGAAGGATGCGACGCGTGAAAAGGCCCGCGAGCAAGCCCTTAAACGCCTGGAGGAAGAAGCCAAAAAGCCGGCGAACGAGCGACGCCTGCCCGAGTTCGGCAGTGCCGAGGACTTCCAGTTGCGCCAGGCCCTGAACCAGCTCAAGGGCCAGCCGGTGCAGGCCAGCAAGACCCTGACCGAGCGTCCAGCCGAGAAAGCGGAGAAGTAAGGGGTGGATGACGCCCAGCTGCTGCGCTACTCGCGCCACATTCTGCTGGACGAGTTGGGCGTCGAGGGGCAGCAGCGACTGATCGACAGCCATGCCCTGATCCTGGGCGCAGGCGGTCTGGGCTCTCCCGTGGCGTTGTACCTGGCGGCCAGTGGCGTGGGGCGCATCACCCTGATCGATGATGACGTGGTGGACCTCACCAACTTGCAGCGCCAAATTGCACACACCACAGAACGCGTGGGGCAACCCAAGGTGGAATCGGCTCGCGACGCCATGCGGTCGCTCAACCCACGGGTGCAGGTGCAACCCCTGCAGATCCGCGCCGATGAGACGGCACTGCTGCGCCTGGTGGCTGAGGCCGATGTGGTGATCGATGGTTGCGACAACTTTGCTACCCGTCATGCGGTCAACCGCGCCTGTGTGCAGCACGCTGTGCCCCTGGTCAGCGGTGCCGTGATTCGACTGGATGGCCAACTCACCACCTACGACACACGCGACGCCGCCTCACCCTGTTATGCCTGCCTCTTCCCGCCCGACCAAGCCCCGGAAGAGGTGCGCTGCTCCACCTTGGGCGTGCTGGCCCCGCTGGTGGGTGTGATCGGTACCTTGCAGGCCACCGAGGCCATCAAGTTGCTGGCGGGCGTGGGGCGAAGTCTGGTTGGACGTTTGCAACTGCTCGATGGCCGCAGTCTGGAGTGGACCGAGATGCGGTTGCGCCGCCAGCCCGATTGCCCGGTATGCCAGCATCGATCCCGATGAGGGGTGTTTTCGCACACGCCCACTGCCGTCAACAACCGCTCTGTAGCAAACTCTCAACAACTGCCGTGCCAGCGCCGAAACTCCCGCGGGGGCATGAGGCCCAGCGGGTGTGCAAACAACCCCCGACGCAACCACTGCGCCTGGCGCTGCAAGGCGTCATAGGGGCCGGGCAGCCCCCGGTAGGTGGGCGACCAGGCGTGGCCCTGAGCCACCATCCAGGCCCCCACATCCTGCCCCTGATGCCAGACTTGCGCCAGCAAGCGACCGTAGGTATCTAGCCGTCCTGACTCCACCTGCACAGGCTGCCCGAGCAAACGGGTGTGCAACGCCCGCCAGGCCTGCTGGCCCCACAGCTGACACCGCTCCGGGGCATCCAAGGCCGCCAGGCGCAGCTTACGGGCTTCACCCCCGTGGTCGGGCTGCACCCACAGGGTATCGCCGTCGCTCACGTGCATCACCTGCCCTGTCCAGGATTTGGCCAGGGCTGACCCATGAGCGAACCCCAGCAAGAAGAGGCCAGCCCACAGCCAGCCCAGCATGCAACGGCCAACGCACTTCAAGTGCCCACTCACGACAGGGTGTGTCATCGCTCGATCGTGCCAGCAGGCGATCCATGGTGGTGAACGCCGCAGTCACTGGGCCTTCGAGTGGCACCCTGTCAGGCGGTGAGAATCCACCCCTCCAGCGGGTCCAGATCGGAGGGCAGGCCATACAGGGCATCCCCCTGGGCGTGTCGCTGGGCAGCCCAGGCCGCCTGCACCATGCAGAGCACGGCGTCCAGGGAGTCGCCGCTGGCGTCGCCCACCAAAGCGTCCTGTTGGGCCGCGCTCAGACGCAGGCGCAAGCCCAGTCGGGTACGACCCTGCGCCAGCGCCTCCAACAGGTCTTTGCGCGCGATCAGGCGCTCGGGCGTCTGCCGAGCTCGATCATCACTTTTATAACTGCGTGTGCCAATCAACTCCCGCGCCAGCAGCCCCGGATACGCCTCCAGCGCCACCCGGGCGCGATCGCCGTCCTGCAAACCCGGCAGATGCACGCCCGCAGCCAACAGGCGCGGCACCGTCACCTGCAGCATGAAGGCCACCGGCGGGTTGATCCACTTCATGGACGGGCTGGACCCGGCCGGCCCGTCGGTGCGACGGTGGGCAAATTTACCCCCCACGGGGCGAGCCTGACAGAACGAGGCGAAGGTGTCACGAATGGTGCTGCGCTCGAGCGCGGCATAGTGGTCCATGCACGCCCGCCATTGCAGGGGCCAGCCCAGCGTCTGGACCAACTCGCGCGGCAACCCGAAGGGCGCATCAAAACCGCCCACCCAAGTCATCGGTTGATGCAAAAACGCAGCCCAGTCCTGCAAGTCTTCGAAACGCAGACACGTGTCGAGCTCCACCACCAGCGTGCCGCGCTGCTCTCGTGCGTGACCCAGGGCCACCACCAACGGTTTGCGCCGTGAGGGGCTGCTGGTGACATCACATCCCAGCACCGGCCAGGCGGATGCAGTCACCGGCTCACACCTGGCGCGGAATGAGCGAGAGAAACTCGCGGCGCAGGTTGGAGTCCTTGAGGAACGCACCGCGCATGACCGAGTTGATCATGAGACTGCCCATGTCCTTCACGCCACGCCAGGCCATGCAATAGTGCGTGGCCTCCATCACCAGCGCCAAGCCATCGGGCTGGGTTTTTTCCTGGATGAGATCGGCCAGTTGCACCACCGCTTCTTCCTGAATTTGCGGCCGCCCCATGACCCACTCGGCCAGACGCGCGTATTTGGACAGGCCAATCACGTTGGTGTGTTCATTGGGCATCACACCGATCCAGACCTTGCCGATCACCGGGCAAAAGTGGTGGCTGCAAGCGCTTCGCACCGTGATGGGGCCGACAATCATCAACTCGTTGAGGCGCTCGGCGTTGGGGAATTCGGTGATGGTGGGTGGGTGCACATAACGACCACGAAACACCTCTTGCACAAACATCTTGGCCACCCGGCGTGCGGTCTCGCTGGTGTTGTGGTCGTGCTCGGTGTCGATCACCAGACTGTCGAGCACGCCTTGCATTTTCTGCTCCACCTCATCCAGGATGGCTTCGAGTTCATCCGGCTGCACAAAGTCGGCAATGTTGTCATTGGCGTGAAAACGTTGGTTGGCCGCGATCAAACGCTCACGGATCTTCACCGAGACGGGAGTTCCCTGGTCAGCGTCACTCATGGTGGGCTTGGCTTTCTTCAACATGTTCACATCCTAACAGCCACAGAGGATCCTGCTGTCGTCAGGGTGAGACAGCGGCTCTTAATAACGCCGCGCCGTCAGGAATATGGCAATCCGCATCAGTGAGTAGGCGCTCCAATCGAGCCAGCGCTGGAACCAGGAGCGACGCTGGTAATCGCTCACATTGACCACCCGCCCGCCTTCGTCCATGGCGCGCAGCAACGCCTCGCGCAAGTCACCTGCCACCGCGGGAGCCTGGGCCACGATGTTGGCCTCGCGTGCCAGCAGCAGGCTCAGCGGGTCGAGGTTGGACGAACCCACGGTCATCCAGCGCGAGTCGATGACCGCCACTTTGGCGTGCAGGTAGCTCGGGGTGTATTCCACAATTTCCACGCCTGCGCTCAGCAGTTGCCCATACACCTGGTACGCGGCGCGGTACGGCACCAGATACTCGTAGCGTCCTTGCAGCAACAAACGCACTTTCACACCGCGCTGCGCTGCCCGCACCAACGCACGACGCAGCTTGCCCCCGGGCAAAAAAAACGCATTGGCGATCAAAATTTCGCGCTTGGCTCGGCCAATGGCTTGCAAATAGCTTTTTTGAATGCTGCGTCGGTGCCGCAGGTTGTCGCGCAGCACCAGCCGGTAGCGCCCCCGGGTATCCGGCAGTGGCGCCGTTTCCGGCTCTCGCAACGTCTCCAGCGCCTCCCCCACCTGGCTGCGCCGCAACTGCTGCGACAACTGCACACGCCACCACAGCTGCGCCATGGTGTCGTGGATGGCCTGCACCAGCGGACCGTGCACCTGCACCGAAAAATCCAGCCGCGGATGCTCGATGCGTCGGCGCTGGTGCGGGTCATAGTGGTCGTCCAGCAGATTCACGCCGCCACAAAACGCCACCGACCGGTCCACCGCACAGAGCTTGCGATGCAGGCGACGCCAGCGGGTGGGAAACCACAGGCCGAATGGGCTGATGGGGTCGTAAATGTGCCACGCCACCCCGGCCTGGGTCCAGCGTTGCGCCCATGGCTTGGGCACCTCGGGCGTACCCACCCCGTCGAGCACCACCCGCACCTGCACACCGCGTTCGGCCGCCGCGGCCAAGGCCTCGGCCACCGTCAGGCTGTCGCCATGAAAATCAAAAATATAGGTTTCAAACAGGATTTCTTCCCGCGCTTGCGACATCGCCACGACCAGCGCAGGAAACAACCCGCGACTGCCTTGCAGCAACTCCAGGCGGTGATCAGCGAGCAATGCTTTAGACACGTTCATGGCAGGGGCTGCAAGGGCCAACGAAAATCGCTGATCAGGGGCAAGTGGTCCGAGAAGCGCCCCCAGGCCGGACCATGCGGTGCAAAGCTGTGGGCGTGCTCCAGGCCCCGGGCATAGATGTAGTCCAGCTGCACCAAAGGCAATCGAGAAGGAAACGTCGGCACGGGCGGCAGGGGGCCCCGGTACAGTCCCGCCAGGCCCAGCGCAGGCGCCAGGCCGGCCCCCCAGTCATTGAAGTCGCCCGCCACCAAGAGTGGCTGGGCCCGTGGCACTTCACGCTGGATGAACCGCTTGAGTTGCTCGACCTGACGGCGACGACTGCCGGCCAGCAGTCCCAGGTGCACGACGATGACATGCAGGGGCTGGGCCTGGCACAACACCTCCACGTGCAACAAACCACGCTGTTCGAGTCGATGGTCCGAGACGTCCTCGTGCTGATGCGTGATCACCGGCCAGCGGGTCAGCAGTGCATTGCCGTGCTCGCCATGACGCGTGAAGGCGTTGGTGCGGTACACCGCGTGGTAGCCCGCAGGGGCCAGGTACTCTGCCTGGGGCTCAACAGGCCAGCGCTCGAAGCGGTGGGCATGGCGTTGATGAAAGCGGCGCACTTCTTGCAGGCACACAATATCGGCGTCAAATTGCTCGATCGCCAGCCCCAGGTTGTGGATTTCCAGGCGCTGACCCGGGCCCACGCCCCGCACCCCCTTGTGAATGTTGTAGGTGGCCACGCGCAGTCGATCCATGGTGAGATTGTGCGCCATGGAGGTTTCAGGGGTAGTGCGCCAACGCAAAGTCACACCGCGGGGCATGACAAACCCCTGACCCCTCCCCAACTGGGACTCAACGCCGCATGGCTGCCGAGTTCCATCTGGGCAACCACAGAATGGCCTCGGCGTTGGAAGGCGAAAACACCGCATCAGCCGCCTCTCGCCAGGGCAACCACTGGTACTCGGTGTGCTCGGCGGGGTTGAGCTGAACCGGCTGTACAGTGGGCACCCGCAAGCCAAATACCCGCTCGGTGTTGCGCGTCACCCCGGGGGGGTAGCGGTGCAGGTAGCGGGGATAAATGTCGTATTCGTTTTCCAGCCCCCAGTCCAGCAGTGCATGCTCTGGGTGTCGGCAGTCGAGGCCGGTTTCCTCGGCCACCTCGCGGCACGCTGTGGCCTCCCAGGTTTCCTCCAAAAAGTCTTGGCTACCGGTCACCGATTGCCAGGTGCCCACATCCACCCGACGGATCAACAGCACCTCCAACGCAGGGGTGTGGATCACCACCAACACCGAGCGCGGGATTTTGTAGGGGCCTGCAGCTGTAGGCGGAGGGGAAGCGTTCATCGAAGGTGACTCATCGGGAGGCATTCTGCGGTAACAACCGTGCAGGGGTCTGGGTGAGATCACGGTTGCACCGGATCGCGACCCTGAAGCTTACACACTGGAGCCGCCCTGTGGCTGCCCGGCTCCGGCAGAGGCCATGTCAACCACAGGCACATCTGCGTGGTCAGCCTGCCACCCGCGTGACCCATGCTGCAATGCAACACCCGCTGGCAGCCCTATGATGGCAAGGCATGTCCACCTCCGACGCCCACCAACAACTGCACCTTGTGTCGGTCAACCGGCGCGGCATTCTGGCCATGAGCCTGTCAATGGCCTGCTTTGTGGCCAACGATGCGCTGGTCAAGCATGTCAGCGCCTCCTTGCCCTCGGGTCAACTCATCTGCGTGCGCGGCCTCATGGCCACCGCACTCATGCTGGCCGTGGCCCAGGGCATGGGCTTGCTCAAGCAGGTTCCCCTGATGGCCAACCGCTCATTGTGGTTGCGCGCCTTCCTGGATGGCATGGCCTCGCTGGTATACCTGACGGCGGTGTTTCACCTGCCGCTGGGCCAGGCCACCGCGATCAACCTGGCCTCTCCGCTGTTTGCCATTCTGATGGCCATGTGGTGGTTGCGCGAGCGTGTCACACTCATGCGCGGCCTGGCCGTGATCACCGGCTTCTTCGGTGTCCTGATGGTGGTGCAACCCGCCGCCGACGCCTTCAATGCGTACTCGTTGCTGGCGGTGTTGGGCACCATGCTCCACGCCACCCGCGACTTGTTGACCCGGCGCATTCCGGCCCACATTCCGGCGGTGCTGATATCGCTCTCGACTGCCTTGTCCGTGGCCGTGCTGGCCGGACTGCTGTCGCAGTTCCAGGTCTGGCAACCCCTGTCCCTGGCCAGCTTGCTGCAACTGGGCTTGGCTGCCGTGTTTCTGTGCTCGGGCTACTACACCTTGATTTTGGCCATGCGCAGCGGCGACGTGAGCGTGATCGCGCCTTTTCGCTACAGCGGCTTGCTCTTCGCTCTGGTACTGGGTTACCTGCTGTGGGACGAAATGCCCAACTGGCTGGCCTGGATCGGTATCGCCCTGTTGGTGGGCAGCGGCCTGACCATTCTGCAGACCGAGCGTCGGCGCCAGCAGGCCGCCGAGCGACACATGGAGGGTTTACCCCCCAAGCCCTGAAGCCTTGGGTATCCCCCATTGTTCAAGGTCCCCTGACGAGCGGAGACTGTCGGCCAGACCCGCTGACCCGCACTTTCCCCCTTCGCTTCACACCCCCCACGTTTACCAATGTTTCAACAGGAGAAGACATGATCCAGACCCGACACGTATTTCAGATCGTCCTGACCGTGCCCAGCATCGTCGACGTGGGCCAAACCCCGCAGGGCGGTCGCAAGATCGCGCATGTCAGCGGCGGCACCTTCCAGGGTGAGCGCCTGCGCGGTACCGTGCAAGCCGCCCCGGGCGGTGACTGGCTGTTGCTGCGCAACGATGGCGTGCTGATGCTCGATGTGCGCTTGACCCTGGAAACCGATGACCACCAGCTGATCTACATGTCCTACCGCGGCATGCGTCATGGGCCCAAAGAGGTCATGGAACGCCTGGGCCGCGGCGAGGCCGTCGACCCGGCCAGCTACTACTTCCGTGCCCTGCCGAGTTTTGAAACCGCCTCAGAAAAATACAGCTGGCTCAACCGCGCCATGTTCGTGAGCAGCGGCTTCCGTCAAGCCAGCGGCCCCACGTACGATGTGTATGAGGTCCTCTGACCCCTCCCACCGCGGCCGCCTGACTGCCTCAGGGGTAGTGCACAATGGTTGATATCCGCTCCCTCAGGGGGCGTGATACCCATCAGACAGGGGTGCAAACACGACACCCCACCAGACTTTCATTCCAAGGAGATTTCATGAAGCTGTTCACAACCTCGCTGTCCCGTCGCCTGGTCGGCGCACTGGCCCTCGGACTGGGCATGGGCTGGCCCATGGCCCAAGCCCAACAAGCGCCGCAGTTGCCCCCTGGTTACAAGGCCGAATACAAACTCTCGCTGGTGGTCGGTACCGCCTTCCCCTGGGGCAAAGGCGGTGAGATCTGGTCCAACCTGGTGAA
>JACCDL011194021.1_pt1 | contig 43077 bp, 38 predicted proteins | sample 7441931 | NCBI WGS metagenome assembly JACCDL01 (sample SAMN15323437, study PRJNA562643) | freshwater metagenome | isolation source: river surface water | place: USA:Blue River Watershed | collected 2017-08-16
GATAAATGCTGTCGTCTTTGGCGCGTCAAAAGACAAAAAACCACGGCTAGCGTGGCTTTTGGGGGGCAACTTCATTTTTTGAGAGCTTTTTGGAGCTCTCGACTATGCCTTGGCGGAGAGGGTGGGATTCGAACCCACGGTACGCTTGCACGTACGCCTGATTTCGAGTCAGGTACATTCGACCACTCTGCCACCTCTCCTGGGTCGAAAACAAAACGGGCGTTGCCGAAAGTTCGCGATTGTAGCAGAAGTCTTACCATGCGAGTAAGTCCACGCCTTTCAGCCCCAATGCACGGCCTTGATGCTCAGGGTGTGAGCACTTTTACGCCGCCCATGTACGGCCACAACGCCTCGGGCACGGTGATGCTGCCGTCTGACTGCTGGTAATTCTCCAGAATGGCTACTAGCGTGCGCCCTATGGCGAGGCCAGAGCCATTTAAGGTGTGCAGCAGCTCGGGCTTGCCCTGCGCATGACGGAATCGCGCCTGCATGCGGCGGGCCTGGAAGGCTTCGCAGTTGGACACTGAGGATATCTCGCGGTAGGTATTCTGCGCAGGTAGCCAGACCTCGAGGTCGTATGTCTTTGCCGATCCGAAGCCCATGTCGCCCGTGCACAGGGTAATCACGCGGTACGGCAGCCCGAGTTTCTTGAGAATGTTCTCGGCGTGGCTACACATTTCTTCCAGCTGCTGGTACGAGTGCTCTGGGCTGGCTATTTGGACCATCTCAACCTTGTCGAACTGGTGCTGGCGGATCATGCCTCGCGTGTCGCGACCATAGCTGCCGGCCTCTGAACGAAAGCACGGCGAATGCGCGACCAGTCGCATGGGTAGTTGTTCGGCGTTGACGATCTCATCACGGACAAAATTGGTCAGCGTGACTTCGGCCGTGGGAATCAGGTACAACGATTCGCCCTCACCCTCCTGCCCACCCTTCTTCACGGCGAACAGATCGGCCTCAAATTTGGGCAGCTGACCGGTGCCGCGCAGAGTATCGCTACTGACGATGTAAGGCGTGTAGCACTCGGTGTAGCCGTGCTCGCTGGTGTGGATGTCGAGCATGAACTGAGCGATGGCGCGGTGCAGCCGGGCGATGCCGCTCTTCATGACGGTGAAGCGTGCGCCGGACAGTTTGGCCCCTGTGTCAAAGTCCAGGCCCAGCGGTGCGCCAAGATCGACGTGGTCCTTGACCTCAAAGTCGAACTGGCGGGGTGTGCCAACCTTGCGCACTTCGACATTGCCAGTCTCATCATGACCCGCCGGGACCGACTCGTGCGGGATATTAGGTATCGCCAACATGAATTCAGACAGCTTGGCCTGCACGACATCGAGCTGATCGGCTGAGGACTTGAGCTCATCGCCAATACCTGCCACCTCCGCCATGACAGCGCTCGCGTCCTCACCCTTGCCTTTCAGGATGCCGATCTGCTTGGACAAACTGTTGCGCTTGGACTGCAGCTCTTCAGTGCGTGTCTGTATGGCCTTGCGTTCGGCTTCCAGCGCATTGAAAGCGGCAACGTCGAGTTTGAATTTGCGCTGAGCCAGACGGGCGGCGACGGCGTCGATGTCCTTGCGGAGGAGTTGGATGTCGATCATGGTGGGTTGGCTGACTTAAGCTTGCTTGGCAAAGATGAGATTGTATCAAGGGCCTCAGCCCTTCTTGCCTGAACTGAGACGGCTGTCCAGCGGGGTTTCAGGATCTCACCCGCTCGGAACCGTCTGGCAGCATAAGCGTTATTCACGGTTCGATCAGACTCTCCGGTACAAAATTGCGCTTCCCTCAAAATCCCGGCAAAGGTGGCCGATTTCAGCGAATCACTTCTTCTTGCCCCGCTCGTGCGCCTCGGCATCCCGCTGCCTCAAATACGCCAGCTTCTCACCGATCTTGCCTTCCAGCCCACGAGGTGTGGGCTGATACCAGTTAGGCTCCGGGATACCCTCGGGCAGATAAGTCTCGCCGGCGGCATAAGCGTCGGGCTCGTCATGTGCATACCGGTAGAGCTTGCCGTAGCCAAGCTGCCTCATCAGTTGGGTAGGCGCATTGCGCAAATGCTCTGGCACCGGACGGGATGTGTCCTTGGAGACAAAGGCTTTGGCGGCATTGTAGGCCTTGTAGGCAGCGTTCGATTTAGCGGCACAGGCGAGGAAGATCGTCGCCTCGGCCAGCGCCAGTTCGCCCTCGGGTGAACCGAGTCTCTCATAGGTATCTGCGGCATTGAGCGTGAGCTGCAATGCGCGCGGATCAGCGAGGCCAATATCCTCGGTGGCCATGCGAATCAGCCGGCGCGCCAGATAGCGAGGATCGGCGCCACCATCGAGCATCCGCACCAACCAGTAGAGCGCAGCATCCGGGTTGGATCCGCGCACGGACTTATGCAATGCAGATATCTGGTCGTAGAACGCGTCGCCACCTTTGTCAAAGCGACGCAGCGTATCACCGAGGCTCTCTTTGAGCAGTGCTCTATCGATGCTTGTCTGCTTATTCTGAAGTGCTGCGCGTAATGCGATCTCGGTATTGTTCAGCAGCTTTCTGCCATCACCATCGGCACTGGCGACCAATATCTGCTTTGCTTCGTCATCGATGCGAATATCACTGTCGAGCGAGAGCGCGCGATCCACCAGCTGCGACAGATCGTCTTCGCTGAGCAATTTCAGCACATAGACCGCAGCACGCGACAGCAGCGCACCATTGACCTCGAATGAGGGGTTCTCTGTAGTCGCGCCGATAAAGGTGAACAATCCACTCTCGACATGGGGTAAAAAAGCATCCTGCTGGCTCTTGTTGAATCGATGAACCTCGTCGACGAAGAGTATCGTCGGACGACCTGAGTTTGCCTGAAACATTTGTGCGCGCTCGACCGCCTCGCGGATATCCTTCACACCAGATAACACTGCAGACAGCGCAATGAATTCTGAATTGAAGCCCTGCGCCATCAGCCTCGCGAGTGTGGTCTTGCCAACACCCGGCGGCCCCCAAAGAATCATCGAATGTGGCTGGCCCGAAGCGAATGCCACGCGCAAAGGTTTGCCGGGTCCGAGCAGATGCTGCTGGCCGATGACCTCATCAAGGGTGGCCGGACGCAGACGTTCTGCCAGAGGTGTGGTCATGGTGGCGGATGATTACTGTTGCAAGACGTCTGCCCCCTTGGGCATCGCAAACTTGAACTGCCCGCTCGGCAGTACCGGATTTTTTTCGAATTTGGTAAACGACAGCAGTGACACCTGACCAAAACTGTCACGTAACTCCATTGCGACGGGTACACCATCCCTGAGGCCTATGCCGATTTTCTCGAACTGCGTATCCTTTGCCTTAGGTATCGCTTGCAGCCATTCAATCCCATCGCGGGCACCTGCTTCAGACAGGGTGAAATTCTTCTCCAAGTCATTACTGCCAAACAGTATTGCTGCCGGGGAGGAGCCAATCGCGTTACCCAGTGTCCTGATCGTGACCTGATTCAGGTCTTTGTCGTAAATGTAGAGTTTCTCGCCATCTGCTTGCAGTACTTGTTCATAAGGCTTCTGGTAAGACCAGATGAATTTCCCAGGACGTGCAAACAGAAAATTTCCGGATGAGGGAGCTGAGGTATGCAGCTTCCCGCCTTCTTCTTTCACCATGCGCTGGGTGAATTCGCCGCGGGCGCTCTTGGTGGCAGCAACAAAAGTGCGGAACTGCTCCAGCGCAGAGGCATTCACCCATAACGGCAGGCATAACAACAGCGGTAAGAGATAGGTTGGCTTCACGTCAAACTCAGGCGGAGGTTTACTCAGGATTACTAGTCGGCACGAGAATGTCGCGATTACCATTCGATTGCATCGCCGAGACGATGCCACTCTGCTCCATCTGTTCAAGCAGGCGCGCCGCACGATTGTAACCAATGCGCAGATGGCGCTGCACCAACGAGATCGATGCACGGCGGTTCTTGAGCACGATGGCGACCGCCTGGTCATACATCGGATCGGCTTCTCCGCTCGGCGCGCCAATGCCACCGATGTCACCACCGTCTTCTGCCACACCGCCTTCAAGTATGCCTTCGATATAGTTGGGCTCTCCCTGAGATTTCAGATGGTCGACCACGCGGTGCACTTCGTCATCAGCGACGAAGGCACCATGCACACGTACCGGCAGACCCGTCCCGGGTGGCAGATACAGCATGTCGCCCATACCTAGCAGTGCTTCGGCTCCCTGTTGATCGAGAATGGTGCGCGAATCAATCTTGGAAGACACTTGAAAGGCGATCCGGGTCGGAATATTGGCCTTGATAAGACCAGTGATCACGTCGACCGACGGACGCTGAGTCGCGAGTATCAAGTGTATGCCAGCGGCGCGTGCCTTTTGTGCGATACGAGCGATCAGTTCTTCGACCTTCTTACCAACCACCATCATCAGATCAGCGAGTTCATCGATGATGATGACGATGGTCGGCAGCTTCTCCAAAGGCTCCGGCGCATCAGGCGTCAGGCTGAACGGATTGGGTATCTTTTCTTCTTTTTTGTCAGCGTCAATGATCTTTTGGTTGTAACCGGCCAGATTGCGCACGCCCAGCTTGGACATCAGCTTGTAGCGGCGTTCCATCTCGTTGACTGCCCAGTTCAGCGCGTGGCCTGCCTGACGCATGTCGGTGACCACGGGGGCCAGCAAATGCGGAATGCCTTCATAAATCGACAGTTCCAGCATTTTCGGATCGATCAGAATCAGCCGCACTTGATTCGGATCGGCCTTGTACAGCAGCGAGAGGATGGTCGCGTTGATGCCCACCGATTTACCTGAGCCGGTGGTACCGGCGATCAGCAAGTGCGGCATCTTGGCCAGATCGGCCACTACCGGATTACCCGCAATGTCCTTGCCCAAGCCAATGGTCAGCAAAGAGCCGTTGTCGTTGTACACCTTCGAACCCAGGATCTCGGTCAGGCGCACGATCTGGCGCTTGGGGTTGGGCAGCTCAAGGCCCATGTAATTCTTGCCGGGGATGGTCTCGACAACGCGGATTGATACCAGCGACAGGGCGCGCGCGAGGTCGCGAGCTAGATTAACGATCTGACTGCCCTTCACACCGGTTGCCGGCTCGATCTCGTAACGCGTGACCACCGGGCCGGGGTAGGCCGCAACGACTTTTACCTCCACGCCAAAATCAGAGAGTTTCTTCTCGATCAGGCGGCTGACGTATTCCAGCGTCTCGACCGTGACAGTCTCTTGTTCTGCAGGCGGTTCATCGAGCAGCGACAGCGGTGGCAGATTAGTGTCAGGCATATCCAGAAAGAGCGACACCTGCTTTTCTTTTTCGACCCGCTCTGACTTGGGCACATGCACCACCTGGGGCACGATCTGTATTGGGGAGGTAGCCTTGGCCTCAACGATACGCGCACGTTCCTGAACGACGACCTCTTCACGCTTGACGGCAGCTTCCTGGCCGACCTTTCGGTCCTGACGTTCGGCATAGAGCTGCATCATCCACTGCGCGAAACTCTCTATCCCACCGCCGAGCTTCTCTGCGACAGCCATCCACGACACATGGAAGCACAGGGAAAAACCCAAACCAAACAGCATCAGCAAAATCAGCGTGCCACCATCAAAGCCAAAGGTTGTCTGAGCGGCTCCACCGACCAGCTCGCCCAGCACACCGCCGGGATCGCGAGGCAGCTTCACCTTCAGCGTGTACATGCGCACGTACTCCAGGCTGGAGCTACCCAGGATCAACATCACGAAACCAGCGATACGGATGACCAGCTCGTAGCGATGCCGCTTCTCGGGTTCTTTTTTCAGCAGAAAGCGGTTAGCCAACTGGCGGTAGCTGACCCAGACGCCCGCCATCAGGGCGACGCTCCACCACCATGCAGAGAACCCGAATACGTACAGCATCAAATCGGCCAGCCAGGCGCCGGCCGAACCGCCCCAGTTGGTCGGACGAAGCGCGATACCTGCATGCGACCAGCCAGAATCGGTCGGGGAATAGGTGAACAGCACCAGCGTCAGGTAGGCACAAGCGACGGCCAGCACTAGCCAGCGGGCCTCGGACAGCAGCCGGATCAGACGGTTCGGCAAGGGATCGGGCGTGGGCTCCGGCGGCGTGCGCGTGTACGAAGTGGTCGTTCTTGTCATGAAATCCAGGTTTTGCTGTAGTTTCTGCAGGCTGCTGCTGCCGCCGGTACCAGACGCTCAGTTCCACTATAATTTCGAGCTTGCGGCGCTGATCGGTGCGGCAATATCGCATGAATCAACCCGAGATGATACTCCCTCCCGGAAGGCTTTTTCCTCTCCGCCAAGCTCCTGCTATCGCATTCTGCTTCACCTGTTAACTTGTCCATTTCAGAAGAATCCCATGTCCAGCCCCAAACATGCTCGTGTACTGATCATTGGTTCCGGCCCTGCCGGCTACAGCGCTGCGGTGTATGCCGCGCGCGCCAACCTCAAACCGGTGCTAATTACCGGCGTCGAACAAGGGGGTCAGCTGATGACCACCACCGACGTAGAAAACTGGCCAGGCGATCCCATGGGCGTACAAGGGCCTGAGCTGATGCAGCGACTGCTGCAGCATGCGGAGCGCTTCAATACCGAAATCATTTTTGATCATATTCACACCACGCATCTAAAAGAAAAGCCTATCCGTCTGGAAGGCGATTCCGGCGTGTACACCTGCGATGCACTAATCATCGCTACCGGCGCGTCAGCCCAGTACCTTGGCCTGCCCTCTGAGCAGGCCTTCATGGGCAAGGGCGTGTCGGCCTGCGCAACCTGCGATGGTTTCTTCTACCGAAATCAGGAAGTTGCCGTGGTGGGCGGTGGCAATACGGCTGTGGAAGAGGCGCTCTATTTGTCGAACATCGCCAGCAAAGTCACCGTGATCCATCGGCGGGACAAATTCCGCGCCGAACCCATCCTGATCGACCGACTGATGGCAAAAGCCGAAGAAGGCAAGGTCGCGATCGAATGGAATCACACGCTCGAGGAAGTCACCGGTGATGAGAGCGGCGTGACCGGGCTGGTGATCAAGTCCACCAAAGATGGTCATGCCAAACCCCTGACCGTCCATGGGCTGTTTGTAGCGATCGGCCACAAGCCGAACACTGGTATCTTTGACGGTCAGATTGAGATGCGCAATGGTTACATCATTACCCGCAGCGGGCTCGAGGGGATGGCCACGATGACCAGCATTGAGGGCGTGTTTGCTGCTGGCGATGTGCAAGACCATGTGTATCGTCAGGCGATCACCAGCGCCGGTACCGGCTGCATGGCAGCGCTGGATGCTCAGCGCTATTTGGAGAGTCTGGAGTAACACACCGGCACTGCTGCCGCAGTTCCTTTCCGAAGGAGGCCTGCATGATCAAGGACCTTGCCCAGCTCAAGGCATTGCAGCAACGACTCAAGGCGAATGCCGAGGCCGCCAGCAAGGCCGAACGCGAACGCCGCGAGCAAGAGCGCGAAGCGAATCTGTTCCGACATAGCGTGGCCGATGTCACGCCGATCAAGGCGGCGCCTCGTGTCCCCTTGCCCACGCCGCGTCCACTTCCGATTGCACATCAGCGCATGGCGGATGACGAAGCCGCGTTACAGGAATCGCTGTCGGATGAGTTCAGCATCGATACCTTGCTCGATGTCGACGAGACCTTGAGCTACGCGCGCGGTGGCATTGGCCCGGATGTGATGCGCAAATTGCGCGGAGGTGGCTGGGTCATGCAGGACCAGCTGGATCTGCATGGCCTGCGCACCGATCAGGCGCGGGAGGCGCTTGGTCAGTTCATACGAAACTCTGTAAAACGTGGGTTTCGCTGCGTGCGCATCATTCACGGCAAGGGGCTTGGTTCGATGAACAAGAAGCCCGTGCTCAAGAGCAAAGTACGCAACTGGCTAGTGCAAAAGGATGAGGTGATCGCCTTCGTACAGGCCCGCGCTGCAGATGGCGGCAGCGGGGCATTGATGGTGCTGCTGAAGGGCTGATTTCCCCGCTTCGTCATCCCGGCGCAAGCCGGAATCCGTGCTTACTCCGGCACCAGGCTTACACAGCCTCGACGCCGGTCTCGCCGGTACGAATGCGAATCACCTGCTCCACCGCCCGAACAAAAATCTTCCCATCACCGATCTTGCCCGTACGCGCGGCCTTGACGATCGCCTCGACCGCATGGTCGACCACATCATCGCTCACTACGGCCTCAACTTTCACCTTCGGCAAAAAATCGACCACATACTCGGCACCACGATACAACTCGGTATGACCTTTTTGTCGACCAAAGCCTTTGACCTCGGTGACGGTCAGGCCGGTGACGCCCACGGCAGCCAGTGCCTCACGAACTTCGTCAAGTTTGAAAGGCTTGATGATGGCGGTGATCTGCTTCACAGAATGCTCCTTGTCAACGTGTGTGAACTTTAGTCTTTGCTTTACTCTTTGAACTTCGAGGTAATCGGATAACGCCAGTCGCGCCCGAAAGCGCGGTGCGTGACACGCGGGCCGACTGGGGCCTGCCGGCGCTTGTATTCGTTGATCTTGATCAGCCGTACAACCCGCTCGACATCTTCCTTACGATACCCGGCGGCCAGCAGTTCTGCAACGCCCTGTCCTTCTTCCATGTACATCCTCAGAATACCGTCCAGCACCTCATAGGGCGGCAGGGAGTCCTGATCGGTCTGATTAGGCCTCAGTTCCGCCGAGGGCGCGCGAGTCAGGATACGCCCAGGGATGACCTCGCTGATGCTATTTCGGTAATGGCACAGCCGGTAGACCAAGGTCTTGGCGATGTCTTTGATCACCGCGTAGCCGCCCGCCATGTCCCCATACAAAGTGCAATAACCGGTCGCCATTTCGCTCTTATTGCCGGTGGTGAGCACGATCGCGCCGGTCTTGTTGGAGAGTGCCATGAGCAACGTACCACGGATGCGCGCCTGAAGATTTTCTTCCGTCGTGTCCTCGGGCAGCCCTGCAAACATCGGAGACAGCGAGGCATTGAATGCATCGAAACAGGCGGCTATCGGTATCTCGTCATAACGAACACCCAGCCTCGCCACCATATCGCGCGAGTCAATCCAAGAGATCTCGGCGGTGTAAGGCGAAGGCATCATGACCGCGCGCACCTTCTCAGCACCGAGCGCGTCGACCGCGATCGCCAGCGTCAGCGCCGAATCGACACCGCCAGACAAACCGATGATGGCGCCTGGAAAACCGTTCTTGCTCACGTAGTCGCGTACGCCCATCACCAGCGCGGAGTACACCTGAGCATCTGTCGATAACGCCTCGGGTACGCGCTGAGGCTGCGGCTGTGCTGTATCAAATTCGACCACCACCAGCGATTCCTCGAATGATGGGAGCTGAACACAGACGGCACCCGCAGCATTCATCACAAATGAGGCGCCGTCGAACACCAGTTCATCCTGCGCGCCCACCAAATTGGCATACACCAGCGCCATCCCTTGAGTGATGACCTGCTCGCGCATGACATCCAGCCTCAGGTGCTGCTTGTTCATGTGGTAGGGCGACGCATTCGGCACCAGCAGTACCTGCGCACCTGCGGCGCGGGCTTTGGCAGGCATCTCGGGAAACCAGGTATCTTCGCAAATGTTGATCGCGAAGCGCGTCCCTTTGACGTTGAATGTGCAAACATCATCGGCTGGGCTGAAATAGCGCTTTTCATCGAACACGGTGTAATTCGGCAGCGCGTGTTTGCGATACGTCGCGATCAGCCCGCCATTACACAGTACCGAGGCGGCGTTGTAGCTCAGCTCGCCCTCTTGCAGCGGATGCCCGACGATGACGTGCAGATCTTTAAGGTCAGCCAGACTGGCGGCCAGGGCTTCCAACGCCTGTCCCGATTTTGCGTAGAATGAACGTCGCAGCAGCAGATCTTCGGGCGGGTAGCCAACCAGCGATAGCTCGGGCGTGAGCACGATGTCCGCCCCAAGGGCAGCAGCCTGCCGCGCCGCGCGGGCGATGCGTTCGCTGTTGCCGGCAAGATCTCCGACCGTGCTGTTGATCTGAGCGATCGCGACATGGACTGCACGCTGGCTTTTCATCGATAAAGTCGCTTCAAAGACGCTTCTGAAAGGGCAATTCTGCAAAACCGGAATTATCGCACGCGCATACTATCCAGTCTGGACGAGGCTGGGGCATCCGCTTGGGATGCGCTGGTGAGTTCACAGCCGCATCCGACGCCCTTCCTGTCGTATGCCTTCCTGCATGCGCTGCATGAATCGGGCAGCGCGAGCGAGAATACCGGCTGGCAGCCGCACTATCTGAGTCTGTGGCAGGACGATGCGCTGGTCGCTGCACTGCCAATGTATGCGAAGTTGCACTCCTATGGTGAATACGTGTTCGACTGGGCGTGGGCAGACGCCTACCGACGCAACGGGCTGGAGTACTACCCCAAACTGTTATCGGCGATACCGTTTACCCCGGTGACTGGCAGCCGCTTGCTGGCGACAGACGACCATGCGCGCGCGGCACTGATCTCCGCCTTGCTAGGTGTGCAGGAAACCAGCCGCCTCTCCTCCACGCATATCCTGTATCCCCCCGAAACCGAGGCCCGGTTGCTGGAGGATGCCGGTTTCATGCTGCGTAAGGGTGTGCAGTTTCACTGGCGGAACGAAGGCTACGACCACTTCGAGCAGTTCCTGGCTACGCTGGAGCAAAAAAAACGCAAGAACATCCGCGCAGAGCGGCGCAAAGTTGCGGAGGCAGGTATCTCGATGCGGCGCCTCCCGGGCAGCGATGCGACAGAATCCGACTGGACATTCTTCAAGCGCTGCTATGACCATACCTACCGAGCGCACTACTCGACACCCTATCTGAACTTGGATTTTTTTCTGCGCATCGGCGAGGCGATGCCAGAGAATATTCTTCTCGTCATCGCAGAACGGGACGGTAACCCGATTGCGTCATCGCTGCTGATTCACGATCAGCAGGCGCTCTACGGTCGCTATTGGGGCGCGATTGAGCACCACCCTTGCCTGCATTTCGAGACGGCTTACTATCAGCCGCTGGAATTCTGCATCGAGAAAAAAATTGCTGCGTTCGAGGGCGGCGCTCAGGGGGAGCACAAGATGGCGCGCGGCTTCCTTCCTCAGCAGACGTGGTCTGCTCACTGGCTCGCGCATCCTGATTTTTCAGATGCGGTCGAACGCTTTCTGGCACGCGAAGGCGAAGGCGTCAGCGCCTATGTCGATGAGCTCAATGAACGCAATCCGTTTCGTGCTGCGTCACCATGACACGGCCATGAAAAAGGCGCCGCATGCGGCGCCCTCGGCAGACAACAACTGATAACGACTCAGAAGTTCGGCTTGCTGGCTGCTTTTTTGTAGTTCTCGACTCCGCTCATGATCTCGTCACGAGCCTCCTCCGGGCCATACCAGCCATCGACCTTCACCCACTTGCCCGGTTCGAGATCTTTGTAGTGCTCAAAGAAATGCTGTATCTGCTGCAGACGAAGGTCGTTCATATCGCTGGGCTTTTGCCAGTGCGTATAAATCGGCAGCACTTTATCCACGGGCACAGCAAGCACCTTCGCATCACCGCCGGACTCGTCCTGCATTTTCAAGACGCCGATAGGACGGCAGCGTACGACCACGCCGGGAAGTAATGGGAAAGGCGTGATCACCAGTACATCGACGGGATCGCCGTCATCTGCAATTGTGTGCGGAACGTAACCGTAGTTACATGGGTAGTGCATCGATGTGCCCATGAAGCGGTCGACGAAAATCGCACCAGATTCTTTGTCCACTTCATATTTGATCGGATCCGCGTTCATCGGGATCTCGATCACCACATTGAAATCGTTCGGCAAGTCGCGGCCGGCCGGCACCAGGTTCAAACTCATCTTGACCTCAGAGGTTGTAAATTAAAAACCAAAGCCCAAGATTATAGCCCGGCCTGCTTGCCGCTTCCTTACTGCGGGGATAATGACGGATCGATCAGTGACTGTTTAAAAATCTACAACACAGTCTGCTGCGTGGTGAGGGCGCACCGACGATAATGCTCTGCCGCTGCCTCGGTTTGATTGAGTGCTTCGTGCAGTTGCGCAAGTCGGAGATGGGCCTCCTGACGAACCGCGAGATCACCACCTGACAGAGACTGTTCCAGATGCCGCTGCGCTTTGCCCCACAGCTTTTGGCGGAAGCACAGCACCCCTAGCGCCAGCGCAATCTCGGTATCGTTCGGTCGCTCGCGCAACCAGTGCTCGCAATGCTCGATCTGTTTCAGCAGCGTCGCAGAGCCCTCGGGTGCTGCACATTGGCGATAAGCGCGCAGCAACCGTGGATCCCACTGTGCGGCCAGCGCACTCTCGATGATCGCCGCCGCCTCGATCTGTTGACCGATCTTCATAAAGGCGCTCGCTGCCTGCACCGCAACGACTGCGCTGTGCCGGTCTTCAGTCGGAACCTTTGACCATAACAACTTGAGAGACTCGGGGTCTTCGCTGGCCTTGGGCATCAATGCCTCATAGGCCATGTCACGCAGCCGGCGGGACAGTGCCGGGTGCAGCGACTTGTGCTTGTCCAACAGCCGCACCAGCCGCAGCACCTCGGGCCAATTACGCGCATTTTGGTGCACCTTGAGCGCGAGCTTGAGCGCTTGCGTGTGACGTATGCCTGCATTGTTCAGCGCCTGAAGCGCTTCGAGCGCGACATCCGTTTCTTTGACATCCTCCGCCAGCAATTCGACAGTAGTCATCAGCCGCGCGGTGCGCAGGTTGTCATCGATCTGGGCTTTTTCCAGCCAGTCATCGCGGCGCGACGGTTGCTGCAAGCGTTGCGCTGCTCGCGCGCCGATCAGCGCCGCCAGTCCAGCATGGTCGGGGGAGAGCAGTGCGCGCTCGGCCAGCTTCTCTGAGCGACCAAAACGCCCCTCCAAAAAGCTTTGCAGCGACTCATTCAGTGCGCGGCCAGACTCGCGCAGCTGCCGCGTGGCGCGATATTGCTCGACCCGGCGCGGCATCGCCAGCGTCGCCCTGATCGCGGTAACGATTGCCAGTAGCAGTGCAAAGACGGCGACAAGCAGTACGACGAAAAAATTCAGTGAGAGATCAACCCGGTAGGGCGGATAAAACAGCACCACATTACCCGGATTGAAGCGCGCCAGCACGGCAAGACCGATAGCGGATGCAAACAGAATCAGTAGCCAGATGAAGAAACGCATATCCGCCTGCTGGTTCAGGGTCGCGAACGCGACTGACGTACGGCGGCCAGGCTGTGCGACAGCGTGGGCATGTCGATATTCAGCACGCTGTCCTGCAACTGGCGGATGATTTCATGCGCTGCCTGAGTCGGCCTTGCCCGCGTATCGAAATAGCGCAGCAGCGCGCGATCAGCTTCCAGTAGATCGCTCCGGAAGGCCGAGTCATTGCGCGACAACAGTGCCATGCGCGCATTCAGCAACCGGAGCTTGAGATTCTCGCGCGCGAAGAATGCTTCCTCCGGAGAGAGCAGCAGCGCTTCAGGGTTGTTCACCGAGCGCACTCGCACCAGCTGACGAATCTCATTCCATAGATCGCTGCTCCAGGCAGTCCAGCGCTGCAGTAACGCAGTGCGCCAGTCATCTGCCGCACTGGCTTTGGCGTTCCTGTCCTCTTTGCCGGAGTCCTTGGTGGCATCCTTGGAGAGTTTTGACTTCGGCGAGGGTGCGACAACAAATGGCTTTTCATCAGACAGCAGTGGAATCAGATCCACCTGCCCGATCAGCGCATCGATGCGCACCGCAATACCGGTCAGATCGACGCTGGGCAAACTCTTGAGATTATCGATGTCACGCGCAATCGCCCGGCGCACGGCGATGAATTGAGGGCGATCAGCTCGAGACAGTCGTGCATCGGCATTTTGTAAGGCAATCAGCGCACCACGCACGTTACCGGCCAGTTGCAATTGCTGGCTAGCCGTTGACAGTACTTGTTCAACCTCCGCCAGCGCCCAATCATCGCGATTTTTTGCCAGGTCCTGGTACAGCTGCTCCAGCGCCAGCTGCTGGCCTTGCGACTCGACCTGCTTGGCTTCCAGTACCGCCACCTTGCCCTGGAGCGCCTTGACCTCATCATCGACGCGATTGGCGATCAGCTTGGTCTGGGTATTCAGGTTTTCGCCGGACTGCAGCCGCTGTGCAAGTTCGCGGCGCAAGTCGCTGATATCGGTGCGAGAAGTCCACCACTGCAGGGCCAGCAGAAAGACCAGCAGGCCGATGGCCAGCCGCTGCCGCGAATCACGGCTTTCAAGTGATGCAGGCATGCGCGGCCGCCATTCATGCCAGCGGCCGGGGGCCGGCGCTGCGGGCGTGTTTGGATCGCCTTCTGTGGCGGGTGCGGCAGAGGCGGCCGTCGGTGCCTCAGGATGTGCGGGCGCTGCGGGCGCGTCCGCAAGGGGCGCGGCAGCATGAGCAGCGCTTGTCTGGGCTGCGCTTGTCGCCACCGGCTCCGGCGGCGAAACTGACGAAGTGGGAGTGGACGGTTCGCTCATGGTCGCGATTGTATCGCGCCAATCAAGGCTTCGTCGCCAGAAACCGTCTGGATCACGACCGCAAATTCAAGCTCGCGAGCAGTTTCAGCGATACGCTCGTGCGGAACAATCAGGCAAGCCTCACGCAGACGCGCCCAACCCATGTCTCCGCAGACCTCGAGTGCGGCAGATTTCAGATAACGCAGCGCCTCCGAGCTGGTAATGACCCAGTCGCAGCCCTCGGCGATCAGGTCTTGGAGCTGCTGCCGGCGTGCATTGTCCAGCGCGGGTGAGCCACGTCGGTAAGCCGCGATCTGCTCCACTATCACGCCAGCTTCCCGCAAACGGTCGGCGAGCAGCTCGCGCCCAGTCTCTGCACGTACGATGAGCACCTTTTTGCCGCGGAGTGCGGGCAAGTCCAATACCTCCACGAGTGTTTCGGAGTCGGTGCGGCGGGTGTCGGCCGGACTGACGACCCGGGCGGTTGCATCTGTCAAGCCGTGCCGCGCCAGCGCCTGCCGGCTGCCATCGCCGACCACCGCGGCGATCACGCCGGCTGGCCATGCGATCAGATGCGCGAAGGTAGCGTCAATCGCATTCGGGCTGACGAAGGCCACCATGGCGAAGTCAGTGAGACGGTCAAGCGTGGCTCTCAGCGCACCCGCGTCTGGCAGTGGCTGTATATCGAGCAGCGGGAAAACACGAGCATCAATGGATTGTGCGGACAGCCGCGCAGCGAGTGGCTCGGCCTGAGCCAGCGGGCGGGTGATGACCACGGGCGTCTTTTTCACGCCTGTTTCACGCCTTACTCAGTCTTGCAAGCAGCAAGAATCGATTGCGCATCCTGCGCCTCCAGCACGCGGGCAATTTCTTGGCCCAGCGCCTCGGGTGAGACCGCGGACCCGTTGACCTCGGCACGGGCGATTCGCTTGCCGTCGGGGGTGGCTACCATCGCGCGCAAGCGCATGACATCGTTGTTCACAGTGGCGAAGGCCGCCAGCGGTATCTGGCAGCTGCCGCCAAAATTGCGCGAGAGCGTGCGTTCGGCACGCACTGCAAGCTCGGTATCTGTGTGGTTCAGCGGTGCCAGCAAATCCTGCAGATCACTGCGCCCGGAAGGTATTTCGATTGCCATTGCACCCTGACCTGGCGCGGGAAGGCTGTCATCGGGCTCGATGAAACTGCGAATGCGTTCGGCCATGCCCAGCCGCTTCAGGCCCGCAGCAGCAAGAATGATGGCATCGTATTCGCCACGATCGAGTTTGGCCAGACGCGTATCGAGATTACCGCGCAACGGCTGGATCAGCAGTTGCGGAAAGCGCGCGGCGATCAGGGCCTGGCGCCGAAGGCTGCTGGTGCCAACAACAGCGCCAGCAGGCAGATCGGCAAGGCTCTGGTATTGGTTGGACACGAAGGCATCACGAGGGTCCTCGCGCTCGAGCACAGCAGCCAGCTCGAAACCTTCGGGCAGCTCCATCGGCACATCCTTGAGCGAGTGCACCGCCAAGTCGGCCGCGCCCTCTTGCATCGCGACTTCCAGTTCTTTGACGAACAGGCCCTTGCCGCCCACTTTGGACAGGGTGCGATCCAGAATCTGATCGCCGCGGGTCGTCATGCCGAGAATTTCCACTGTGCTGTGGGGATATAATTGGAGTAAGAGCGCCCGGACCGTTTCAGCCTGCCACATGGCCAGACGGCTCTCACGAGACGCAATGACCAGCTTTCCGGAAAATGATGAGTTCAACTCGGCCTCTCTGCTCTGTGTTTCGGGTTAGCTGCGCATGGCTAGCACAGCGTTCGATCTGCTCGTCATTGCTAAAAAATGTTCGTTGGATTCTATCACGCGACCTCTGCACGACCTGACCAACATCTGGGTCGTCCCACTCGACGCTGAAAGCACACCACCACCATGGCCATCAAAAAGAAACCAGCCGCTCCATCCCCGAGAAAAACCCAGGACAAAGACGCGCCCCTGAGAGAAGACATTCGCCTGCTGGGCCGCTTGCTCGGCGACGTTGTGCGTCATCAGGAAGGCGAAGCGGTGTTCGAGATCGTTGAAACCATTCGACAAACCGCCGTTCGATTTCGCCGCGAATCCGATGCGGCCGCCGGCGCGGACCTTGACAAGCTGCTGAAGAAACTGACCCGAGACCAGACCAATTCGGTGGTGAGAGCTTTTTCCTATTTTTCTCATCTCGCCAATATCGCGGAAGACCAGCATCACAACCGCCGCCGCCGAGCTCACCTAATGGCTGGTTCAGCGCCACAACCGGGCAGCGTTGCAGCCACGTTATCCAAACTTGACGCAGCGGGCGTCACTGGCAAAGCCGTCCAATCGTTCTTCACCGATGCACTGATCTCGCCTGTGCTCACTGCGCATCCGACCGAAGTTCAAAGGAAAAGTATTCTCGATGCCGGACGTGAGATCGCTCGGCTGCTCGCGGCTCGCGACCTGCCCCTGACTGCCTCAGAGCGGAATCGCAATACGCAGTTGCTCCACGCGGAAGTTACCAAATTGTGGCAGACGCGCATGCTTCGTTACTCGAAGCTTACTGTGGACGACGAGATTGAAAATGCATTGTCGTTCTACCGAATCACTTTTCTGCGCGAACTGCCGGGTCTGATGGAAGACATCGAGCACGAGTTTACGCAGCAATATCCTCACTCCAAACACCTGTCGATGCCACCTTTCATTCAGATGGGCAGCTGGATCGGCGGCGATCGCGATGGTAATCCGAACGTGAATGCCTCGACCATGTCGCGCGCGATGTCGCGCCAGTCGACAACGATTCTGGATTTTTATCTCGACGAGGTACATGCGCTGGGTGCTGAGCTCTCGATTTCCACGCTGCTGGTATCGGTCAGCCCGGAGCTCGAGGCCATGGCGGATGCCTCGCCGGACAGCTCACCGCATCGTACCGACGAGCCGTATCGGCGTGCGCTGATCACCGTGTATGCCCGTCTGGCCGCTACCGCACGTAAACTGGGCGTGACCAACATCCTGCGACAGGAAGTCTCTGCGCTGACTCCTTACAATCACATCAGCGAATTCACCGCTGATCTGGATGTGATCAGCGATTCGCTGCGAGCAAATCATGGGCTGGCACTGATACGGCCACGCCTCAACACGCTACGCCGCGCTGCAGATATTTTCGGTTTTCATTTGGCGACGCTCGACATGCGGCAAAGTTCCGATGTCCACGATCGCGTGCTGACAGAGCTGTGCCGCGAAGCTGGCGTGTGCGCTGATTACTCCGCATTACCCGAAGAAGACAAGATTGCGCTTTTGTTATCCGAGCTGTCGCAGCCGCGTCTGCTGCGCTCGCCCTACCTGACTTACTCTGACGAGACAGTATCCGAACTTGCCGTTCTCAAGATGGCGCGTCTTGTGCGTGAACAATTCGGTGCGCGTGCGATTCGCAACTACATTATCTCTCACACAGAAACCGTATCCGACCTGCTGGAAGTTCTGCTACTGCAAAAAGAAACCGGCCTCATGCGTATATCTGGGCACGGCGAGCCATCCCAAGCTGAGCTGATGGTGATTCCGCTGTTCGAGACGATCCCCGACTTGCGAAATGCACCTTCTATCATGGATAGTTGGCTGGGTATGCCATCTGTGCGTGCGCTGGTGCGGCAGCAAAGAGAACTGCAGGAAGTCATGCTCGGCTACTCTGATTCGAACAAGGACGGCGGTTTCCTGACCTCGAACTGGGAGCTGTACAAAGCCGAGGTGGCACTGGTCAAAGTGTTTGAGCATCATGGCGTGAAGCTCAGACTGTTCCACGGCCGAGGCGGTACGGTGGGCCGGGGCGGCGGACCGAGTCACGAAGCGATTCTGGCGCAACCTGCGGGCACGGTGAACGGCCAGTTCCGACTGACCGAACAGGGAGAAATCATCGCCTCCAAATTCTCCAACCCTGAAATCGGTCGTCGCAACCTTGAACTGGTCGTTGCTGCCGTGATCGAGGCTAGCCTGACGCCGCTGCAAACGGACGGCAAGCTGGCACAGCAGCGCCACGGGTTCGAGCAAGTGATGGATTCGCTGTCAAGTCACGCCTATCGCGCGTATCGCGATCTGGTCTATGAAACACCCGGTTTCACGGATTATTTTTTCTCGGCCACACCCATCTCCGAGATCGCCGAACTGAACATCGGCTCGCGCCCTGCATCGCGCAAGTCGACGCGTCGCATCGAAGACCTGCGCGCCATCCCCTGGGGCTTCTCGTGGGGACAATGCCGTCTGCTGCTGCCAGGCTGGTACGGCTTTGGCAGTGCAGTAGAGGCCTGGCTGTCCGATGACAGCAGCGCCGCAAGAGCCAAAAAACTAGCGACCTTGAAAACGATGTTCCGCGAGTGGCCGTTTTTTTCTACGCTGTTATCCAACATGGATATGGTGCTATCCAAGACCGACCTTGCCGTAGCGTCGCGGTATTCCGGCTTGGTGGCTGACAAGAAGTTGCGCAATGCGATTTTCAAGCGCATCACCGCTGAGCTGGAGTTAACTACTGAATGCTTGTCGATGATCACAGGCTCGAAAGAGCGGCTGGCCAACAACCCGACGCTGGCACGTTCCATTAAAAACCGTTTTGCCTACCTAGACCCGTTAAATCACTTGCAGGTCGAACTGATCAAGCGCCATCGCAGCTGGAAAGAGCAAGGACGCGAGACCGATATTCGCGTACATCGTGGCATCCATCTGTCGATCAATGGTATTGCGGCAGGACTCCGAAATACCGGCTGATCGAGAGCGTTCTTGGTCGAGAAACCGGGACCAAAGATTTTCTTGGTCTTTGGATCCCAGCGTCCGTTCGAATGACGGTGTGAGGGCTCCTCAGCTGAAAACGTCCTCCGAACGAAAGCGGCGATCCAACGGGTCTGTGCCTGCTGCGATGCCATGCTCTGGTCGGCACCAGCAAGATAACCATCTCCTTCCTCTATAATCGTGGCCAATCACCGTCTATTCGATCACCATGTCAGATCAATTTTCCAAAAAGGATGAAGCCTGGTCGGCGCGCTTCTCCGAGCCTGTTTCCGACCTCGTGAAGCGCTATACCGCCTCAGTGTTCTTTGATTACCGCCTTGCTGAGGTCGATATCCTAGGCTCACTCGCCCATGCCGAGATGCTGGCGCACCAGAAAATCATCAGCGCGCAAGACTATGCCGATATCCAGCGTGGCATGGCGCAGATTCAATCCGAGATCGCCGCCGGTAAATTCGAGTGGCTACTCGATCTGGAAGATGTACACCTGAATATCGAGAAGCGTTTGACTGAACTGGTGGGTGATGCCGGCAAGCGGCTTCATACGGGCCGCTCGCGCAATGATCAGGTCGCGACCGACATCCGCCTGTACCTGCGCTCGGCGATCGACGACATCGTCGGCTTGCTTAAGCAGCTGCAACTGGCACTGCTCGATCTCGCAGAGAAGCAGGCAGACACCATACTGCCGGGGTTCACGCACATGCAGGTCGCGCAACCAGTGACCTTTGGTCATCACATGCTTGCCTATGTGGAGATGTTCAATCGCGATACTGAGCGTATGCTGGACTGCCGCAAGCGCGTCAATCGTCTGCCGCTAGGCTCTGCCGCGCTGGCGGGCACCACTTTTCCGATTGACCGCGAACGCGTCGCAAAGACACTGGGCTTCGACGAGGTATGCCTGAACTCACTGGACGCAGTCTCGGATCGTGATTTTGCGATCGAATTTTGTGCCGCAAGCGCACTGGTCATGACACATGTCTCGCGATTGTCGGAAGAACTGGTGATCTGGATGAGCCCTCGTGTTGGCTTCATCGACATTGCCGATCGGTTTTGCACGGGTTCATCGATCATGCCGCAGAAAAAAAATCCCGACGTGCCAGAGCTTGCGCGTGGGAAGACCGGGCGCGTGAATGGCCATCTGATGGCGCTGCTGACCCTGATGAAAGGCCAGCCACTTGCCTACAATAAAGACAACCAGGAAGACAAAGAACCGTTGTTCGATACCGTCGACACCCTGATCGATACGCTGCGTATCTTCGCCGATATGGCGGGCGGCATCAGCGTGAAAGCCGAGCCCATGCGCGCGGCCTCCCTGCAAGGCTATGCAACGGCAACTGATCTCGCAGATTATCTGGTGAAGAAAGGCTTGCCATTCCGCGACGCTCACGAAGCAGTCGCCCTGGCCGTTCGAACCTGCGAACAAAAATCCTGCGATCTGAGCGAACTTTCCATCGCTGCACTGCGGGAATTCTCGCCTCTGATCGATGAGGATGTTTACTCGGTGCTGACACTCGAGGGCTCGGTCGCTGCCCGAAATCATCTTGGCGGCACGGCGCCAAACCAGGTCATAGCGGCCATTGAAAGCGCACGTTTGCGGCTGAATTGACCTCTGCCTGAACGCAACCTGACAAAAACACACACCGCTGCCGCGGCGGAGGCTCGGGTGCATTTTTATTCGGGCAATGTTGTGATAAAACGTCTACTCAGTAGCAAAAAAAAGAGATCGGTAAAGCCGTTGTACTGCTGTTGCAGAGCAACATAACAAAGCAATCGCAGCAGCGGCTACATTGTCGTCACGCTTGCCACCATTCCACCCGGGGCCTGCCAGGGTGGAGTGCCGGCGGTGGCGAAATCCGGCAGAAAAAAGAACTGGGGAGACGTTGATCATTTCTGCGCGCATCGCCCGCGAGGGGCCTGCGCGAGAGGCAAGACGAACACTGGCCGTGCCTGTGTATCGAGTATGGTGTACCCAATACCCGCTACCGAGCACCCGCGCATTCTGCCAGCGGTTTTCTGCAATCGGATGCCTCCCCGGCGTCAACAATTTTCGCGAAAGAAAACCGACCATGTCATCCTTATTGTCCTTCTCCCGGTTCATCGATTCGATGAACGAAAAGATCGGCACTGCCATTAGCTGGGCATTGCTGGCGGCTGTGCTGATCTGCAGCGGCAATGCACTCGTTCGTTATGCAATCAATACCAGCTCCAATGCATGGCTGGAAATCCAGTGGTACCTATTCGGTGCTATCTTTCTGCTGGCCTCGGCCTACACACTCAAGCGCAATGAACACGTGCGCATCGATGTCATCGTCGGCCGGTTCTCCAAGCGCACTCAGGTCTGGGTTGATGTGTTTGGTTTCATTTTCTTCCTGCTGCCTGCCACGTTGTTGATACTGTACTTCGCAGTGCCCTTCGCGATGGAGTCGGTACGTAATCAAGAGGTATCCAGCAACGCCGGCGGCTTGATTCTGTGGCCCGCGAAGGTGCTGATACCGATCGGCTTTCTGCTGCTGACACTGCAAGGCATATCCGAACTGATCAAGCGCATCGGCTACTTGCAAGGACTGGTCGATGCCAGCGAATTTGAAAAACAGGCGCCCTCGCCTGCGGAAGAGATCGCGGCGATCAAAGCCGCGAAGCAGATCAACTGAACGGACTGAGGCGCCCAAATGATTGAATTCCTGATTGCGAACATGGCCCCTGTCATGTTCGTCACCCTGATTATTTTCCTGCTGTCCGGCTTCCCGGTGGCATTTTCGCTGGCGGCCAATGGGCTACTGTTCGGCCTCATCGGCATCGAGGTCGGCCTTCTGAAGCCGGAGCTTCTCCAGGCGCTGCCAAACCGCCTGTTCGGCATCATGGCCAATGACACGCTGCTGGCCATTCCCTTCTTTACCTTCATGGGCCTGATCCTCGAACGCTCTGGCATGGCGGAGGACTTGCTCGATACGATAGGGCAGCTATTCGGCCCGATGCGCGGCGGTATCGCCTATGCCGTGATTTTCGTCGGTGCGCTACTGGCGGCAACGACCGGTGTGGTCGCCGCGTCAGTGATCTCGATGGGATTGATCTCGCTGCCTGTCATGCTGCGTTATGGCTATGACCGCAAGATTGCTTCTGGCGTGATCGCCGCCTCTGGCACGCTCGCGCAGATCATTCCGCCCTCACTGGTGCTGATTGTGATGGCCGACCAGCTGGGGCGCTCGGTTGGGGACATGTACCAGGCCGCGTTCTTGCCGGGCCTCACACTGACCGCGATGTATACCGCCTACATCATGGTGATGTCGATGATCAGGCCAAACGCGCTGCCAGCGTTACCCCCTGAAGCCAGGAATCTACGCGAGGCAAACGGTTCCAGCGGCATACCCTCTCTGATTGTGCTGCTCGGTCTTGGCATCGGCGTTGCGTGGGCTTTCGGCAAACTCCACTTGGCAGCGACCACCAAGCTCGCGGCTGACGAAATCGCGGTCTATGCTGGTGTGGTCGGTGTAGTGCTCACGTATAGCATTGCTCTAGCCAACAAGAGGCTGAAGCTCGGTCTGCTGTCGATGATGGCAGAAAAAGTTGTGCTGGTACTGGTGCCACCGCTGGCGCTGATCTTCCTTGTACTGGGCACGATCTTCGTGGGCATTGCCACGCCTACCGAGGGCGGTGGTATGGGCGCACTAGGTGCGATGGTCCTCGCGTTCGCCAACCGCCGTCTGAGTGGCGACCTGCTGAAGCAAGCGATGAATTCGACCTCGCGCCTCGCCTGCTTCGTGCTGTTCATACTGATCGGCTCCAGCGTGTTCTCGCTGGTGTTCCGGGGTATTAATGGCGATCTGTGGGTTGAGCATCTGCTGACATCGCTGCCAGGCGGTACCGCGGGCTTCCTGATCGTGGTGAACCTGCTGTTCTTTGGCCTGGCTTTCTTCCTCGATTTCTTCGAGCTGGCATTCATACTAGTGCCACTGGTGGGTCCGGTGGCCGACAAGATGGGTATCGACCTGATCTGGTTCGGTGTACTGCTGTCGGTGAACATGCAGACGTCATTCATGCACCCTCCATTCGGTTTCGCGCTGTTCTTCCTGCGCTCGGTTGCGCCGAAAGAAGTGAAGACCAGCGAGATCTACTGGGGAGCAGTACCCTTCGTCGGCCTGCAGCTGCTCATGGTTGCGATGATCATCGCTTTCCCCTCGATCATCTCGGTCGGTAACAAAACCGACATGAAAGAGCAGATTGAGCTGAACATTCAGATGCCTTCTGGTGACTCGGATGCCGGTAACGAAGTAAAGGTTGATTTCAATCTTGACGGCGACAAAGAGGGAAGCTCGGAGCTGAAGCTTGACATGGGCGACCCGGACAAAAAATAAACCGCATGCCATCTACCCAAAAGCCAGATCTCGGTCTGGCTTTTTTTATGCTTCAGCACCAACGCGACCAATAAAAAACCGCTGCCAAAGCAGCGGTTGATGTAATGACTGAGAAGAATCCTGCAGTCTGTGACGCGTCTTACCTGCTCCTACTGATCAGGTAACTCTGTATCTGATTTTCTGCGACCATTGACCATTGATTCTGGTCGCGCTGGAAACGCTGCCATGGCTCGAAAATTTTCTTGAAATGCGGATTCTTCTGCGATTCTTCATCAAATACTTCGTGTGCTGCTTTGTAGCAGGCATCCAAAATAGTCTTGGAGAAGTACCGCAGCTTGACGCCCTCTTTCAGCAAGCGTGCCAGCGCAGTAGGATTGCGTGCGTCATACATCGCTTGCATCGTCACGTGTGCTTCATACGAAGCTACCTCCAGCGCAGCCTGGTAATCCTTGGGAAGCTTGTCCCAGTCCTTCGCGCTAACGTAGAAGGATAATTGCGCGCCGGCCTCCCACCAGCCCGGTGAATAGTAATTGGGGGCGACGCGATTGAAGCCCAGCTTTTCATCATCATACGGCCCTATCCACTCGGCGGCATCGATCGTACCTTTTTCCAGCGCGGGATAGATATCGCCGCCGGCAATCTGCTGAGGAACCACACCCAGTCTCTGCATCACACGACCGGCGAAACCCCCGACACGCATCTTTAGTCCCGACAAATCCTTGGGTGTATTCACCTCACGGCGAAACCAACCGCCCATCTGACAACCCGTATTGCCACCCAGCAGATTGATCACACCATATTCACGGAAAAAATCACGCAATAGCTGCTTGCCGCCGCCTTGCTCCATCCATGCCGTTTGCTGACGCGAGGTAAGCCCAAAGGGAATGGCCGTATCAAATGCAAAGGTCGGATCTTTGCCAAAGTAATAGTAAGACGCCGAATGACCGATCTCTACCGTGCCCGCCTGCACGGCATCAAGTACCTGAAGTGCAGGAACAATCTCACCGCCGGGGAAAGCACGAATATTGAATTTGCCCTGAGTGAGCTGCGACACACGTTTGGCAAGAATTTCTGCAGCACCAAAAATGGTATCAAGTGATTTCGGAAAGCTTGATGCCAGTCGCCAGTTAATTGTTGGATTGGATTGCGCTATCGCTGGTGCTGCAATGGCGCCGGCGGCGACACCGGCGGCAGCATTCTTGATGAATTCTCGACGTTGCATAATGAAGTCCCCCTTGTGATTGTGATGTTGAAGCGCGAATCCACTCTGAGGGAGTCCGCGCAGGCCTGTACCACCGTTCTTAAAAACTTGCTAATTCTAGGAGGTGGCTTTCGGCGTCAGCAATAGCTCACGGAGAGATGCTTGCGCAATGTTGTTTGCGCGCACTAACTGAAACATTTCTGGCTTATAAAGCAAAATTTCCTAAAGAAACCGTAATGATTTGTCTCGGGAAATAGATGTTGCAGTCGCGCGTCATTCACAATCGCGAGACTCTTCGGCACAGAGATTTTAGGGATTAGAGGGACTTGACTAGGGGAACCAGAACTCTGCATGGCCAATCAAGATAACTGCGCACGATCAATTTAGCCAAAAACAAAGCCCAGGATCCTTTCGGATTCCCGGGCGGTCGCTGGAGTACCGATGACGATTTGCTTGATCAGGAACCTGCGACAGTCATGTTAGCGATCAATATGGATCCTGTCTGCTTGGTACCCCGTATCAAGAGATCATTGCCTATTGCAGCAATGTTCTTGAACATATCGCGCAAATTGCCGGCGATAGTGATTTCTTCGACCGGATATTGAATCACGCCATTCTCTACCCAATATCCGGAAGCCCCGCGCGAGTAATCGCCAGTCACGTAATTGACGCCCTGCCCCATCAATTCAGTGACGAGAAGCCCTGAGCCCATCTTCTTCAGCAGCCCGCGAAAATCGTCCGAGGGCTGGGTACGCGTCGAGGTCATCATGAGATTGTGCGAGCCACCCGCATTGCCGGTCGTCTGCATGCCGAGCTTGCGGGCCGAATACGTCGACAGGAAATATCCCTGCAATACCCCATGACGCACCACCTCGCGACGCTGCGTGCGCACGCCTTCCTCATCGAAGGGCGCAGAACCGACACCGCCGGGCTGATGCGGGTCCTCCACAATATGGATGTCTGATCCGAAGACTTCCGTACCAAGCGAGTCGGTCAGGAAAGTCGATTTGCGGTAGAGCGCTCCACCGGAAACCGCCTGCACAAATGACCCTAGCAGCCCGGCAGCAAGTGGCGCCTCGAACAGCACAGGACATTTGCGAGTATCGAGCTTGCGAGCATGAAGACGTGACAGCGCACGCTCGGCTGCGTACCGACCAATCGCCTCGGGATCAGCTAATTTTTTGGGATGACGTTCGGAGGAATACCAGCCGTCGCGCTGCATATTGTTGCCGCGTCCTGCGATAGGCGACACCGACAGCGAATGACGTGAGTAGGGGTAACCGCCAATAAAACCGCGTGAATTCGCCAGCACAAAATGCGACTGCTGAGCATAAGTATTCGCGCCGTCGCTATTGGTGATGCGCTTGTCGACTGCGAATGCGGCCGATTCGCCGCGTATCGCAAGCTCGACCGCCTCTTCTGCCGACAATAGCCAAGGGTGAAACAATTCAAGATCGCGGGGCGCTCTCTCCAGCACTTCCTCATCGGGCAGACCTGCCGCAGGATCTTCAGCGGTGAAGCGCGCAATATTGTACGCAGCGTCCACCGTGTCCTTGAGTGCCTTCGACGAGAAATCCGACGTACTGGCATTACCGCGCCGAATGGCGTTCCCCTTACCCAGGAATACCGTGACGCCGATGCCCTTGTCTTTGTTCTGCTCGATGGTCTCGACCTTCCCTTTGCGGACCGTGACCGACAGCCCCTGACCCTCGCTGATCTCGACCACGGCATCCGAGGCGCCCTTGTCTCTGGCGAAGCGGAGTACATCGCTGGCGATCTCTTTCAGCTGATCCTGACTGTAAGTAAAAATGGCTTTGTCCATGGCGGGTTTTACGGGTAGGTAGTCAAAGCAGGTATCATAGCAGCCGTTTACGAATGACATAGGCCGCTCAATATGCCTAACGCCAACCGCGGCTCGGTCGGGTTCCAGTCCAGCGAATTCGAGCAGCAGTACGACCGCCCCTCCAAGTCTCAGCTGAAGCGCGAGATGACTGCCCTGCAGAAACTGGGACAGTTACTCGTGGATGCGCCACGCGACCGCGTGCGCAAAGTACCCATGCCCGAGGATGTTCTGGAGGCTATCCTCGAATGTCAGCAGATCAGCAGCCATGAAGGCCGTCGGCGGCAGTTGCAGTATGTCGGCAAGAAAATGCGCACGCTCGACGATGCCGAGGTCGCCGCTATACAAAAAGTTGTGGACAGCTGGCGCGGCACATCCAGGGCCGAAGCGGCGGCACTGCATGCGATAGAACGGCAGCGAGATCGTCTGCTGGCAGACGATGAGGCCCTGACCGAATTGCGCTCACAGCATCCCGAACTGGATATCCAGCATCTGCGAACACTTATACGTAACGCACGCAAAGAGCAGGCAGAGGCTAAGCCACCGAAGGCCTACCGCGAGATTTTCCAGATACTGAAGTCACTGCGAGTCACCGCATCCGACACTGTTCCCGATGAAAACCATGAAAAAAATGAGGACGAATCCTGACGAACTGATCATCGGTCTGGTATCGATCTCAGACCGCGCCTCCAGCGGCGTCTACGAGGACCAGGGTGTGCCTGCACTGCGAGACTGGTTCACGCAGGCGCTTGCCAGCCCTTGGCAAATGCAGACGCGATTGATACCCGATGAGCAGCCGCAGATCGAGAAGACCCTGATCGAGCTGGTGGATGACGTCGGTTGCGATCTGGTGCTGACCACCGGCGGCACTGGCCCCGCGCGACGCGATGTCACGCCCGAGGCCACGCTGGCGGTAGGCACTAAAGTGATGCCGGGTTTTGGCGAGCAGATGCGACAGATCAGTCTTCGCTTTGTGCCAACGGCCATTCTCTCGCGTCAGGTGGCAGTCATCCGTGAAACAGCCGAGCATGCCGCACTGATCATGAATCTACCGGGCCAACCAAAGTCGATACGCGAAACGCTGGAAGGCCTCAGGGATGAATCCGGCCATCAGCTCATCAGCGGTATTTTTGCGGCCGTTCCCTATTGCATCGATCTGATCGGTGGCCCGTACATCGAGACGCATGAAACGGTGTGCAAGGCGTTTCGTCCGAAATCTGCCATTCGTCAAAAATAACCGCCGTAGCACCTACAAAAAAGAGTCCCTCATGCTCGAGACCGTACAGATCCTCACCGGTGAATCTCCGTCCGCTGCCGTTATCTGGATGCATGGGCTTGGCGCCGATGGCAATGATTTCGTACCCATCGTGCGCGAGCTCGATCTGTCCGGCTGTCCGGCGATACGTTTCGTCTTTCCTCACGCTGAGACCATGCCCGTCACGATCAACAATGGTTATGTGATGCGCGCGTGGTATGACATCCTTGGCATGGATCTGGTGCGACGTGAAGACGAGGCGGGTCTGCGCAAATCACAAAAACAGATCGAGCAATTGATCGCTCATGAGAATGCGCGCGGTATACCCACGTCAAGGATTATTCTGGCCGGTTTCTCGCAAGGCTGTGCCATGACACTACAGACCGGTCTGCGCTATCCGGAGAAACTCGCAGGATTGATCTGCTTGTCCGGCTATCTACCTCTTTCTACCATGATCAAGGATGAGCGCAGTGAGGCCAACCTGCACACACCGATCTTCATGGCACATGGTCGAGGTGATCCCGTGGTGCAGATCAGTCGGGCGGAAGCATCGCGCGATCTGTTGCAAGAGCTTGGCCACCCAATCGAATGGCGCGAGTACATGATGCCGCACTCGGTGTGCGAAGAAGAGATTGACGATATCGGCGCCTGGCTACGGAATCTGCTCGCTAGCTGATGCAGCCGATGACCTACGCTCCCCGCGTGTACTATTTCGTGGTGCAGCATTTTTGATCCTGCTTAAACCTTGTTCGCCTTGCAGCGAACTGACAACGTAATTGCCTGCGTAACGCTGATCATCAAAGCTGCGCACTCATGCTGCGCGCGCGCACTTCACAGTCGGTCTGACCGATTTCATCATAGCCGATCGGAAGGGCCGCGCGCGCCGGGTCTGTATCCGGCTTTTGACTCCATGCTGCGGACTTCGTCCAACCGTCCGGAGCCTGCGATGCACTTTCTGTACAAGCCAGACATGCTACCCTTCCATTTCCTTGACCCGGAATCCGATCAAGCACTCGATTTCTGTTTGCGCAATCTGCTTTGGAGCGACCCGGAAAAGCTGCGTGCTTTCATGGGTCCCGACCCGACGCAGAGCCCTTATTTCGCCGAGTTCGGAGAAAGCGGCTTTGAATGCCGGCTGCATAGCAGCGATCCAGAAGTCAAAGAGCTGTTCCGCGACTGGCCCGGCTGGGCAAAGTACAAGGTGACGGCCTATGATTTTCTGGACAAGGACCGCGTGATCCGCTATTACCGGGCACTAGAATTCGAAAACCACATACGAAACGCGCTACGAGCCTACGTGAGCAGTTTCCCCGACCGTCTGAATGCTATCAATGTGCTGTCGAACGAGATTGGGCTGGGCAAATTGTAGTGCCGCTGCAATCACGACGCGACCACCGTACCCTTATCTATCGCTGTTAATCAAAGTACTCTCATGAGAAAAACTTTCGATGCTTTCATTACCCCAGTCCGTTACACGCTGATGCTCGTGACGATATTCCTTCTGACACCAGCCCGCGCCGGCACTGACCTGACCTGCACGATCAGTGGCGCGTCCGAAGTGAGTGCCAGCGGTACGCTGGAGGCTTTGGCCGGCGGCAAGAATTACTATGAAACCGTCGCCGGCGCAGAATTCATCGTCCAGCGCGACACCGGGCAGATGATGGGTCGCTTCGTCAATAACGCTGGCTGGAAGATCACTGTCATCGATACGGGATCGGCCCAGGCATCGTACAAAGTCCTGTCCGTACGCAAGGGCGGCAGAATCCAGAGCCAGTTCTTCGAAGTGCGGATGCAAGACAAGGGCGAGCGTAAGCCGTTTGTGCTGGTAGCGGCGGAGGTTTTGCACGGTACCTGCACCATGTGAGTCTCGCGACAGGTCACCGGCTTTTAGTGCCAGCCATGTCCAACGAAAGTCTCCGTCTTTTGCAAATGAGTCCTGCGGTGGGTAATGGATTGGAGCGATCAACCGTGGCACTACACATGCCGTTCCATCTGCGAATATTGCTGCGTATCCCTCATACCAAGATAGACCAGCAACGAGAGCGCGATACAAGCGGTTGCATACCAATAAAACCAACTCTCATGCCCGGCCTGCTTGAAGGCCAGCGCGACGGTATCCACCGAACCACCAAAGATAGACACCGTCAGTGCGTAAGGCAGGCCTACGCCCAATGCGCGCACTGAGGTCGGAAACAGTTCAGCCTTGATGATGCCAGTGATCGCGGTATAACCAGAAATGATCAGCCAGGCACCGCTAACCAGAAAAAAAGCTACCCATGGGCTCTTTGTTTGCGACAGCGCTGTCAGCAACGGCACCGTGCAAAGCACGCCCATCACGCCGAACCAGATCAGCAGCGGCTTGCGTCCGACGCGATCAGACAATGCGCCATACACGGGTTGCAGCAGCAACGCGACAATAAGGTAACCGACAACCACCGTGGTGACCTGCGTCTCGTCCAGGCCTACCGACAGCTTGAGGAATTTCTGCATGTAGGTTGTGTAGGTGTAGAAAGCGCTAGTGCCACCGATCGTGATGCCGATCACTAGTAGCAACTCGCGCCAGTGTCCGAACAAGGCTCTCAGAGACCCGGAAGAAGGCGCCATGTTGACCGCTTCATTGAAATGATCCGTCTCGTGCATATCGCGCCGCATTAGCAGCGCATACAAGGACAGCAGCGCGCCAATCGCAAAGGGTATGCGCCAGCCCCAAGCCTTCAGCTCTTCAGGTGTGAGAAATACCTTCTGCAACAGCAGCAGCAGAAGGACTGCTGCGAGCTGACCGCCAATCAGCGTGGTATACCAGACACCGGAGTAAAAGCCCCGATGACGAGGGTCCGCCATCTCGGCAAGATAGGTCGCACTGGCACCATACTCTCCGCCCTGGCTCAGGCCTTGAAGCAAGCGCGCAACGATCAGTATGACTGCCGCGCCGGCACCAATCTCTGCATGGGTGGGACTGACCGCAATCAGTAGCGAACCAAAGCACATCAGCAGCACTGAGTAGAGCAACGCTCGCCGCCGACCATGGCGATCAGCGATCCAGCCAAACAAAATCCCGCCCACTGGACGGATCACAAAGGCGGCAGCAAAAACCGCAGCTGCAGACAGTTGCTGGGCGACCGGATCTGCTGATGGAAAAAACGAGGGTGCAAAGTACAGCGCGAATGCCGAGTACGCATAGACGTCATACCATTCGATCAGATTGCCGACCGAGCCGACTATTATCGCCCTGACCCGTGAAAGGGTGCCCGGCCCGCCGCCCTCGGCATCCATGACCGAGTGATTTTTTTCAGCAGGCTCGCCCGCACTGTCCATAGATCTCCGCAAACTTTCTGGCTCGCCGCTGCCGGGGGGCCTGATTTGAATTTCATGGCATCATAATCCGCAATAGAGCGTCGTGCCGCACACTTTGCGCTGCGCGTTTCGCGCATGAAAACCAGAATGACAACAACCTCGCCCTCTTTCAGTGTCCTCTTCCTCTGCATGGGGAATATCTGCCGCAGCCCGACCGCACACGGCGTATTTCGCCATCTCGTCAGACAGCATGGGATGGAACATCAGGTTCGCATCGATTCTGCGGGCACGCATAACTACCACCCCGGCGACCCACCGGATGATCGCAGTCAGCGGCACGCTATGCGCCGGGGCTATGACCTTGCTGACCTGAGAGCTAGGCAGATCATGCGCGATGATTTCTCGCGTCATGATCTGCTGCTGGCGATGGACTGGGACAATCTAGCCCTGGCCGAGCAGCGCTGTCCTGAAGAGTACCGAAAAAAACTACGACGGCTGACCGAATTCTGCCGCCATCATGACGCTGCTGTCGTACCTGACCCCTACTATGGCGGGCACGATGGTTTCGAGCATGTGCTCGACCTGATTGAAGATGCCTGCGAAGGCCTGCTGGACCATGTTCGCAGGCGTATCTCGTTACATCCTGCTGATAGTCCCGGAGAATCGACATGAGCCGCTCTCGAACGACTGTGATACTGATCTGCCTGATCGTCGTCGCGCTGCTCCTGGGGACCCTGACCGCCACCGGCATACTGCACTGGGGTGACGAACCCAAGCAGAATTTCCAAAGCAAAGGCAAGCTGGAAGTGGTCTGCGAAGTTGAGGTAAGCCGTCTGAACGAGGGCCTGACTCAGCCTTTTGATATCGACAAGATCACGATTCCGGCAGAGTTCGATTTCGAGGAAAAAACTGGCTGGTACACCGGTGAGTTCACCATTTCAAAAAATCGCAAAGGCGCGCTGAAAGTTGAAGGACCGGTGCTGGAAATCTACCGGCCTGCGATGTTCAAGCGCTACGGACTGATCGTGCTGGGCGAGCACGTGACGCTTGACCGCACCAATGGTGAGTTCAAGCAGTGGATTGATCTCGACGGCGAGAAGCGGCTGAACCTGATCACCGGACGCTGCAAGCGCACTACCAACGCGCCGTTCTGAATCTCATCAGGTCATGCCCGGTACGGCGCGGCGCATCGCCTGCGCCAGTCCGTAGAGCCTAGGCAGCTCTGACCGTACAGCATTACGCGCCCGCGCCAGCCACGTGCTGTCGTCGCGATGCAGTATGACTTCCACCTGATTGACAACGATGCTCCTACGTGATGCTCTGGAGCGCACATTCCACTGATACTGATGCGAGCACGGTACGTAGTGAGCGGTGAATGAACGGCGCGAAAAACGTGGATCTGTGGTTGGCAGGCTGCCATGGATGATCATCGAATTCCACATCAGCATATCGCCTTGCCTGAGTACAGGCGATAGACAATCCAGCGGACCATGACGAACAAAATCCGCCATGTGCGCCTTGTACTCGGCGCTGTTCGGATCACCGGACTCTCCCGGCACCTTCATCAGGTGACTGCGCGGAAGCACGAAAAAGCGGCCGGCCTCGGGATGAATGTCCTCGGCGGCGACCCAGATGCCTATCATCTGGCCCGCCTGACCAGAGTCGATGTAGTGCCCGTCGCGATGGGCCCAGGTCGTCTGGTTCCCATCGAAATACATGGTATGGACTAGTCGTCCCGGCTCACCACATACAACCTGCACAGCCTGCTGTATGCGTGGCTGGGTGAGCACGTCCAGTGCTCTGCTGCGAAAGTCGCCGTATTTTTTCTCAGGCATATCTTGCAAATTCATGATCGGGTATTTCATGAAGCCGGTCTCGGTCAGCACATGGCGCTCGTAACGCCCCGATGCATGTCGCTCGAAAAAGCTCAGGCGATCTGGCAGCACCTCACGGCAAAATGCCTTGATGCCTGAATCGCACAGCGCAGCAGGAACCGCATTACGCACAACGACATATCCCTCGCGCTCAAACCACTGACGAAAGGCAACAGGATTCTCAAGTACAGGATAAGGTTCGGTCTCGCTGGTGCCACGCGGATGCTGCAGTACCAGCTGGCGTGGCAATGGCGGTGTACGCTCGCGCCGCTTTGTCGATTTACTCGCTGCTGGTAACACGCCCACTTCGTCCCTCCGAATTCTGCTGATCTGCATTTTGAGCAGTCTAGTGAACGACCTGTTGACAATGCTTGTGAGTCCGCAAGCATTGATAACGAGCCTATTGCGCGAGTCAGACCGGCCATCAGCACAAGTTTGCGACTACAATTCTTACCTTGCGCGAAGTACTCCAAGAACAATTACACGCCGCGATGAATCACGACGCTACCGCCACGCCACTCGAGCACCGTCCTCTGGCAATCGCACTGACCGGCACGCTGTCGCTGGCCGTGGCCATGGGCATAGGCCGCTTCGCCTTTACGCCACTGATGCCAATGATGCTGCATGATGGTTTGCTGGATCTCGACAGTGCCAGCTGGCTGGCCAGTGCGAATTACATCGGCTATCTGCTGGGCGCGCTGCTGTGCGCGGTTCAGCCTACACTCTGGAAACGTACGGGATGGAGGGCATTACCCAGTTCGGTAATGGTGCGCGGAGGCTTGTCACTGACCTGCGTGTTGACGGCCGCGATGGCGCTGCAGGTGCCGGCAGCCTGGCCCTGGCTGCGTTTTTTAGCCGGGCTGGTGACCTCGTTTGCCTTCGTATTCACATCCAGTTGGTGTCTCGGCCACCTGTCGCGGCTGCAAGCGCCCACGGCCGGCGGCGTGGTCTATGCGGGACCGGGTGTCGGCATTGCCAGCAGCGGCCTGCTCGCCGGCCTGATGGTCCAGCTCGGATGGCACGCGGCCAGTGGGTGGCTGGCATTGGCACTGCTGGCAACGATCATGACAGCCATTGTCTGGCGAGCGTTCGGCACGCAGGATGCGGTGATCGCGTCGGCCGTATCGACAGACAGGGGCGCGAGCGCATCAGGAAGCTTTTTCGAAAAAGTGCTACTCACGCTCGCGTATGGTCTGTCGGGCTTTGGTTACATCATCACGGCGACCTTTCTGCCGGTAATTGCTCGCACTGCGCTGCCTGGCTCTGCGTGGCCGGATTTTTTCTGGCCGATGCTGGGCATCGGTGTCGCGCTGGGTGCATTGCTCGCGTCACGCATACCCTCGCACATCGACCAGCGCTTTTTACTGATGGTCTGTTATCTGATGCAGTCGGCGGGTATTGCGCTCAGCAACTGGATGCCTGACCTCGCAGGCTTTTCGATCGGATCCGTTCTGGTTGGTCTGCCCTTCACCGCCATTACTTTTTTTGCGATGCAAGTCGGGAGGCGGCTGCATCCGCATGCGCCCTCGGCCATCATCGGATTACTTTCGGCAGCCTTCGGACTGGGGCAGATTGTCGGCCCGCCGATGGCTGCTGCGCTGATTGCACGCGCCCCGTCGACCGCTGCCGGTTTTTCATGGTCGCTGGATATCGCTGCCGTCTCTCTGCTGATCGGCGCGCTGATGTACTACGGCATGGCAAAGCATTTTCCTGCCGCAGACTGAACAATCAACGGGCTTGCCGATCAGCGCGAGGTGGCCGGTGGATCGTTGTAGAGCACCGTGATGCTGATGCGGCGGTTGCGGGGATCAGAGGGATCCTTCGGATTGAAAGGCGCGGTATCTGCCACGCCCTCCACCCGCTCAAAACGTGATGATGGCATCCCAGCCTTTTCCAGCATGCGGCGAGTGGCCTCTGCACGCTCAATGGACAGCGACCAGTTGGTGCGCTCGCTGCCCGCAGTGAAAGGCGTGCTGTCGGTATGACCTTTGACGGATAGTTTGTTGGGCATGGTAGCCACCGACTTCGCGACTTCATTGATCAGCGCCGATGCGCGTGGGCTCATGTTTGCGGTGCCGCTGCCAAACATCGAGAAGTTGGCCTTGTCGATGATCTCCACCCGCAAGCCATCTCGCTCGCGTATGAAGTTCACCTGGTTCTGCAAATCAGACAGTTGCGGGTTTTGCTGCAGTTTCTCTTTGATGTCCTGCTCAAGCTGGTCAAGCTTCTCACGCTTGGCCTGTTCAGCGATCTGCTGCTTCAACTCTTCGCTCAGGTTTTCGCCGTACTTGGACGTGCTCGGCTTATCCTTATCGGAGGAGCCCTGATCTTCGCCGGGGCCGGCTTCGGTGCGCGGTGTCACGCTCTCGATCATCTGAGCCTGTTTCGGCGGTCCGGGAATACCCTCGGGGTCGATGACCGAGACCCCGCCCAGCATGCCATTCGCGCCGGCGGTCTGTCCGAGGGCCGCTTCACGGCGGTCCGAAGGCTGGAAGTATTCGGCGATACCCTGGCGCTGATCTTCCGAGGTCGAACCTAGCAGCCACATCAACAGAAAGAACGCCATCATCGCCGTCATCATGTCGGCCAACGCGATCTTCCATGCGCCACCGTGAGCACCGGCGTGGCCTTCTTCGACTACCTTTTTCCAAATAACAGGCGGTTCACCCGCAGGCGCTTCCGCCGGCGGGGCTTCCGCCGAGGGCGCACCCTCGGCAGGCTGATCTTCGGGTTTCTTTTCTTCTTCCGCCATGGTCCTTGGGAATCAGGGCAATAATTCAGTGAATCGGCACAAGTCGCACCTACTAGAGGCAGGGCGAACAATTACTTTTCGGAAATATAAGCGAAAGCGGGGCAGGTGTCGACCCGCTCGGGCGCAAACAAGGGATGCTTCGTCCGAGCTACTGGCTCACCTCGACATTGGCCATCCCCTCCAGCGCCTTCACCATCGCTGAATGATCCCAGCCTTTGCCGCCGTGCGCGACGCAAGCCGAGAACAGCTGCTGGGCGGAGGCGGTGTGGGGCAGGGACAGGCCCAGGCTGCGCGCGGCCGACAGCGCCAGATTGAGGTCTTTCTGGTGCAGCTCGATTCGGAAGCCCGGATCAAAGGTGCGCTTGATCATGCGCTCGCCATGAACCTCAAGAACGCGCGACGAGGCAAAGCCGCCCATCAGTGCCTGCCGGACTTTGGCCGGATCGGCGCCCGCACGCGCGGCGAACAGCAGCGCCTCGGCCACCGCTTCGATGTTCAAAGCAACGATGATCTGGTTCGCGACTTTCGTCGTCTGCCCGTCGCCATGCCCGCCAACCAGCGTGATGTTCTTGCCCATCAGCTCGAACAAGGGTTTCACTTTGTCGAAACCGGCATCAGTACCACCAATCATGATGGTCAGCGCGGCATTCTTTGCGCCCACCTCACCGCCAGACACCGGCGCATCCAGATACTCACATCCCATGGCCGTAATGCGCTGCGCAAAATCCTTGGTCGCAATCGGAGAGATCGAGCTCATGTCAACCACGGTCTTGCCCTTGGACAGACCTGAGGCAACGCCATTGACGCCAAATAGCACGAGCTCGACATCCGGCGTGTCCGGCAACATCAGAAAAATGACCTCGGCCTGTTGCGCGACTTCGTGAGCAGTCGCGCAAAGCACAGCGCCATCCTGCCGCAAATACTCCGGCGTCTTGCTTCGTGTGTAAGTAAACAGCGGGTGTCCTGCCTTGAGTAGGTGATGCGCCATCGGACCACCCATAATGCCCAGTCCGATAAATCCGAGTTTTTGTTTTGTGCTCATCTGATTGTCTCTCGAAGTAATGATGCTCTAGCCTGAGCAGCCGGTTGTCTGCTCGATCATGGACGATTACATTATGTCACGAGAGAATTGACTGACCTTCGCCCAGGTTGTCACGGCTGCGAAGAATCCGCTCAGACGGTTCAAACCGCAGGTAGCTCAGACCAGACTCCACAACGCCCGCTTGGATCGCCGCACGCACTAGCAGCCACCCCGGGAGAGCGCTGACTACGCCGCGATGTGCTTGCGCAAGTCAGAGCGCTCGGTTATTTTTCATGTATCGAGTTTCCTTGTCGTACATGATCAGCGTACCGCAGCACTTGATCGGAGGATCTTGAATGAACTGGCAACCTTATATCCGGGCCAGCTGGGAAATCGTGATGGAATGCGAAAGCCGCAGCCAGCTTTTTCTGGATGAAGAGCTTGAGGCGTATCTGGTCCACATGATGGCGAGGAATTTCCGAAAAAGGGATTTTCCGCCGGAGATCGTTTGCCTCGAGTTCAGCCGAGCACGCAGTTCGGAAGACTTTCGCCAGATCGGCGATGGCTGTCTTTTTGTTGATGCTTGGGATATACGGCGTGCAAAGCTGGTGAACCGCGATTATTACCAAAAAATGGGTCAGACCGCGTATGTGTATGCCGCTTCTGTCGCGCGACCGATGGACCAACTACTCCATCGTCTGGCGCGCGAATTCAGCTTGCTGAGTCGCGTGCTCCGGGGCGTAAAACCTTCTCATATCTGAGCACTACCAAAAAGGCTGCGAGTATTCCTATCCAGCGCCAAATTATCATCGCTACTGAGACCGCTCATGCAGGAGAGTTCGCTTTCTTGCGTAGCTTCATCTGCCAACGCTGAACCTTGCCTACAGTGACCTGGGCTGTTCACCGCAATCATCCACGCGGTGGCCAGTCATTTGGCCTGAAGGAAAGGAAACAGGATGCGTAATGCGGTCGTGGTGGGCAACAGCCTTCAGATACTGGGTCCGGTCATGCTGGCGATACGCAGCTTCAGTCATGCGAAAATCAACGTGATTGGCAACGACAGTACTCGATCCATTCGATGGTCTTTGTTATGCGATCAATGGACGAGACATTCACTCTCTGCGGACGAAGACCTTGAGTTGCTGAATATCCTTCAGAGCCTCTGTACCCGTGACCGCCCTGCGAGGATCATCGCAGTGGATTGCGAGGCAGCGCGTGCGCTCAACCGATTGCGCCCGTTGCTGCCTGCTCCGCTCGCCCCCATGCCAAGCACCGACCATCTCACCATGCTGGAAGACAAATGGCAGTTTCATCGACTCTGTCAGCGCAAGGGGCTGCCAACGCCGCTGACCCTCCGTTTTGAAAACAAGCAGGCGCTTCGGTACGAGGTACTCACCTCAGCACTGGGCACGACATTCGTGATCAAGCCGAGCAATTTGGCAGGTTCACAAGGAGTACGCATCATACGTAGCAAAGCCATGTTCGAATCGGAGATCCTGAGATCCAAAGACTATCAATTCAGCCCGCTGCTGGTGCAAGAGTACATTCCCGGTGAAGATATCGATATCAGCCTGCTAGCCGTAAATGGCGAGGTAATGACAATCGCTACTCAGCAAGTAGCCGGTTCCGTAGTGCGTTTTATTCCACAGCCACAAATGGAGGCAATGGCGAGCGCCATCTGCACGGCCTTGGGCTACGACGGTGTGATGCATATCGATGCCAGAATCGACCACCGCACAGGCCGCATTTGGCTGATTGAATCGAATCCTCGTTTCTGGGCCTCGCTGACCGCAGCTTTGTGGTGTGGGCTGAATTTTGTGCAAGAGAGTCTGCGCCATGTGCGTGAGACTGAGCATGCGGTGGGTCCGCTGCGGCTCGCACAGGGTCGTGCCCACACGCGCTACCCGCTAATTAGACAGGACAGCCTTCGCTGCCTGCTCTCGCGGGGCTCTCGCGGACGACTGCTACGCTGGTTGGTTCTAGACCCATGGCGGATATCGCAGCTCGCGCTCGATGTATCCGGCCTGTTGCTGAGACGCGCTCGTGCCGTGATGCCACGCCTGCAGTGGGTGGCGTCCCCATGGCGTGAGAAATTCTTACGACATATGGTTTCCAAATGTAATTGACGCTGACACCCTCCGGCTGGCGGCCTAAGGTTCCACGACAAGTCCTCTAAAAGCCGCCTACATCCTGGAGACGCCATGATCACCCCGCTGCCGCGAACGCCCATTTACGCCGTGCTAGTTCTGGCTTTTGCTCCCCTCTTTGGTCATGCACAATCTCAGGAAATGGGCCGCGTCATTTCCAGCACGCCCGTGGTCACGGCGGTCGCCGCACCGCAGCAAGTTTGCCATCAAGGCCAAGTCATTACCGCCGCACCGAAGTCGGGGGCGGGGGCAGTGATCGGCGCGATCGCCGGTGGCGCCATAGGCAGCCAGATTGGCGGCGGATCTGGCCGCGCACTGGCAACGGCCGTCGGCGTGATCGGCGGCGCCATCGCGGGTGACAGCGCGGAATCCGCGCCAGCCCCGGTCTACCAGACCGTCAACCAATGCACGCAGCAGCTCGCCTATGAGAACCGGATCACTGCATACAACGTCGTCTATGAATACGCTGGCAAGCAGTACAGCATCCAGCTGCCAAACGATCCTGGGCCTTATGTTCCCTTGCGCATCAGCCCGGCGGTTGTCGCGGCGCCTGCAGCGGTCTTAGCGCCCCCCGCCGCTCCCTCTGCCGTGGTCAGCTCGCCGGTCTTGGTGACTTCCGTCTATCCGGTAGCTTATCCACCGGCGTATTACGCGCCTCCGGTCTTCTACGGCCCGCCTACCCTATCGTTTCAGTGGGGCTATGGCGGTGGCTGGGGCGGACATCACCACCGGCATTACCGCCACTGGCGCTGATATCTCCGTCAGCCAGACGGCAAATCTCGTTTTTCTCGAGCGGCTTACGGCCAAAGCTGCCATGGCACCCGTATACTTGGGGTGCTGTGGGCTTCAGTCTATGTGCCACACGCAACCCGTGCCGCCGATCATCCGCTGAACGCGGTCGATCAGACACCCTCCAAAAAAGACAAAAACAATAACGATGAACAATAACAAAAACATCGGCGTGATCGGCGCAGGCTCCATGGGTATGGCCATTGCGCTCAACCTTCAGGACAAAGGCTACCAGGTCGCCATCCGGGATATCCGTTCTGACATCGAGACCACTGCCCGTCATAGCGGACTGACCGTGTGTTCCAGCCCAGCGGCCATCGCCGCGCATGCGGATTTCATCATCATCATGGTCGTCAATGCGAAGCAAACCAGCGAAGTGCTGTTTGGTGATCACGGGATCGTATCTACGAGTGGCGCTGGCAAGACCATACTGCTATGCCCCACCATCGCGCCAGAAGACACTGAGACGATTGCCCAGAGGCTGAAAGCTGCGGGTTTTAACGTCCTCGACGGCCCAGTATCGGGCGGGCCGGTGCGCGCGCGCAATGGCACGATGAGCCTGATGCTCGCCGGCGATGCAAAGGTCATCGCTCGGCACGAGGTCGTGCTGAATGCAATCTCGAGTCGCCTGTTCCGTCTTGGTGAGCGCATCGGCGACGGTGCGCGCTACAAACTGGTCAACAATCTGGTGGCTGGCATGAACCTGATCGCTTCTTCATCAGCGGTAGCACTCGGTGTGAAGATGGGACTGGATCCGCACACGCTGGTATCGCTGATGAGCGCCTCCAGCGGGCAATCGATGATGCTGGAGGATCGACTGACGCGCGCGATTGCGGGTGACTACGCACCGCGCGCCTATGCCTACATCTTGACCAAGGATGTCGCATTGGGGCTGGACATGGCAGAATCTGCGAAGGTCGATATGCCAATGGCCAGGCATGCGCTGGACATATTCACTGCGACACTGGCGCGCGGCTACGATGAGCAGGACGATGCCGCCGTGCTGAAGACTCTGCTCGAATAAAATACGCCCCAGACCCTTACCGGTTGTTCCATACCCCCGATAAAAACAAAGGAGACAAGCATGGAAAGACGTAAATTCATCCAGGCCGCCGGTGGTGCTGCGGCGGCGGCAATCGCTACGCCCGCGATGGCCGCTGATATGCCCACCCTGAGCTGGCGCCTGGCGTCCAGTTTCCCGAAATCGATCGACACGCTATATGGTGGCGTCGAATTCTTTGCCAAGCGCGTCGGCGAGCTGACCGGCGGCAAATTCACGATCCGCACCTTCCCAGCGGGCGAATTGGTTCCCGGTCTGCAGGTGCTGGATGCGGTGCAAAACGGCACGATAGAAATGGGACACACTGCGCTCTACTTTTACTTTGGCAAAGATCCCGCATTCACCTTCCATACCTGCGGTCCCTTCGGTCTCAGCTCGCGTCAGCAGATGGCCTGGTATGACGCCGGCGGCGGCCGCGAGCTCTACCAGGAATTTTTCAAGTCTTACGGCATCGTGGATTTCCCCGCCGGGAATACAGGCGGCCAGATGGGCGGCTGGTTCCGCAAAGAGATCAAGAGCGTTGAAGACCTCTCCGGCCTGAAAATGCGTGTCGGCGGCTTTGCAGGACGCATACTGCAAAAGCTGGGCGTGGTACCGCAGCAGATTGCACCGGGCGACATCTATCCCGCCCTTGAGAAAGGGACGATTGATGCTGCGGAATTCGTTGGTCCGTATGACGATGAAAAGCTCGGCTTCGACCGGGTCGCGCCTTATTACTATTCCCCTGGATGGTGGGAAACTGGCTCACACCTCTCGATTATCATCGGCACCAAGCTTTGGGAAGGCCTGCCGCCGATTTACAAGGCAGCGATCACCGCAGCCTCTTACGAGGCGAATGTACATGTGCAGGCGAATTACGATGTGCGCAATCCGCAGGCACTGGCACGACTGCTCAAGCGTGGCGTCAAACTACGTGCCTTCCCGCAGCCCGTGATGGATGCCTGTCTGAAGGCCGCGAAAGAGGTTATGGATGCAGAGGCTGAGAAGAATCCGGCATTCAAGAAAATTTATGATCACTATCGCCGCTTCCAGATACAGCAGAATCAGTGGTACTCGGTGGTCGAGGCAAGGATTCAGAACTATCTGATTAATGCAACGCAATCTTCAGGAAAGTCCTGACACCAGAAGTCACATTTGATGGCGGCAGGCATCGGTATCGCCTGCCGCCAACGCAGACAAGAACAAGGACAAGACATGCGTTTGAACGGAAAGACCGCGCTGATCACAGCGGCCGGACAAGGGATAGGTTACGCAAGCGCAGTTGCCATGGCAAAAGAGGGCGCAACCGTCTGGGCTACCGATGTTAACCCTGCTTTGCTGGATAAATTCAAGGGCATCGCCAATATACACACGGCAGCGCTGGATGTGATGGACAAGCGCGCAATACAATCGGTCGCCGACACTATTTCGACCATCGATGTGCTATTCAATTGCGCGGGCTTCGTCCACGCAGGCACCGTGATGGATGCGAGCGACGAGGATTGGCATTTTGCATTTGATCTGAATGTACGCTCGCAATTCTGGATGATCCAGGCCACCCTGCCCAAAATGCTGGCCAATAAAAAAGGCAGCATCATCAATATGGCCAGCATTGCCTCCAGTGTACGCGGCCTGCCAAACCGTTTCGTATACGGCGCGAGCAAAGCAGCCGTCATTGGGCTGACGAAGGCCATCGCTGCCGACTATGTGACGCACGGTATACGCTGCAACGCAGTTTGCCCAGGCACCGTCGATACGCCATCGCTGCAGGACAGGATCAATGCTTATGCTGATCCTGCAGAAGCCAGGAAAAATTTTATATCACGCCAGCCTATGGGCCGACTGGCGACCGCAGCAGAAATCGCCCCCGTCATCATTTTTCTGGCTTCCGATGAGTCGTCATTCAGCACTGGCAATGTCTACTCCGTTGATGGGGGCATGACTATCTAATCTGTGTACCGGGACGTCGTGTGCAGCGCTGATCTATACTGCGGCGCTGAAGAGTTGCAAGGATTCATCAGTGGCGGTCATCGCTAAACATACTTTCCAGTGAAACCGCTGACAAAACGGCGTCTGTCCAATGACCGAGCTCGTTTTCTTTCGCTTGTGCGAGGCGCTCGCGCACCCAGTCAGGCAGTTCGCCAAAACGTAGCTGCAACTGTCTTTCCAGTGATTGGATTTTTCCCACAACACGCCCCTGCTGCATGCCTTGCTGCATGCCCTTCTGCATGCCCTGCTGCATACCCTTCTGCATGCCCTCCTCAATCGCCAGTTGCTCTATCGACGTGATGTAAACCATCTTCGATTCCTCCTCCAGTGTGTTCAGATCCTGCCTCAGCTGAGTCTGCAAA
>JACCDL011095123.1_pt1 | contig 42986 bp, 37 predicted proteins | sample 7441931 | NCBI WGS metagenome assembly JACCDL01 (sample SAMN15323437, study PRJNA562643) | freshwater metagenome | isolation source: river surface water | place: USA:Blue River Watershed | collected 2017-08-16
GGGCGGGTGCCACGATCTGGGCTTATTGGCCTCACTCGCCCGAGAAAGCGATCCCTTCACTCGCGGAGAAAGACGACCGATTCGTTTCGGTCGACGGACTGGCGTTACGTTACCGAGAGTGGGGTAGTAAACAAGCCGGTCACACCTCGCTGCTACTGATACACGGCTTCGGAAACTCTTTGCAGAGTTTTCGAACCCTCGCGCCTGCACTGGCGAGAACTCATCATGTCGTCGCGATCGATATGGTCGGATATGGCTTGTCGGAGAAGCCCGTTGCCTACGACTATCACAACGGACCGCAAGCCCGAACGCTGATACGCGCTGCACATAAACTAGGTCTCGATGACATTGTCTATGTTGGGCACTCGCTTGGCGGTGCCGTTGCGCTACAAGCCGTCGTTCAAGACCATCGCGCCGCGGGTCTCGTGCTCCTCAATCCCGGCATCATCAGCACGGGAGTTCCCAAGATCGTTCAAATCACGCTGCCACCGTTGCCACGGATGTCAGCGAAACTCTTCGCAAGCCGAGAATTCAGAGGCCGATTTCTCAAGACCTCCTACGTGAATCCTGAGATCGTCACCGAAAAAGTCATCGATGACGTGATGCTCGCGGCGCGTAGCGAGGGGTATATGCGCGGCACGACCTCACTGATGGCGCAGTATCGCGAAGGCGAAGAGATTGCGCTTGCTTCGAGGGTGAAGGTGCCGGTTTTGATTCCGTGGGGCGATCAGGATCGAAACAAGCCCAGGCAAGAAGCTACAGAATTACAAGCGTTGTTGCCTGGCTCGACGCTCGTTCGTTTTGCCAATGCCGGTCATTATGTTCACGAGGAAGCGCCGATCGAAGTCGCTCAAACGATCGTCGATTGGCTCAATCAGCTAGCACTCGTGAACGCCAAATCGAAATAGCGACAAAGACCCACGTCAGAATCAGTGTGCCCCCACCGATCGGGGCTGCCATGGCGACTCCTTTCGGCGCACCGAAAGTGAGCGCGTAGATGCTGCCGCAAAAGAGCAGCATCCCCAACAATAGCGCTTTGGCAAGTTTGCCGAACACACGATTCGTCGGATCCTGATGCTGCAAAAATCCGATGCCCAACAACCCTAGCGAATGGAAAAACTGATAGGTCACTGCGATATCAAAACTGGCGAATCGCTCCGGCGTCAGAATGGGCCGTAGCGCGTGAGTTCCAAAAGCTCCGAGAGCGGTTGCCATCGCGATCGACAGCGCCGCAACAATTCCGATCGTTCGCGCCGTCATCGCGATCGCTCCACCTGCTGCCACGCGAGATCAGCCATCAACTCAACATTGCCTGCGTATTCTTTGGCCTTGGGACTGACCGCCGTGCCGCGAGCGAGGCGCCCACGAATTCCATGGAAAATACCGGCCAAGCGGAACATGCAGAACGCGACGTAGTAATCGAGAGCGGGAATATCCGCAATTCCGCGGCGCCGACAGTAGCTATCGATGTACTCACGTTCCGACGGCAGCCCGTGCTTCGCCAGATCGATGTTCATCAACCCCGGAATGGCTGCCGATGGCACGCGATACATCATGAAGTTGTAGGCAAAGTCCGCCTCCGGATTGCCAATCGTCGATAACTCCCAATCGAGCACACCGAGGACTCGAGCCTCGTCTTTGGCAAACACCATGTTGTCGATTCGGAAATCGCCGTGTACCAAAGTTGGCGCCGGCTCGACGGTAGGTGCGTTGGCTGGCAGCCACTCCATCAGCCGCTCCATGGCAGGCACCCGACCTGCAACGTCGATATCGGCAAGATAGAGTTTTGACCAACGCGAAACCTGACGTGCCACGTAGCCCTCAGCCTTGCCGTAGTCAGCGAGACCGACCGAATTGACGTCCACGCGATGCAGATCTGCCAAGGTTTCTGCCATCGCGCAGAAGATCGGAGCGCGCTCAGATAACGCGAGCTCAGGCAAAGCCGGGTCCCAGAATATCCGACCATCCAGACAATCCATGACGTAGAACGCGGTTCCGATGACGCCAACGTCTTCGCAAAGCACCCACGCCTTAGCGACCGGGAAGCCCGTCGCCTGCAACGCATCCATGATCCGAAACTCGCGCTCGATCGCATGCGCGGATGGCACGAGCACACCGGGTGGCTTGCGACGCAGTGCGAACGAGTGTGAACGCCCCGTCAGTTGTGCATCCACCCGATAGGTCGGATTGGACTGGCCGCCAGAGAATTGGGTGACCCTGTCGATCTGCGAGAACCCGGGGATAACCCCTTTCAAATAGCGCTCGAGTGCATCAACGTCGAACTCCAGACCGGGTCGAAAATGATGCGCAGAGCTCATGGCCTTAGATTCCGTTTAGAGCGAACGTGTTGCGTTCGGAATGGCTTTCTTTGCCCTTCCTGCATACCGCCAGTACCCGCAGGTTGCCATGCTGGCACGAGATGCTGCTTGCCGGGTCCGATCAGATCCGCCCGACCCATGCGTCGCAGCGCTTCGCGTAATGTGGGCCAGTTATTTGCGTCGTGATAACGCAGAAAAGCCTTGTGCAAGCGGCGAACTTTAAGACCTTTGGGAATCACCACCTCTTCACTGCTACGCGAGACGCGTCGCAGCGGATTTTTACCAGAGTGATACATCGCCGTAGCCGTTGCCATCGGCGATGGTAGGAAGGCCTGCACCTGGTCTGCCCGAAATCCATTGCGCTTCAACCACAGTGCCAGCTCGAGCATGTCTTCGTCTGTAGTACCCGGATGCGCTGCGATGAAATACGGGATCAGATATTGCTCTTTACCAGCTTCGCGCGAATAGCGATCAAACAACTCCTTGAATCGATCATACGTACCGATCCCGGGTTTCATCATTTTCGACAGCGGACCCTCACCGATCGCTTCTGGCGCAATCTTCAGATAGCCGCCAACGTGGTGCTGCGCCAATTCCTTCACGTACTCGGGTGACTCGATTGCAAGGTCATACCGAACACCGGAAGCAATGAGTACTTTTTTGATGCCCGGCAAAGTGCGCGCCTTGCGATAAAGCTGGATCAGCGGCGTGTGGTCGGTGTTGAGATTCGGACAAACCCCCGGATAAACACAGGACGGCTTGCGACAAGCACTCTCGATTTCACGACTCTTGCAGGCGAGACGATACATGTTGGCCGTCGGACCGCCGAGATCTGAGATCACGCCGGTAAAGCCCGGCACCGTGTCACGGATCTTCTCGATTTCACGCAGCACCGAGGCTTCCGATCGGCTCTGGATAATGCGGCCTTCATGCTCGGTGATCGAGCAAAAAGTGCAGCCTCCGAAACATCCACGCTGAATCGCAATCGAGAAGCGGATCATCTTGTAGGCGGGAATTTCCGCATCACCGTAGAAGGGATGCGGTTGACGCTGATACGGCAACTCGTAAACCCGATCCATCTCCGCAGTGGTCAACGGAATCGGCGGCGGATTTAGCCACACTTCCACATTACCGTGACGCTGTACTAACGCTCGTGCGTTACCGGGATTGGCTTCTAGATGCAGAATTCGCGAGGCATGTGCGTACATGACAGGATCGTCAACGACCTGCTCAAAAGCGGGTAAGCGGATGACACTACGCTCACGATCCGAATTTTTGACTCGACGAACGAAACGAACCACTTTTTCGCCAGAACTCGCGCTATCCGTCGCAACCGCGGCTTGCGTCGCTGCTTTGGTTCCACCGTTATCGTCCATTGCATACGGATCGATCGGCGGATTCAGAGGTCCTGGTGTGTCGAGATGAGTCGAATCGATCTCGAGGTAATCGTCCGGAATCGACTTTCGGGTGAAGACCGTTCCGCGCAAATCGGTGATTTCGGCGATGGGCTCGCCCGCAGCCAAACGGTGAGCAATGTCGACGATCTGTCGCTCGGCGTTGCCATACACGAGCAGATCGGCTTTCGCGTCCAGAAGAACGGAGCGACGGACCTTCTCCGACCAGTAATCGAAGTGCGCGATGCGGCGCAAACTCGCCTCGATTCCGCCGATGACGATCGGAACATCGGCATAAGCCTCGCGGGCGCGCTGAGAGTAGACGATGACGGATCGGTCAGGCCGCTTGCCGCCCTCGCCTCCCGGGGTATAGGCGTCGTCGCTTCGAATCCGGCGATCGCTCGTATACCGATTGACCATCGAGTCCATGTTTCCGGCGGTAATACCGAAGAAGAGGTTCGGCTTGCCGAGGACACGAAACGGGTCAGCGCTCTGCCAGTCTGGCTGGGAGATGATGCCGACCCGGAAACCCTGTGCCTCAAGGAGGCGCCCGATGATGGCCATCCCGAAACTCGGGTGGTCTACGTATGCGTCGCCCGTCACCACGATGATGTCGCAACTATCCCAGCCCAGGGCGTCCATCTCGGCGCGACACATGGGCAGGAACGGCGCCACCCCAAACCGGGAGGCCCAGTACTTGCGGTGGGAAAAGATGTCGGGAGCAGTCTGCATGGGGTGTGCATTAGACCAAAATGTTAGAGTGCGCTGCACCTACTAGTTATGGGACTCGAAAGGATTCAGCCGCCATGACGCCGTCCGAACAGTGGTTGACAGACTGCCGTGCCGCAGGGGTCGACCCGCTTGTCATCGAACATACCGCTCGAAATTTTTTGGCCTATCTCGATTATCACTCGAAGCAAGGCACCCGGAGTCTCCCCCTCCTAGACTGGTTCCGCTACTACGCTCTCGAAAATGCTGCCGAACTGTCGGCCGAAACCATCAAGGTCGAAGGTTGCTCGGTCGATGAACGATCGGTGCGTCCACCAAGCGCAGATTACCGAGCCGCCATTTTCCAACTGCTCCAGAGATATCTCGAAGCGCAGCAAACTCCACGCTGACCAGCTGGTGATTTCATGTCTGATCACGATCATGGATCGATCGTCGTTCGCGGCGCTCGTCAGAACAATTTAAAGAACCTCGATATCGAAATACCGACGGGTGAGCTCGTCGTCGTCACGGGGGTCTCGGGATCTGGAAAATCCTCACTGGTTTTCGACACTCTGTATGCGGAAGGCCAGCGGCGGTACGTAGAAACGTTCTCCCCTTACGCCCGTCAATTTCTCGACCGCATGGACAAGCCTGCAGTCGATCGTATCGAAGGTATTCCGCCGGCGATCGCCATCGACCAGACGAATCCGGTGCGAACCTCTCGCTCGACCGTCGGGACGATGACGGAACTGAACGACCATCTGAAACTGCTGTTTGCTCGTACAGCCGAGCTTTATTGTCAGTGCTGCGGAGCAGCGGTCCGCAAAGATACGGTCGCCAGCATCCACGCGGACCTGCGGCACCGAGCAGCTCTGCTTGGCGACCCTCGGGTATTGATCTGCTTCGAGATCAAGGTTCCGAAAAACTTCAAAGATGCCGAAGTCATCGCTTTGCTGGAAAAACAAGGCTACACCCGAATACACGCTCGACGAAAAGACGTCGTCGAGGTCATACAGGATCGCCTTCGTATCGCTGCAGTTGATGATGCGCGCCTAGCCGAATCACTAGAAGCCGCTTTGCGACTCGGTCGTGGAAAGACCGCGATTCATGTACTTGAGTCATCGGAGACGCCCACCGTTCGGGAAACCTGGCGTTACTCCAACACGCTGCACTGCGCACATTGCGACATCGACTATCGAGATCCGTCGCCGAGCGCTTTCTCGTTCAATAGTCCAGTGGGCGCGTGCGAGTCGTGCCGCGGATTTGGCCGAATCATTGGTGTCGACTACGGGCTTGTCATTCCCGATCACGCCAAGACTCTGCGAGGTGGCGCCATTCGCACATGGCAAACAGAGTCCTACCGGGAATGTCAGCAAGACATGGAGCGCTTGGCTCGCAAGCGAGGCATCCCTCTCGATACGCCGTGGCGCGATCTAGACGAAAGCCACCGCCAGTGGGTCATCGAGGGCGAAGGCGAATGGAAAAAGAATGTTTGGTACGGCGTCCGTCGCTTCTTTGCATGGCTCGAAACTAAAGCCTACAAGATGCATATCCGAGTCTTGCTGTCGAAGTATCGGGCTTACACGCCCTGCGGCAGTTGCTTGGGCGCGAGACTCGCTCCGCAATCTCTGCTTTGGCGCGTCGGCAATCACGAGTTGGCGTGCGAGGCGTTGCAAAGCGCCTTGCCATTCAAGCCAAAAGAGACATCTTGGAGTGAAGAAACCCTGCAGCAACTGCCAGGACTTGGTCTCCACGACATCATGCTGCTGCCGATCGACCGTGCGCGGCGGTTTTTTGATCGCCTTGTCCTTCCGGGCTCACTCGACGAAGCAACGGAAATGCTACTCGGTGAGATCCGCGGGCGTTTTCGCTATCTCTCTGAAGTGGGTCTTGGCTACCTCACACTGGATCGACAATCACGCACCCTATCCGGGGGCGAGGTGCAACGCATCAATTTGACGACGGCACTCGGCACGTCACTGGTAAACACACTCTTCGTACTGGATGAGCCGTCTATCGGCTTGCATCCACGCGACATGCAGAGAGTCATCGACGTCATGCAGCGATTGCGTAACGCCGGCAACTCGCTACTCGTCGTAGAGCATGACCCCCAGATCATGCAGCAGGCCGATCGCTTGCTTGATCTGGGGCCAGGTGCCGGTGAAAACGGCGGACACATCGTTGCTTGGGGTACGCCTAGTGCCGTGCTCGCCAACGCCGACTCGCTGACCGGCGCTTATCTGACTGGCCGCAAAAAAGTCGAGTTACCTCAAAGCAAGCGCTCCACCAAAGCCAGCGCTGAACTGGAGCTCGTTGGCGCGACGCAACATAATCTGCGCGACGTTCATGCCCGCTTTCCGTTGAACCAACTGGTCTGCGTCACGGGCGTCTCAGGCTCGGGCAAGTCGACGCTAATACAAGATGTGTTGTATCCGGCATTGCTGAAGCACTTTGGCAAACCCACCGAGGCAGCAGGCGCCTTTCGTCAACTCCGCGGTGCCGAACACCTTCAGGATGTGGTCTTCGTCGATCAGACACCGATCGGCAGAACTGCCCGATCGAATCCGGCCAGTTACGTGGGCGCCTTCGATGTCATCCGCGAGCGCTTCGCCCGACTGCCCGAAGCGCGGGAGCGTGGTTATACGGCGGGAACCTTCAGCTTCAATTCGGGTAACGGTCGCTGCCCCAGCTGCTCCGGTAGCGGTTTTGAACACGTCGAAATGCAATTCCTGTCAGATGTCTACCTTCGCTGTGGTGACTGCAATGGCAGTCGTTACCGACAGGAGACACTGGAGATTCGGCACCCCGGCCCGGGTAAACGAGACGCTAGCATCGCTGACGTGTTGGCCATGACGATACCGGAAGCCATCGACTTCTTTTCAGACACTCCTGAACTTGCTCGTCGCCTCGCGCCGCTCGTCGACGTCGGCCTCGATTACCTACGCTTGGGTCAACCGGTTCCAACACTCTCGGGGGGCGAGGCCCAACGATTGAAACTGGCCGGACACCTTGCCGAATCAGAGGACGGTCACGACCGAAAGTTGTTTTTGTTCGATGAGCCGACGACGGGTCTACATTTCGAAGATATCGCCAAGCTGTTGCGGGCTTTCCGAAAACTGCTCGATGCAGGGCATTCGTTGATCGTCATCGAGCACAACCTCGATGTCATCCGAGCGGCCGACTGGATCATCGATCTCGGCCCCGAGGGCGGCGATCGTGGTGGCGAAATCATCGCCAGTGGCACACCCCTCGAGATCGCAGCGCTGTCCAAGTCTCATACCGGCATCGCACTGAAAAATTACCGTCTAGATGGAATTGGCGAGCCGCCTCAATCGACGGTAGTCGAACAGAAACGTGAAAGCACCCATGCCATTGTCGTTCGTAACGCTCGGGAACATAACCTGCGTCATGTGGATGTCGATATTCCACGCAACGCATTCACCGTCATCACGGGCGTCTCCGGATCTGGAAAGTCGACACTGGCGTTTGACATCATTTTCAATGAAGGGCAGCGTCGCTACCTGGAATCGCTGAATGCGTATGCACGTCAATTCGTGCAACCAGCTTCGAGGCCCGAAGTAGACTCGATCAGAGGTATACCCCCTACTGTCGCCATTGAACAACGAACCAGTCGCGGCGGTCGCAAAAGTACGGTCGCCACCTTGACCGAGATCTATCACTTCCTGCGATTGCTATACGTGAAGCTCGGCACACAGCACTGCCCGGACTGCCAAGTGCCAATCGAGCCTCAATCCGTCGACGCCATCACGGCGCGGATCATTCGTGACTTCAAGGGAAAAACGATCGATCTGCTCGCTCCACTCGTGGTCGCTAGAAAGGGTCTTTATACGGATTTAGCGAAGTGGGCCAGCAGTAAGGGCTACAAGGAACTTCGCGTCGATGGCCAGCGGATCCCCGTAAAACCCTGGCCACGTCTCGATCGATTCAAGGAACACGATATCGAGTTACCGGTAGCCCGATTAGGGATTTCTGCCCGAGGCGAGCAGGATCTTCGAAGCAAACTCGCCGAGGCGCTGACGCATGGCAAGGGTGTCGTGCAGGTATTGCCGGCCGGCGAACGCAAAGCGGAGGTCTTCTCAACCAAACGCGCATGTCCCTCTTGCGGAACCAGCTTCGCCGAGCTCGATCCACGACTTTTCTCTTTCAACTCGAAACAAGGCTGGTGCTCGAGCTGCTTTGGTACAGGCGCGAACATTGACGAGTTCGACGAGGAGCAAACCGGCGAAGAAGCCACTTGGCGAGAGGCGCACTCATCGGACTCACCGATTTGCAGCGACTGCGATGGCGCACGACTCAATCGCGTAGCAAGAGCGGTACGCTTCAGAAACCAATCGATCAGCGAATTCACCTGTCAGCCTGTTGATCAAATCAGCAAGTCCCTCAAGGGACTAAAGCTTGAAAAACGAGAACAAGCGATTGCGCGTGATTTATTGGCCGAAATCCGCGGGCGGCTTCTCTTCTTACAACGCGTCGGTCTCGGCTACCTCAGTCTCGATCGCGCTGCACCAACTCTATCGGGTGGTGAAGCACAAAGAATCCGTCTCGCCGCACAACTCGGCTCCAACCTTCGCGGCGTATGCTACGTCTTGGATGAGCCGACGATCGGCTTGCACCCCCGAGACAACCGAATCTTGCTTGATGCACTTGGCGACCTTGCGACGCACCAGAACACACTGGTCGTCGTCGAGCACGATGAAGATACGATCCGCCGCGCAGATCATGTCATCGATCTTGGGCCGGGAGCCGGAGTACGGGGCGGCACCGTCGTTGGCGCAGGTCGGATGGCCGATCTTTTGAAGAATCCCAACTCTGTGACCGGGCTGTATCTGCGTGAACCACTTCGTCACCCGCGATCTCCACAGCGCCCAGTCGGTAAGGATGATCCAGCCCTTAGGATCATCGATGCAAAGCTGCACAACCTGACGGAGAAGGAAATCCAAATTCCCCTCGAACGTCTCGTCGTCATCACGGGCGTCTCAGGATCCGGGAAATCGACCTTGGCACGTAACGTTCTCTTCGATAGCGCTCACGCCGCTGTAGGCGGTGGATCGCCGATCGGCTGTCGCCGTATCGACCATATCGAACGAATCGATCGAGTTCTCGAAGTCGACCAGACGCCTATTGGAAAAACGCCTCGCTCCTGCCCCGCCACTTATGTGGGGATCTGGGACGACATTCGCCGTATTTACGCCGGTACATCTGAGGCAACCCTACGAGGGTTCACCGCCGGAAGATTTTCGTTCAATACCGCGGGCGGCCGCTGCGAGAGCTGTGAAGGTCAGGGAATTCGCACCATCGAGATGAGTTTTCTGCCGGATGTGAAAGTGAGGTGCGACTCCTGTCACGGAAAACGCTTCGATCCTGAGACCCTATCGGTGCTTTGGCGTGGCCGCAGCATCGGCGATGTTCTCGATATGAGCATCGAAGATGCGCTCGAATTCTTCTCTTCCCATCCCACCATCAAGCACGTGCTTCAGTTGTTGTGTGATGTAGGACTTGGCTACCTCACTCTCGGTCAACACAGCCCAACGCTATCTGGCGGAGAGGCGCAGCGCATCAAATTGGTCACGGAACTGGCTAAAGTCCGTACGGATCTGCACAAGCCACTGCGAAACAAGGCGAGGCATACGCTCTACGTTCTCGATGAGCCTACGGTCGGTCTGCACATGGCCGATGTTGAAAAGTTGATTCGTGTTCTGCATCGACTCGTTACAGCCGGCAATACGGTCGTTCTGGTCGAGCATAATCTGGATGTGATCGCAGAAGCAGACTGGGTCATAGACATGGGGCCCGAAGCAGGGCTTCACGGGGGACGCGTCGTCGCTGCGGGGTCACCGCAGTCCCTTGCGAAACGCCCCGGTCGCTCGCACACTGGGGTTGCTCTCAAGGACTTCCTTCAGGATCGTTGGCAGGTCTCTCAAGATGGCGCATGACGTTCAGTGTTGGAAGTGCGGTGCCTCGCTCGCGAGCCTGAGTCTGCCGCTACGTCGATTAGAGGTTTGCCCCTCCTGTCGCGCCGAGCTACATGTATGCAAACTTTGTGTGGAGTACGATACGACACGTGCCAAGCATTGTCGCGAACCCACAGCGGAAGAAGTTCGAGACAAAGAACACGCCAACTTTTGCGACCACTTCAAGCCCAAGTCTAAAGCTTGGATCAAATCTGACACTGCTGCGGTGGAAGCAGCCAAGTCGGAGCTCGCCAAACTCTTCGGTGGCTGACAACGCATGGACTGGTTCAAGAAGCGCCTCATCGATCCCTTACTGAGCTTGTTGCGGCAAGGCTTGTCGCCCAAGGATCTCGCACTCTGTGTCGCGCTGGGAATCGGTGTCGGAGTGTTTCCGGTACTCGGCGTATCGACACCAGCCTTGGCCGTGTTGGCGCTGACTTTGCGATTGAATCTGGCGGCGATTCAACTCGTTAGCTATGCGACCGCACCGTTGCAGTTGGCGTTGATCATTCCTTTCATGAGACTAGGTGAAATGGCTCTGGGCTCGACGCCGCAGCCGATGAGCATCTCGGCAGCCATGGAACTAATGACCCAAGGCGTGCTCCACGCAATCGTGACGTTGTGGGACGCCATCATCCATGCAACCGTAGGATGGTTTTTGATCGGTCCGATTTTGATTTTCCTTTTATTCCGGATTCTAGTTCCGATCTTTACACGCCTGTCGATAACCCTGAGCCCCGGAAAAGCATGACGACGCACGAAAAATCCCTGTCGATGAGCTTGCTTGAACGCGACTGGATCCCCGATTGGTTGATCCGTCGCCAAATCAGACAACTCTTGGCGCAGCGACTGTTGGAAGAAGACAAGGGAGATCCGGAGTCGCAGCAACGCCATCTGATGGCGATGGTGTTGAAGCTTCGAGAAAGCCCGATCGCCATCCATACTGCCGAAGCCAACGTCCAACATTACGAAGTTCCGACCGACTTCTATCTCAAGGCGCTCGGCAAGCATCTGAAGTATTCGAGCTGCTATTTCGACGATTTTGAAATCAGTCGTGCCGCGCAAAATCTCGATGCGGCCGAAGCTCGAATGCTTGCCCTTACTTGCGAGCGCGCCGCACTTAAAGATGGTGATCGAATTCTGGAGTTAGGCTGTGGCTGGGGTTCTCTGTCGCTATGGATGGCGGCGCACTACCCGAATTCGCGCATCACAGTCGTCTCGAATTCGAAAACGCAAAAAGCGCACATCGACGGGCAGGCAGCGGCACGCGGCTTGACCAATCTCGAAGTCATCACCTGCGATGTCAACGCGCTCGACTTTCCCGCCTCGGAGAAATTTGACCGCGTTGTGTCGGTCGAGATGTTCGAGCACATGCGGAACTACCAGACCTTGTTGGCGCGAATCGCTTCCTGGATGAAGCCGCACGCGACGCTCTTCGTCCACATCTTTACACATCATCGCTACGCCTACACGTTTGATGTACGTGACGAGTCAGACTGGATGGCACGCTATTTTTTCACTGGCGGAATCATGCCGAGCGACGATCTACTGCATTATTTCCAGCGTGATCTTCGCTTGGTCGATCACTGGCAAGTGGATGGTCGCCACTACCAGTTGACCTCCGAAGCATGGCTCGCGAATATGGATGCCCATCGTAGCTCCCTGATGCCGGTGATGGCGCAAGCCTACGGATCGGAGCAGGCCTTGCGATGGTGGGTCTACTGGCGGGTGTTCTTCATGTCGTGTGCCGAATTGTTCGGCTACCGAGGGGGCCGCGAATGGATCGTTTCACACTACCTCTTCGAGAAACCCTGACGCAGTCGGTAGCGCGACGGCTCAGACCCGGAGTCATTGCTGCGCTCAGCTGCCTGTTCGCTTTTGGTCAACCGGCATCGGCTTCAGCTACGTCGGAGCAAGGCGAGCTTTTCCTTCGTTTCAAAAGTGCTTTCGAAGCCGGCGACTGGGCGAGCGCAGAAGAGCGCGCAACAGCACTGGTCAGGTTGATCGAGTCACACGGCAAAGACGGCTCACGTGAGCTCGTGAATCCGCTGACGAATCTCGGTACCGTGGCATTCCGACGTGGCAACTTCGATGTCGCGATCGAGCATTACAATCGCGCCATCCAACTAATCGATGGCGAGCGCGCCGGAGCGGACAGCCTGCTGATCCGGCCCCTGCATGGACTCGGCGAGTCCCTGCTCGCCAAAGGCATGGCGGGTGAGGCCGTCATACCCCTAAAACGAGCGGTCGATCTGTCGCGAAATGTCGACGGCCTTTTCAATCCGGGCCAAATCGACATCGTCGATGCGCTGATCGAAGCCTACGTGGCAACGGGCCAACTCAGCGACGCTGAGCGTGAGCATCAATACGCCTTCCGGATCGCCGAGACGACCTTCGGCAAAAACGATCTACGACTACTTGAGCCGCTGGATCGATATGCACGCTGGTTCGAGTCCATCGGACGCTACACGACGGCGCGAGGTATACATGCGCGCGCACTGCAACTTGCGGAGCGGCAATCGGCAGACAAACCCGTTGTCGGTGTTCCAGCGCTGCGCGGTCTCTCACGCACCTGGTTGCTGGAAGGGATCTATGGCCCAGAGGTAGAGCCTGAGACTCCGGTTCGCGAGGCCAGCGAGGCAAGCGGACCCTTCTTGTCAGCGGCAGGCGCCGGGCGACTCAACGCCGATGGCGAGCGCGCTCTCAGATTGGCGCTCAATATCGTGTCGGACACCAAGCCACGCGATGAACGACTTTATGCCGATACCTTGGTTCAGTTCGGTGATTGGTATTTGATTTCGGGCAGTACGCAACGCGCCCAAGCAAGCTATTTGGAGGCAGCGAAGATTTTGTCTGCCGCCGGAGCGGGTGCCGAGCGTTTGCTAGAAAATCCGCGCCTGCTCGTTTATCGAGCACCCGCTGCGTCCATCACACGTTTCAAACCCGACGATCCGACGCAACACACGCTGCACGATATCGAGTTTGCACTGGATATCGGTCCAGACGGAAAAGTGATCGATGCGAAAGTTGTCAGCTCCACTGCCCCGGAGGCCACAACGCGCGCCGCACTCATCGCCGCCAGAAAAGCTCGTTACGGGCCACGCGTCTCGGGCACCGAAGTGGTCGCGACCACCGGCGTGCCGCTACGCGAAAAAGTCTGGGTCAAGGCTGCGCAGGCAAAGAACTGAGCGGTAAAGAACTGCTCGAACGTCGTGAAACACGAATCGGCAGCGCCTCGATACTGACTGCTGCGATCGCTGCTGCCTCAGGCACAGCCTGCAAAGAGCGGCCAGCAGACAACTCTGTGACGAGTGGTAAAGCGCCCACTTGGGTTAGAAACTTGGCCGCAGCGTCTCGCTTTGCAGCTACCGTCGCCGCCTCAATCGATTCGGACGAGCCGAATCCACCGGCCATCGCGGTCCCATAGCCGGTTAGTGTCAGAGAGTCATAACGCTCGCCGTTAGGCGTTCTGACATCGATTCGATAACGAATGCTGACGGCAACATACTCGCCGCCCGTCTCTTGAGCTGTCGCGAAAGAGTACTGCTCAATCTTCGGCTCAAAGATCGCTTGTAATCCCGTGATGCCCCGAGCCGCATCGAGATCGGCAAATTCCTGGACGTCCCCGAAGATCGACGAAAACATCGTTCGAGCCAGTCGTTGCTGACCGGCACCCAGTGCAACCTCCCAAGTCACGCCATTGCGGGTCTCGGAGTGTACGAACGATTTTTGCTCTGCGGTCATCAATAACCCAACCCTCGCCGGGATCGGCTCGATAAGCGCCTTCGGCAAAACAGGATCGGGAGTGATGACGACACCGCCGCAGCCAGCCAACAACAGGGCCAGCATCGAAAACCCGACCAACCTCTGTCTCAGCTGCCCCCGACGCATGTCGTGACACCTCCAATAACCATAGTCATACCGCAGGTCTTGACGTTGGTAAGACCGACAAAAGTGCCATCGTTCCGATCACACATGGCTCGCATTAAGGCCGAGAATCGGATGTTTGTAAACGGGGTCATGCCCGGCGCCTCGGGGAATCCAACGGCATGTATTCGAACCCGCCGGCGCCCCGAATCGTCCGGTCGATTGATTCGATCAACGGCATCGAGAGCACCCTGAATCGTCTCGCCCGTAAACTCGTCGCCGAGCACATAGATGCTGATACGCTTATCCGCAGACCAATAGTTCTTGATTGCCAACTCGATCCCATCAGCGGGATTAGAGTCGCTGAACGCGCGCCAGTTACGCATCCGTTGCACGATATCGGTACGCAAGCCAGTCGAATCGGTCAACCATCGTCCGCGCGTACCGGCAAACAATTCGCGACCGTTGTCATCGACAATCTGCAAGCCTTTGAGTCGTGGATAGATGTCGAGAATCTCGCGCATCACCTCCATCGCCGTTTCCCAATGACCACCCTGCATACTGCCTGATGTATCGATCAGAAAAATCACGTAGTCGCTATCGACGGGGATACCACCGACCGCCTGGGTATTGAGCTTGCGTCGCGCCTGCGACATTTGGACGAGCCGCTGATTCTCGGCTTGTAGATCCTGAAATGCGGACAGTAACTCGTTTTCGACGATATTGCTGACGGCCGCTTCTTGACGCGACGTATCGTACTGGCCGCGGAGACTCGACATCTCACCAGCTGCACGCGCCAAATTCAGCCGTTCTCTCGTCAGCACATCTACCCGGCCCCGCAACTCCCGCTCAAGACGCTCGGAATCACCACGGATAACGAACAACTCCTCCTGAAGTTTCTTCAGCTGCAGCTCGAGATCGTTTCTCGATTTCTCAATGACCAGCGGCTGCCCGAACTCCGACAGCACCAGCAGTAAAATAATGGCGCCAAAGCCACAGCAAATGACATCGAGAAAAGACAGGCTGAAAATTTCGGTATCGCGTTGTTTTCGCTTCACGATTGACGCCTCAAGGCCAATCCGGCGAAGGCATCACAAATGCGCCCTTGGTCTGTCGTGCAAGACCCCAAAACCGGTGCGGCGCGGGCACATCCCCCTTCATAGGAAGCAGGATCACATCGATCGGCACGTTTCGATTAACCCCCCGAATCGCTTCATCGAAAAACTTGGCTCGAGCTGCTGCGTCCACGTATTTTCGAAGTGCTGGTGGCGTCGCACCTTGCGTCGGTAGACCGTCGGTGACCAAGATCACCTGATCCGGCGGAACCCGCATCGCGCGAGTCGCCTGCAGCGCATTGATCAAACTGGTACCACCGACAGGCGGCAGCACTCCGAGCGCCTTCAGCATCTTGTCTCGAACGGCGTCGTCACTGCCGGATAACCACTCACCGTCTGTTCCCGATAGAAGCGGCTGTGTACCGGTATTGAAGACATAAAACTGAAACTGCGATGTCTGCGGAATCTCCGAAATCAACCACGCACCAATGTCGCCCGCTCTGCGCCACTTCGGCGCAGAAGATTGCATGGCTACAGCAGAATTTCGTAGTCGAAGAATGTTGACCAGATCGTCATCCAGCATGCTTGAGGAGCGGTCAAACAGCACTAGGATGCGCTTTCCCTTCAGAGTCAGACCGGTGATATAGCGACGACTCGCCAATGACTTACCGGCACCAGCCCGCTCCGATCGCGGTGTTTCTACTTTTGCACTGGCCTCAAGCCGTCGAGCACTTTCCTCGAGGGCTTTGACTTCCGCTTTGAGCTTTTCGATACGCTCACGTTTAGCGAGAGTCGTCGAATCGTATATGAAGCTTTCTTCGCGCTTGCGTTGCAACTCTTCGATCAGCTGAGTTGCGCGTGAGCTCGCCGAGACCGTCTCGCTCTCCGTTTTTTGCAGTGCATTTTTTAGTTCAACTAGATTACGCGCGCCTCTAATAACTTCTTCCTCAAGTCGAGACACTTCAGCCGCAAGATCCTCGGCCTTGCGCGTACGCTCTATACCGCTTTGGGCGCTGATGATGGTATAGAAAAGGATAACGGCGCCAAAGCCGCAGCAAATGACGTCGAGAAACGAGAGACTGAAAACTTCAACGCGCCGACGCGCCATCGGCTCTCTCTATCGCCAGTAACGTCAACTCAATGCCGGGGTCGCCGATTCGAATTCGATCCCCCGCGAAGACTTCGACACGGCCCAGCACTCGCTCTTCGTTGAGCCATGTGCCGTGACTACTATGATCGATCAACTCCGTCGTCAGTGGCGTGACACGTAAGGAGCAATGCCATCGTGACACCCCTGCGAGTCCTTCTGGCAAAGACAGCCCGCTCGCAGGCGCATCGCGCCCGATCTCGATGACGGAATCGACGGTCAAGGGTTTGACCTCCGCATTCCAAAGCACATGCGTCGGGCAAACACGTCCTGCACCGAGCTGTGGCAGCTCGACGCTACGTGCTTGAATCATTGCTGCACCGACTGGGTGTCCGCGCAGCAATAGAACATCACTGGTTTCGGCTGATCTGATCGCTTGTTTCGATGCGGCAATCGCGAGCGACTCTAAGCTGAGACCCAATACACGGCAGCCGCGAAACTCGGCGAGCATCTCGATGAATCCGGGCAAACCCAGGTCCGCTTCGTTCACGAGCAGATCGACCCGCGATGCCGCAGGCCGAAGCTCGTGCAGCATGCTTGAAAGCTCTCGATAGATTGGAGCAGCGCGAACAGCAAACTGATCTCGCGTCAGCGTGATACTGCATTCGCCGCGGGGGGTCGGCAAGCTGACGATCACCGAGCCTTCCTCAAATGCGCTACGTGCCGCAGTCCACAGGAGCCTGGTCAGACGTGTCTCGGAATCACGATCGTGCAGCGGATCAAAGCGATGCGCGAGCACCATAGACTCGGCAATCAACTCCATCCATATTTGCTTGAGAGCTCGACGCCCTACGCGGTTGCGTTTCAATAACGTCTGACGACGCGCTACTCCTTCGGATACCACGACACGAGCAGTGGCGCTGAACTCTTCCTCAAGCTCGATGAACAGTGTCGTTCCGGACAGGGCGAGCGCAGCAGTGCCAAACGCAGCAACATCATGAAAGGCTCGTACATCGAGTTTCCATCGCTGCATTTGAGCGAGCGAGTCGGCGACCGTACGTACATCGAAACTGACCGGCACGACTACATGACATACCGAACCGGTATCTGCGAATGACTCGAGAGAAGATGCGCGTACCTCACCGTCGACAGCGATGAAGACATTTTCGGTGCCGAGATAAGCCCCGATCATCGTCACATGCGAACCTGCAAGTTTCGGATGATCTTTTCGTCCAGCCAAGTTTCGGTATCAAGGACTCGCCGCTCCTGTACTCGCTGCAGTTGTTGCATGAGGAACATCAGCAGGATCGACAAGATCAAAGCTATAAGAGTCGAATTGAAGGCCACACCCAGCCCTTCAGTGACCCCGGAGATATCGCCGGTCACCGCCTTGTGTGCCTGCGAGAGGGCATCGCCGATACCGCGTACCGTACCGATGAATCCGATGGCGGGGATAGCCCAAGCGATGTAGCGCAGCAAGGCGAGGTCCGAATCGAGTCGTTCGGCCTCGGATTGGCAAATTCCGTGAGCCACTGTCGAGGCATCCTGTACGTTACGGGTCGCCCCGAATCGGGCGAGTGCCGCCATCAACGCGCGCGGAACCAAAGCTTCTCGATCTGCAGCCGGTAAGCTCTCGAGTTGTCTGGTGTACTCTCGCGTATCTTCCGGCAGGATGCGAGTGCCGTCCGGTAAACGCAGCACTTCGGCGCGTAGCACCCGTAATTCGCGCTGCTGTACGACGGCTTTGTAGCCGATGATCGCCAGCGCCCAAAGCATCAGAATAATCTCGGCTTCCTGTTCGTAATCTTTGATGATGACGTAAAACGAACGCTCGGCGACATAGTTGGGATCGGTCACCATTCGTTCCCGATCCGCGCGCAAGGTAGCTTCGGCTACGGGACGTATATGCAATACATAGGCCGCATGCACGAACACCGTGACGATCAATAGCGCCACGACCGTGAATAAAAATTCGTTGGGCAACTTTTTGTTCATATATCGACCGGCAGGCTGATGTTGTTATCTGCGGAGTCTCGATATTCCGGTGACTCCTCGTCTGAAAGCTTCGGTGGCGGTGCGCGCCGCTCTGTGGATTCTGCTTCGTTTGTATCGGCAGTCTGGGCAAGCGCCCTTAGCATCATGACGGATGCCAACCAACAGATCAGTGCACTGATGGCAGTCAGCCAAATCAAGCGCCACGTGCGATTTTGACTACTCTGCATACCGAGCTACCCTGAAGCCGATCGTTTGTGATGAGCCATCTGCCCCATCGCGCCATGCAAGACGCAGATCACTGTAATTCACGCTGCGCCACGAACTACCCTTGACGACTCGTCTTGGCGAATCGGCAGGACCGGTCGGATCTTGGCCACCGCCGCTAGCATCGAACGAGCTGTACGCATCGTGTACCCATTCAGAGACATTACCCGTCATATCGAACAGGCCTAGTGCGTTCGCCGGGTATTTCCCGGGCGGCGCGGCCACGGGGTATTCATCCTGCCAGTTGTCGAGTACGCGTGCCATTTCGGCCGCCGCCTCGAGCCCCGCCAGATTGGCGACACCCCCAGGCGGAGGTAAATCGTTGCCCCATTCGTAGCGCAATGGCGGCGCGTTCTCACCCGCGTAGCGAGCCGCGAACTCCCACTCGGCCTCCGTCGGTAGTCGGTAGCCCGTGCCGACCGGCCGACGTAGAACCCACTTGCCATCTTTCTTTTCGTACGCCGGCTGCAAGCCCTCTTGTTCCGAAAGCCAGTTGCAGTACTCAACCGCGTCAGCCCATGTCACCGACGTGACCGGCAAGATATCGAGATCGAGCGTGCGCTTACCAACGAAGCCCGAGGCATGCGCAGACCGGAAGCGACGAAACTCCCCATTGGTCACCTCTCGTGTCCCAAGGTAGAAGGGTCGCTTCAGTTCGACTCGTCGCAAGAACTCGTTTGCTCGTCGTCCTTGCTCACGACGCTCACTACCCAGACTCGCTTTGCCCGTCGGCATCAATCGCAGCAAAGTCCCCGTCGATGATCGAAGCGCTGCCGCGGGCGGCTGCCAGTCAGCCGCACGCCCGATCGGCGTCAGTCGATACTCGACACGTCGGGCTTCGCCGTTGGACAAATCAACTCGCAATGATTGAGATTGCATACCGTCGGCACGCAATTCCAAGCGATGCTCACGCGCAGGCAGCTTGAGTGTCGCCGGCGCACGCCCAAGGCTCGTCGACGCCTGGAAAATCTCTGCATCGCTCGGTTCGCCCTGCAGAGACAATTCGACCAAGATCGCTTTTAACGACGGACTCCACTCGATTTTGTCCGATGGCTCGGCCAAGACGCGTCGCGAGACGGGCTCGTATCCCTGCAACACCGCGAGCAACTCGTGCTCGACGCCTGGCGCCAATTCCACCTGCAAGGGCGTCTTACCTCGATAGACGCCACCGACAGTCACGTCCGCACCTGCCGGCGTCGAGCGGATACGCGCGATAGCATCAGGCGCACCTAATTTGATCGGTCCGATACGCAGCGTTTCTCCCGCCTTGACGAGAACGACGCTGCGCCAAGGTTTAGCGGCAGCGGCTGTAATTTCCAAACGATGCACGCCGGCAGGCAGATCGACGGCGTACGGTAGCGATACCGGTGCCTCGTCGTTGATTTGCAATTTAGCGGAGGCACGATCAGTCGTGACGTCGATCTTCCCCCAAGACGACTGCAGTTTGGCCGTCAACAATTGCCGCTTGCCAAGACCCTCGATCTCGACCGACTGAACAAAATCGAGATGCCTGTCTGCCTTGAGTAGTACGGTCTTGGTTCCCGAAGGGATCTGGAATTCTCCCGGCACACGCCCCAGCTCGACACCATCGACATATGCGACAGCAGCGACGCCAGCCGTGTCGATCTCTAGCACGCCGGGCAACGGCTCCAACCGAAACTGCAACTTCAGCATCGAGTCGCGCTGGATATCGATCTCACGCACGATACCGCGATATCCCTCAGCACCAATCCGAATCTGGCGCTTGCCCGGCAGCGCAAACACGCTATTCGCCGACGACCAGTCGGGACCGTCCACATTCACAGACGCATTGGCAGGTTCGACGTCGATTTCGATACGCTCGAATTGGAACAAGAATGCGAGTGAACAGATCATGAGTGCACCCGCCACGAGCACGAACCACCATGATCGAACGCTGCGTGAGTCCGCCAGCATCTGAGGCGATGACTTTTCTGCCGACGAAACCACCGCGACTCTGATCGGCACATCTTGCTGATCTTGATCGTCGAAGACACTCGATGTGGAGCGCAACGGCGCGATCGTTCTATTTCCTTCAAGGTGACGTATCGTCAGGAGTAAAGATCCGTCCTCATGCGAAAAACGAGCTCGGGTATCGTCGATCGCCAAAACTGAGCCGGCTTGAACCGCACGAGCAACGCCTTGCTCTAGAGTTTGCCCATCGATGGTCACCGTCGTCGGTGTAACGGCCTCGATATAAACGGCCTCGCCTTCGGTAAAAAGACGTAAGGTCTCTCCGTCGGTAAAGCCTGGCATACGAACATCACAATCACTCGTCGAGCCGATCATCAACGGCAACAGCATTGATCGATCGCCCGCAGGCTCGCGTATCACCACCTGTGTGATCACGAGATGGCCTCCGTACAGCGCACGTCAATCACCGGTTGTGGCCCACTCGGTGTAATGTTGATCTCGCGCCGTACGTCGCGGAAACCCTCACGACTACCTACGACGACGTATCGACCGGGCTTCAACTGCAACTCTTTACGGGTAAATGTGCCGAAGATGCCAATTCGTTGTACGACGATCCGAGTCTGCCCATCCGACTGGAATACGGTTTTGATCGGCTTCTCGTAAATCTGTAACGAGGCACTCAATTGCTCGACTTGACTACGTAAAACCGGGGCGTCGTCTTTCACTCTGGCTGCTTCAGCCAATAAACGCTCGGCTTCGCGGCGTACTTCAGGAGATGCCAATCGCACTGGTGCACCGATCAGCCCGTCGAGCCGTCGAGAAAGCTCCGCTCGTGGCACGACTCGATTCCGTCCCGCACGTGCGAACTCGAGACTGCGATCCTTGGCGAGTAGACCCTCATACGCCTTGAGCGCATCGCCCCAATTCTCTGCCCGCTCGAGGTTAAGGATGCGATTTCGCTCTTCTTCGAGATCCGATCGCTCGCCAGCAGCGGCCAGCTCGGCTTGTAACGCACCGATCTCGGCTCCATCAGCCCGCAAAGTACGTGCGCGTAACAATGCATCACGCGCCGCCTCGGACCGACCAGAGCGTAGTGCGGCGAGCGACTCGCCGATAGCGGCAGCATACCGATCGGAACTCAACGCGCGACGAGCTCGCGCTGCACCATCGCGCGCCCGCACATTTTCTGCATCCGCGCGAAGCACTTGCTCATACAAGGTGAGAGCTCGCAAATTGTCATATGCCAATTGTGCGGTCTCAGCCTCCACCAAGGCTGGCAATAGCGGACCCAAAGCGACGATACGAGCAAGCCCGCGAATTGCGGGCGCATGTTCGGGGTCGATCAATAACGCCCGCTCCAGAGATTGGCGCGCAATCTCCAATCGACCATCGTCAATTGCGTCGTTGGCCGACTCGATCAACTTGGCGAGCGTCGCCGGACGTTCGTCGGCGACGCGGGTCAGCCGCTGCATCGCAAGGCCAAGTCTATCAAGTGCCAAAGATAAATCTCGCGCTGAAGAAGCCGCGAGAGCTAACTCGCCCATCGACTTGGCTGCCCCAAACGACTCGCCGCCCCACACGCCAGCCGCTTGCGACTCAAGCTCCTCGAGCGCACGCGAAAACTCGGTATACCTTTCGTTGAATAAGGCTTGCTGTTGCTTCTCTTCGTCACTGATGCTCGGCGTTGAGTCAGCCGTCACAATCGAGCCGCTACGACTCACCGACACATCGCCCACGCCGGGAGCAAAACGCGGCAGGAGCCAGAAGGTGATCGCGAGCAAACCCACAGCCGCGATCCCAGCAGCCCAAGGCAACCAGACGTGACGCGGGTTGGTTTGTGCCACGGCTTGTTCGATCGGCGCCGCTTCAACACGAACCGCCCGGACACTCTCGGGCGATCGAGTCAACATCGCCAAGTCCTCGCGCAACTCGCGTGCCGTAGCGGGTCGTAGCGCAGGATCGGCCGACAGGCAGCGCTGTAACAATGCATGCAGAACGGGCGGTACCGAGTGAACCGGCTTCAGCGCGGGCACCTGGTGTTCCGCTGCGTCGGGTTTGGTTGGGAAATACGGCGGATACGCAGACAGGAGCTCATAGCTCAGCGCACCGACACCATAAATATCGTCGAGGGTCGAGGGCTCCAACTTTCGGCGTTGTTGGGGGCTCGCACTAAACGGGGAACCTATCGCTCCCGGTGGTGCCATGCCGTCGATCGCCGCGATTTCGAAGTCGCTCAAACGAACATGCCCCGCGAAATCGAGCAAGACATTCGAAGGCTTCAAGTCGCGATGAATGATGCCGCGTGAGTGCAAGTGCTCCAGTACGTCGCAAAGCTCGATCAACAACGGCACGATCTGCGTGTAGCTTTTCCCTCGCAGGGGTCGCAGATCACCCGCAGCGAGCACCATCGGCAAAATCATGACCGTCTCGTCACGAATCGGTTCGTCGCAACGGACGACACCAGGGTGATCGAGCCGTTGCGAGATCGAATATTCGCGTTGCAAACTCTCCCAACGCGATGGATCCTCGCCCAAGGCGACTTTAAGAGCCACTTCGGTACCGCGACGCTCATCGAGGGCGCGCCAGATCTCGAATCGACCGCCCTCTGCAAGCGGGCCGAGCAGCACGAATCGATCGACGAGCTTACGGCCCTTGACGAGTACGGTCACGTCCGAGCCTCGATCAAGGATTGGGCGCGGGCAAATTGTCTTCCCGATAGATCGCAGCGAGCAGACGACGCCACTCGCGATACTGCTCCTCAGCGGTTCCGGTGAGCTTCAAGGTGCGACCCTCGACCTCGACGGTTTGGGCAGCAGCCTCGCTACTGAAACTGGCAGCCAATTCTTTGACTTCCTGAGCAGCCACCTTGGCATCGGAGAATTTCTGAATGCCAGACATGACAGCCGCTACGCCACCCACAGCGCCAGCCGTCCGGACTGCGCTATCGATACGTCGGCAGTTGTAGTCAGTCGAAGCGCAATTGCTACTGGCGAAAATACTACCGAGAACGGCAGCCGCACCAAGAGCGGTCCGAGTCATTGCTTGGGTGCGGGCCTTGTCCTCGCGTTCTATGGCTTCGCGACTGGTGCGGCGAAAACTGCCGTACGGATCGAATAGCTTGTCCGAGAACTCCTGGGTGTAGCCATCAAGCGTATCGATGACTGCAGCATCACGTTCACGAATCTTCGAGATTCGTACGACCGCCGGATCGCTTTCTGCCGGCAGTCTCGTCAAGCGGTAGCGTCCATCAGTCGACTTCTGCAGATAGCCGTCGAAAGAGCGCGGATCAAGGTCTTGGGCAAAGCGCAGTTGCGCAATATGGCGTAACTCGCGTTTCTCTGCTGAGGACAGCGCATCACGCGCTGTCACGAGATCATTGGCAATCTGCGAATAGACGTTCTGGAACGGATCGCGAGCACGCAACGAGGCGTCGGTCTTGTATGCCCCGAGGTCGGCATCGCTCGAATACAGGCGATCTTTGATCCAGACTCGACCCGACGCATCGATCGCTGTAATTGAAAGCTCGAGACGAGAACCGGTTGACTCGACGATCTTGCCAGTCACGACCACGTCCACGAACTGAACCGCTTCGGGCACCACGCGCACAGCGCCCCACTGCCCGGACGTTTCCAGCGTTGTTCGTAACCGCATCGGTAGAAGTCGCGACTCGGCAGAACGAACGTCAGGATAGATGCGTCTCTTGTCGAGCGCCTCTTCGTCGTTGGCAAGGCTAGCGGGCACGCCGGGGTCGAAGTGTCGCAGAGCCACGTCCAGCAACTCCGCTTCCGGAATTTGAACCTTGGCCTGAACAGCCTCTAGCTTCGCCAGAGGACGTGTTTCTTTGACTACGCAACCGTTCAGCAGGGCTGCAAAACCCAGCACGACGGCGACGACCATTCTCTTCATGCGTTGCTGCTCCTTAGCTACGCTCACGACCGGCATTAGCCACCCTTGGAATTACGCTTGTAATCCTGGTATTCCTTCCAGAGCTTTTCCTTGAGCTCGGGGTCGGTCTCCTGTTCCGCCGCGCGCCGCAATCGTCTGGCAACGATGTCATCGTCATCGCCAGACTCAACTCCGCGATTCGGAGCGCCACTGCCGGCGCCCACCGTACCGCGATCCTGACGATCGCCCGCTTGGCTTTCCGATCGACCCGCTGCCATGCCGCGCTCGGAACGAAGATCGCCTTCACGCGAGCCGGGCTCGGCTGCGGCGCGTCCGCCGCCTTCGCCCGCGCCGCCACCGGCTGATGCCGTGCGCGCATCACGTTCGGCGGCGGTTCGTCGCTGCTCCTCCGCGAGAGTCTTGTCGAACTCACCAAGTGAATCATCCAAAGATTTGTCGAGAACTTCGCGGCGCTCATCAGCGGTTGTAGCTTCACCAGACCCTGATTCCGGCGCCGGTGCACTCGGCGCTGGCAGGCTCGGCGGCGCAGGAATGCTGCTGGTCGACGGAGGCGTCGGCGACGGCAGACTCGGCGGCTGATCGACGGGCGGTGTCGCACAGGCCGAGAGCGTCATCGCCAAGATGGCCATCCAGCAAACTTTCGTGCGCATCATGGATTACCGTCACCTTGAAAAAAATTCTGCAGCTGTTCCGCCAAGCGATCACAGGCCGCACCCTGCACTCGAGCGATGAAGGGTAATGGCACGACGGCGCCCACGATCGCCGATGTTCCAGTCACATTAGTCTCCACGCTGCCGACCGATCTTGCCTGCTTCAAGTCCCACACGATGGCCTCGTAGTCCGATTCCTTCTCCCACCAGCCGAAGCCAATGCATCCGGCTGCCCCAGGCGCGGCGCCGCAAGCCAGGCTGCCGCCGCCATCGGTGCGCCGAGTACCACCATCCAACCAAACGAGATAACGAACACCAGACGCGGCCACTCTCTCACCGACACCCGGGCGAGCTAAAAGTTGCGTGACCGCCTCGGGCCGGGTCGGTGCCGTACCGGGCTCGAACCACGGAAAAAGGTCGTCGACGAAACCATTGTTGTCACGCACCGCTATCGGTCGCTCACCCTTGGTGAGCCCGTTACCCACGCAGTCGATGAACTCGTCCTCCGCAGCAACTCCCTCGATCTGCGGTTTGGCGAGGATGACCACAGCCTCTCCGTCGACGATTTGGGTCGGCAGCTCCCGACTCTCCTGAATGGTGGCACTCATGCAACCAGCCAGGGTCAGTGGCAGTATCGAAGCGAGTGATAAGGAAGCTGAGGCTCGGTATCGCATCATTTCCTCCGGCAGAGCGCAGAGTATGCCATGTCGATACGTCGGATCAGCCGGCGGATCTCAACTCCCTGGCTGTGGGAAACGATCCAGCCGACGCAGCTCCGGGAATAGCCTCCAGTAAACGCCCACGATGACCAGACAAGCAGCTCCACCGACCGTAACGGCGGTCACTGGACCCCACCAACTGGCCGTCAATCCGGATTCGAACTCGCCAAGCTCGTTCGACGCTCCGATGAACATCGAGCTGACGGCGCTGACCCGACCTCGGATCGCATCCGGGGTCTCCAGCTGCACCAATAAATGGCGAACGAACACGCTGACCATATCGCCTGCACCGAGACAGAACAACGCGAAACACGACAGCCAAAACGAGGTCGACAAGCCGAAGACAACGGTAGACACACCAAATACCGCCACTCCACCGAACATCCAGCGCCCGGCATGCCTCGAGATCGGTCGACGAGCGAGCCAGATCGCCGTCAATGCCGCACCGACACCCGGTGCGGTGCGCAACAGCCCAAGCCCCTCTGGCCCAACGTGCAGAATATCGGCTGCAAACATCGGCAAGAGCGCGGTTGCCCCGCCGAACAAGACGGCAAACAGATCGAGCGATATCGCACCGAGGACCGATCTGCGACGCAGTACGAAGCGAAAACCCTCCGCGAGTTCATGCCAGGCGAACTTCGCCTCGGTTGGGGGCGCTCGCACCGGTCGAATACCGAACATCAACCAGAGTACGACCACGAGGATGGCTAAGGCGCTCACGTAGACCCACATCGCCCCCTGGTCAGTAGTCACCGATTCGCCGAAGGCATACAACAAACCACCCAACGCCGGTCCGACGATCACGGCCGATTCGAACAGGGTTGAGTTGAATGCGACAGCAGCAGGAAAAGCGCTTTGAGGGACGAGGTTGACGGTCATGGCCTGCGAGGTCGGCATCCACAACGCCCGTCCGGCACCAAACAGACCCATCGCAAAAAAGACCCAGAGAATCTCGCGACTCCCCGACCAGGTGAAGCCGATCAAAACGAGTACACATGAAATCTCGATCACGTAGGCGATCACGATCAACAAACGTCGATCCATACGATCGGCCAACTGGCCCGCCGGCAAAACCAACAGGAAAAACGGCAGAAACTGTGCAAGCCCGACCAGACCGAGGTCGAGCGGATCGCGGGTGATGGAATACACCTGCCAGCCGACCGCCACGCCCAACATCTGCCAAGCGAGCGTCGCGAAAAATCTGCCGAAAGCAAACCGCCGAAAATCTGCGTGCTGGAGAGCCGCACGCACGCCACTCGCCTGATTCATGGGTCAATGGTAGTTTGTTCTCGAGTTAATTCGGCGGGATTTGTACATGACGACCAGCATCACGCGGCATTTCGCTTCCATCACCAACGGGCGATGGGGCCCGCGACAAGTGCACTACCGTCGCGTCGGGTCAGGCCCCGTCGTGCTGTGCTTGCACCAATCTCCACTTTCGTCGCGAGACATGCTCGCCACGATGGAACGCTGGAAGACTCACTTCACGTGCATCGCGCCCGATACTCCCGGATTCGGACTGTCGGATCCTCTCGGCGTCGATCGCGCAGAAGCGAGCGACTTTGCCGAGGCCGTCATTGAATTCATGGATGCGCTTGGAATTGAGCGCGCAGCCGTTTACGGCTTTCATACGGGTGCGATGATCACAGGCGCGCTAGCTGCAGCCTACCCGGAACGTATCGTCTGCGCCGCAGCCAACGGCTACGTGATCATGACGGAACCGGATCGACAAGACTTCATCGAGCACTATCTCCCACCCTTACAGCCTAAATGGGACGGCTCGCACCTAACCTGGCTATGGGCTCGAATGCGCGAGCAACTGATCTTTTTCCCGTGGTATCGAAAATCGACGGCCGCTCGCCTGTCTTTCGACCTCCCTCCGGCGGAAGCGCTGCACAATGCATTGCTCGATTTCATGCGGGCAGGCGATCACTACCGCGTGGGCTATCGCGCTGCGTTCACGATGCGATCGGATCTCGCACTGCGTCAAACGAAAACACCGATACTCGTCACGGCGGCAGATACCGACGTGCTTTCAGCGGACCTCAATAACGTTCGACATCCCGCCAGCTGCGTCACCGTCGCAAGAGGCGGCGCGGCGGATCAAACACTCGATCTTTGCCGCGACTACATCAAACGCCACAAGCCGCCGAAGATGCCGAAATCAACGGTGAATTCGGGTTTGCGCGGACGTCTTTGGCAGGACTACGTCGAAGTTGACGGCGGACAACTGCGCATTCGTCGCAATGCAGACGCCAGTGGTCGAACTATTTTGATTCTGCACGAGGCGGGTGGTTCAACCGAGAGTATCGAAAGCATGGCTGCCGGCTTCATTGGTCATCGTCCGGTACTCGCGATCAATCTACCTGGTCATGGCGAATCGGATAACACGCTGCCGCGTGGCAAAGTGACCGTCGGTGGTTTTGCCAAGGCCATCGAAGTCGCGCTACAGAATTTGGGCATCGATGAGGTCGACGTCATTGGCGTAGGTGGTAGTGCGTTCATCGCGTTGGAGTTAGCCTCGCTCGCAAAAAATCGCGTCAGGAACGCCGTCATGCTGAGTGCGATGCTGATCGACGATGCGTTACGCGATGAATTGATGACGCACTACACACCCGAGATCAAACCGCTCTGGTACGGCGGGCACTTGGTCGAAGCGTGGTATGTCGTACGCGATCAAAGCTTGTTCTGGCCCTGGTTTCGACAAAAGCGTAGCAACATCATTCATCAAGATGCCGAACTTGACCCGAGTCGCGTTCAACGTCGTTTACTCGATCTATTTCGCTCTCATGGAATGTGGCGGCATGCCCATCAGGCGACTTTCGCGTATCCGTGGCAAAAGAAGCTCGCCAAAACTCGGGAAACGGTTTTACTGGCTGCGCCAAGCGGAGATCCATTGAAACCCGCCGCCGCCCAAGCGGCTTCAGAGATGCCTCATCTTATGTTTGTGGAATTGCCTAGCGAACCGCGAGACTGGGCCCGCGTCCTACTGCAGAAACTGTCATGAAGCGTCTCTGCGTTTTTTGTGGCGCCAACGCGGGCGGGAAGGACACCTATCGCTCGGCGGCACATGAACTTGGTCGACTTCTAGCCCGCGCCGGGATTGGGCTCGTCTATGGCGGTGCAGGCATCGGCCTAATGGGTGCGGTAGCCGATGCTGCATTATCCGAAGGTGGCGAAGTCATCGGAATCATTCCTCGTAACCTCGTGAAGCTGGAAGTCGCCCACCGCGGCGCGGTGGACTTGCGCATCGTTGAGTCGATGCATGAACGTAAAGCCTTGATGGCTGAACTTTCAGACGGGTTTATCGCGCTACCGGGCGGCGTTGGCACTTTCGAGGAATTATTTGAAGTGTGGACATGGGCCCACCTTGGCCTGCATCGAAAGCCCTGCGCTCTGCTTGATGTCGACGGCTTCTATTCCGGTCTTGGCACTTTCCTCGACCATGTGCAGCAGGAAGGGTTTCTGCGCCCGGGCGTACGCGACATGCTGCTGATAGACGACGATGCCACGCGACTATTACAGGCGATGCAACAATACCGTGGACCGGATATGCCGGCTTGGATGACCCGCGCCCAGACTTGATCAGCTTGGATCTGCCTGCGAACGCTTCTCGGCGATCCACTCACGCCAGATTGCCATCAGCACGGCAAGTATCACGGGCCCGATGAAGAGACCTACCATACCGAATGCCGCGAGACCGCCCAGCACACCAAACAACACCAACAGGAACGGAATGCGGGTCGCGCCGCTGATCACGAGCGGTCGCACGATGTTGTCGATCCAACTGACCGCTGTGGCACCCCAGATCGCCAGACCAATCGCCTCAACCGTATTGCCCGTCAGAAAGAGATAAATACTCGCGCCCGTCCACATAAACGGCACAACGAACGGGATAAGCCCCGCAAGGAAAGTCATGATGCCGAAGATGATCGGCGCTGGCACACCGGCAACCGCATAGCCGATGCCTGCTAGCGTACCTTGCGCCAAGGCGGCCAAGACCAATCCATAAACGACAGCCTTTACCGTGCTGCCGATCGCATCGAGATAATGGGAAACGCGAACCTTGCCGAAGAACTGCTGCAGCATGCGCTCGACTTGTGCTGCAACATGCTCGCCATCTCGATACATGAAGAACAAGGAGAACATCGCAAAGCCCATTTTGATGATGTTTCGCCCGACGCCACCGACGACCGCGCTCACCTCACCTGACGATTGCGAAAAGAAATCTCGAATCGCCGTATCGATACTCGAGGGATCTCGCTGGAATTGCTCGACGATCTCGACGAGTCGCGGCCCGAGCAAAGGTATCTGCTTGACGGAGTCCGGCAGTTCGACCTTGGCGAGTAAAGGCGCTAATTCGCGATAGATTGGCAGCGCTTCAGCTTGCACGAGGATGATCAGCCAGACGATCGGCAGGATGATGGCTGCGCTCAACGCGAGTGTCATGATCAGCGCTGCAAGTTCACGATGACCTCGACATAACAAGACGACTCGCTCGTGCATCGGCCATGTGACGTATGCCAGGATGGCGGCCCAGACCACGGGCACCAAAAATGGCTGCAGCACCTGGAAAGCCAAAAGCACCAGCACGATCAACGAGAACGCGACAATCAACGCGCGCAACCACTTCGCTTCGGCAAGGTCTTCGAGCATCATGAGAGCATCCTGGCGTTGTCCAGTGCGATCGCAGTCAAAGCCAGCAATACACACACCGTCAAAGAAAGGTTTCGTCGCAGCGCGAGATAATCCGCAGGCAGTTCCTGCTGATATCGGCGATGTTCATACAACCAGAACACACCGAAACCTGCCACGAGCAGCGCCAAACCGCGCGCCTCGCCAATCAGTACTGCAACCGCAGCCAGCACCGAAGGCAACGTACTGCCGAGTACGACACCGACCGTCCACGGCCATCTTCCCGCCAACGCCAGCCCCCAATGCACCGCCGATACATAGCCAAGAATCGCCGCACCCCAACCCAGTGCCAAACGCTCGCTTGCTTGCCACCAGAGAGGATTCTGACCAAACACCGCACACAGCAGGGCTGCAACGAACGGTAGCAAGCCGAGATAGCCCGCCCAAGTGGCTCTAGGATGCAGCCCCATAGGGCGCAACACTGACTCGGTGTGATCAGACTCAGCCATCGAGGTGCGTTATTTGACCAGGCGCTTCAGATCTTCTTCGATGGCATCAGCCAGCAAGCCTTTGTAGTAGTCACTACCAAACTGCTTACGAGCTGCTGCGACGAACTCCAGCATCTCAGCTGGATCACGACGAACGCCCGGACACGAGTCGAATCGACCTTCGAGCGCATATCGCGGGAAACCGAGTTGTCCAGCGATTCGATTATGCAAAGCTGAGCGACGCAGCAACTCTCCCGCCTGACAGACATCCTTGGGCTGGAAGTTGTACCCGTAGAGCGTGATGTAGCCGATCACGAATAGAGCCTGCGGATAGTCGCCATCAACGGCCGCTTTCCGATACGGCAAGGCCTCTGCGCCACGACCGGCGTAGCCGAGTACACGACCATACATGTAGTTCAGTCGGGGATTTTTTGGATCGCGGGTTACCGCTTCAAGGCAGGCTGGGACGGCTTTGGCCAAATCGACCTTACCTTCCGAAATGCCCGGAGCGAGCTTGAACGGGTCGTCCGGATGAGAGGCCAGACGGTCACATTCGGTGACTTCCTGCGAATAACGCGATGGGTCAAACGTGACGAACTCGGCAGCCGAGACCGAAGTCACTGCGCTGGTCGCCAGAAACACCGCCAGAACAACAATCTGTTTCATCGCTCTCCACTCCTCAATGACCACCAGCGGAAAATCACCTCAGCCACTCTGGCCGGGTCTTCATGATGCATCATGTGACCTAGCCCCTGCAGATCTTCGACCGACAGGCGCTTGAAACATCGATGCATACGCTCGACGTCGCCCTCGTGATCCAGGCGACGCCGATACTCCGATTCCGTTGCCAGCAACAACAGCGTATCTGCCTCGACTCGATGCCAACAAGCCTCCGCTTCTTCCCGCCGATGCAAGACGGGATTGACGTAGCGATGAAACGGGTCGAAATGCATACGCGGTTGCCCATTATCCGTGCGCTGCATCCAGGCCTTCGCAATGAAAGCAGCGTTCTCCTCGGGCAGTCGCGCGTTTCGCTGTCGAAGGTGCATCGCTAGTAGTTCGACCGAGTCGTATCGAGAGGGTTGAGGCCCCGCACGCAGCTGCTCTAGCCACTTGGCATAGCGCTCTGGTGCATGCTCGGGCGGCGTCCGCGGCAAACCAAAACCCTCAAGTGAAATCAGACGCGCGACACGTTCAGGCCGAACGCCCGCGTAGAGGTTGGCGACGTTGCCTCCCATGCTATGACCAAGCAAAGTGACCGACGAATCAGGTGACATTAACTCCAGCAGGGTATCGAGATCGGCGAGGTAGTCGGGAAACCAGTACGGTGAGTTTTGCCAATCACTACCGCCGAAGCCACGCCAGTCGAGTCCGATGAAATGCCAAGTTCGCGGCAACGCATCGATCAACATCTGAAAGGTGTCGACGCAATCTTGGAATCCGTGCAACAAAAAAAAGGTCGGCTGACCCTCTGGGCCCCAATGCACAGTTCTGTGACGGTAGCCGCGCAACGAGACGAATCGCTCGGACGGTAAAACCTCGGGTGTATAGGCCTTCATGAGTCAGCGCCACCGAGAAACAAGCGATACGCGGGATTGGCGGTTTCGTCGATCCAGGGATACTGCAGCGCCGCGAGATGTTCGAAAAACTCACTTCGACTGCCAACCGCGACTTGGATCCCCGCAAGCACCCGACCGGCATCAGAGCCGTGATTACGGTAGTGAAACAGAGAAATATTCCAGCGTGACCCGATCGCCTCGAGGAATCGTGACAGAGCTCCCGGTCGTTCGGGAAACTCGAATCGCAGCAGTAGCTCGTCGGCGAGGCCCGTGGGTCGTCCGCCCACCATGTATCGAATGTGCAATTTGGCGAGTTCGTTATCGGTCATGTCCGTGACGCGATAACCGGCTTTCTGTAAGTGCTCGATCATCTGCAAGCGTCCACCATCACTCGTAGCCGTCGCAAAGCCGAGAAACACGCGGGCACGATCTTGATGGTCGAATCGATAGTTGAACTCGGTGACGCTGCGAGCCCCTAGCGTTCGACACAAAGTCAAAAAACTGCCGGGCTGTTCTGGAATTTCGACTGCCAATAACGCTTCGCGATGAGCGCCCACTTCGGCACGCTCGGCAACATGACGCAAGCGGTCGAAATTCATGTTGGCGCCACAATTTATCGCAATCAGTCGTTTGCCCGTGCATTTCTCTCGAGCGACGTATTTCTTGATGGCAGCTACTGCTAAAGCGCCTGCTGGCTCTACGATCGATCGAGTATCTTCAAAAATATCTTGTATTCCCGCGCAGATCTCGTCTGTCGTGACGAGAATCATTTCGTCAACCAGATCACGCGCAAGCCTGAAAGTTTCCTCGCCAACTCGGCGCACGGCGACGCCGTCGGCAAATATACCGACCCGCGCCAGTTTGACGCGCGATCCCGAAACCAGCGAATCATGCATCGCTGTCGAATCCGCCGCATTGACGCCGATGATTCGAATACGCGGATAAAGATATTTCAGATAAACCGCGATTCCAGCGAGCAAGCCACCACCACCGACCGGAATGAAGACTGCGTCGATGTCGCCACCGGTTTGGCGCGCGATCTCCATACCGATCGTCCCTTGCCCTGCGATCACATCCGGGTCGTCGAACGGATGAACGAAAACCAGGTTTCGATCGCGAGCTAGGCCGAGTGCATGCTCGTAAGCCGAATCGTAATCGTCGCCGTGCAGAACCACTTCGCCACCGAGATCACGAACGGCAGACACTTTGATCTGAGGCGTGGTAACCGGCATCACGATCACCGACGGAATGCCGCGACGACTGGCTGCAAGCGCGACACCTTGCGCGTGGTTTCCAGCCGAAGCGCAAATCACTCCGCGCGATGCGACCTGTGAGGAGAGCGTGGCGATCTTGTTGTAGGCACCACGCAACTTGAATGAGAAAACGGGCTGCAGATCTTCACGCTTCAACTCGATTCGATTGTCGAGTCGACGAGATAAACGTGCCGCGGTGTCGAGCGGTGACTCGATGGCAACGTCATAGACCTTCGCGCGCAAGATGCGCTCGATGTAATCACGATGAGCGACCATGCCCGAAGACATCGCTCAGTCAACCGTTGCCCGGGGTGGCCTTGACCGTATCCCGTAGCAGTAGCCCATACAACCGTTGTACGAACGCGTCACGCTCGCTGCGCACGCGCTCTTGTTCCTCGGGAGTCGACTCATACCGTTCGATGGCTTCGCGCGTCACGACCCCTTGCTCGGCAAGCAGTTGCTCGATGACGCGCATACGTTCGCGCTGCACCCACAACTCCGCGCCGAGCTCCATGGTTACAGCGATCAGATTGTCGATCACGGAGTGGTCGAAAAAGGCCGGATTTGGCGCGCGGACGGGCTTGGAATCGCTCATGCTTCAAGCATACTAGATGGCGATTCAGTGATCACTTCGATGCGAAACGTCTGGATTCTGACCTTGGCCCAGGGTTTCGCTGCCTGCGGCACGATCATTCTCGTTACCTTCGGCGGTATCGTCGGCACGCGCCTTGCGCCGGAGCCCTACCTCGCCACCTTACCGCTGTCCTTATCGGTACTCGGTATCGCCTCGAGCTCTCTGCCGGCTGCCCTGCTCATGCAGCGTATCGGTCGTAAACCCGCGTTCATCGGTAGCGCCCTCGTGGCAGCTACGGCCGCGCTGGTGATCGCGTGGAGCATTGCCACGGCAAACTTCGTGACCTTGTGTGCGGCGGCATTTTTCATCGGTAGCAACATGGCGTTCGTGCAGCAGTATCGCTTTGCCGCGATGGAGTTCGTCCCAGCCGAACTCGCAGGGCGTGCGGTCTCCACCGTCATGATCGGCACGCTCGGCGCAGCAATCGCAGGACCCGCTCTTGGACAACTTGCCGCTAATCTCGGCGGCTGGCCCGAGTTCACTGGCTCGTTCGTGATTCTCTCCGGTCTTTGCCTGTGCGCCACGATCGTTCTGCTGAAGTTGCCTCTCGGCGCTGCTGCCACCCGCGTGGAATCCGATCGCGGCGCGTCCATCGCACAGTTGCTGTTGAAACAGGACTATCGGCTCGCCCTGCTGGCAGGACTCGCCTCATATGCAGTCATGAGCTTCATCATGACGGCAACGCCGCTCAGCATGCATGTTCACGACGGCTTCTCGACCGCACAAACCACGTTCGTCATTACGGCGCATTTGCTTGGTATGTATCTGCCGTCGCTGGTGAGCCCTTGGTTGATCGGGATTCTCGGTGTTCGCCGGATGATGGTGATCGGAATCTTCGTCAACATCATCTGCATCGGAATCGCGGCGTACATCGGGCAAGAGTTCATTCATTACTTCGTCGCCCTGACGTTGCTTGGGGTCGGCTGGAATCTGATGTTCGTTTCGGCGACAGCCATGCTCGCAACCACCTACGAGTCTGCCGATCGTTTTCGTGCACAAGGTTTCAACGATCTTGCCGTATTCGGCTCGCAGGCCGTAGCCTCACTACTGGCAGGCACTGCGATCGAGATACTGGGTTGGAAAACCCTGAATCTAGTCGCTCTGCCGCTGTTGATTTTCGTTCTTCTAGCACTGTATCGACCTCAGAAAACATCACCGGAGACCACATGAAACTGTACGGATCGATCATTTCTCCCTACGTCGCCCGCGTCGTTTACGCGGCTCGGATGAAGGGATTGGATCTTGAGGCAGAGATGCCGGCCAACGGCATCAAGTCACCGGAATATCTGCAGATCAATCCGCTCGGAAAAATGCCGGCGCTCGATATCGGTAACCAGGCAATCGCCGAGTCGATGGTGATTCTGGATTATCTCGACGACGCGTATCCGCAGAAGCCACTACTGCCGGCTGATCCCGCCGAGCGTGCGCGTGCACGACTCCTGGGTCGTATCGTCGATCTCTACGTCATGCCGCAAGGCAATGCTTTCTTTGGCAATCTCAATCCGGAGAAGCGCAATGCCGATGCAGTTCAGGCAGCAACGACGGCTTATCGGAAAAGCCTCGCCCAACTCGAACACTTCATGGCGCCCTCGGCCTACGCCGACTGTGCTCTGCTCCCGTGTCTGCAGATGATGGGCATCGTGACGGATCTGTGCGGCGTCGAAGAAAACTTCAAGGACTATCCAAAGATCGCGCAGTGGTGGTCATCGCTGCAGGCCAATCCCCTGACACAGGGCTGGATCAAGGAATACGACGCGGGTTTCCGCGGCTTCCTGCGGAGTCGTCACTAGATGTTCGGCTGGTGCGTTGCAACCTTCGGCGGACCGGAGGTCATGCAGTGGGTCGAAATGCCGGAGCTCGTTCCCGGCCCTGGCCAGCTACGCGTGGCCGTCAAGGCCTCGGGAATCAACTTCGCCGAAACCCGTATGCGCTCGGGTGCATATATCGGTCAAGCATTGCCCTTCGTCATGGGGATGGAGTCGGCGGGCATTGTCGAAGCGGTCGGACCCGGCGTGACCTCCGTCGCTGTCGGCGATCGGGTCTTCGGCCGAGCGCGGGGCTCTCACGCGACACACGTGCTTTTCGATGAGGTGCACACGCTTCGCCTCCCCGACTCACTGAGTTTCGTGGAAGGCGCTGCGATACCGGTTGGTTGGCTGACAGCATGGCATGCCCTCGTCACCGTTGCGCGTTCGCGCGCCGGCGAAAAAGTATTGATCGAAGCGATCGCCAGTAGCGTCGGTAGTGCGGCGCTACAAATTGCCAAGTGGCAAGGCTGCTGGGTTGCCGGCACTGCAAGTCGTGACGATAAATGCGCACGTGGTATCGCCGCAGGCGCAGATGCCGCCTACAACTACAAAACCGGTGATCTTCCGGAGCTCGTACGCCGTGATACGAATGGGCACGGCATAGATATCGGTCTGATGACCATTGGCGAAGAAACCGCAGCGGCTTTGTTCGATTCTATGGCCGCCGAGGGACGTATCGTTATGTACGGCAGTACCGGCGGGCGACAGGTTTGCTTCAATCTGAATATCGGGATGCGCAATCTGCAGCTGCTGGCCATGAGCATCTCGTCAAGCGTGCGATTCATTCCCGAATCGATGCGCAGTTTCCGCGAGCTCGCGCTGCCGCTGTTTGCCAGCGGCAAATTCAAAGCGGTGGTCGACAAAACATTGCCCATGAGCGCGCTGGTCGAAGCGCACGCCATGGTCGATGCTCGGACTCACTACGGCAAAGTGGTGCTGGTCAATCCCTAAAAAACGATAACGACCTTGCCGTCTCGTTCGGAACCGGTCATCGCTGCGTGCGAGCATGCAGCGATGATTTCCTCCAGACGATAGCGCCCGGCGATCCTGGTCGAGAGCGCGCCCGTCGCGATTTTCTCTGCCAGATCGGCATAAAGCGCGCGCACCTCCGGCGCGCTCCTTTTCGACAACTGTCTGACGAAACTCAAGGCATGAAACTCGATGCCTAAGCGAAACAAGCGATAGAAGTCGAGCTCGCAATGCTGCGAACTCATGGCGCCATAGCAAACCAACTGCGCTGCCGCCGACAAGCATTCTGCAATCCGTCGTGTCGCAGATCCTGCGACTGCATCGATGCCCAGTCGAATTGCAGCCCCGGAAGTTGCAGCGGCCACACGATCAGCCAGATCAGGACCATCGATCAAGACAATGTCACCGCCCATCTCGAGCAACTCGCCAACCATCTCCGCACGTCGAACTACGTTGACTGTTTTGATGCCTCGCCGCTGTGCCAGCTGTAGCACAAAGCGGCCGCAATTGGAGTTGGCAGCATTTTGAATCAGCCAGTCTCCAGGCTTGAGTGCGACGAAGTCATCGAGCAAAACGGCCGCAGTCGGCCCATTGACGGTCAACAGACTGAGTTGCGCTGCATCACCCTCGGGTGCAGGCATGCACCGACTGGCTGCACACCGTACCTGCTCGCTGAAGGTTCCCGATCCCAGTGCAGGAAAGACGCGGTCGCCGATCGAGTAGCTGGTGACTTCTGAACCCACGCGCACAACACGACCAACTCCCTCAAATCCCGGCGTACGTGGCAACGGATTTCGGAACATATCGGCACCCTCGATGGTGCGCAGATCCGCGATGTGCATCGCCGCCGCCTCCATCCGGATGATGATTTCATCCGCAGCCGGGACCTCCTCCTCGACCTCGACTATGCGCAATACGTCGCGGGGATCGCCATAGCGCTCGTGCAACGCTCGGCGAAAGCGAACCGCGCTCAAAGAATACCGCGCTCGGTCATGCGAGCGATGGCATCCGCTTGACGCTGCTGGAAGTAGGCGCGATCCGGGATCATCACCTTGTCGCCCTGTAGTAAACCGTTACGGCGGCGCAGATCGGCTTTGGCGTACGACTCCGCAAACAGATCGAGAGCCTGCCTCGAGAGCATGTTGCTCATGGCGGGACGACGTCGATAAGCCCTCAACCCCGCCATATCGAGGAAAGTATTGGCAACCGACGAATTACCGAGTCCCGCCACAACCATCTGGTTACCGTGATAGTCGATGACATCGGAGTAACCATTGCTGGAATCGACAGGCACATCGATACCGTACAACGCTGCCGTATTTGCCGACACGACGTAGGCTAGATTCTCGAGCGCACGAGCGCGTCGCGCGATTTGTTTGATCGTCAGATTTGGTGACGCCACTTCACTAGTCGAGTGTAAAAACACCTCGGCACCACGAATGGCATGGGCGCGCGCAATTTCAGGATAGAGAATCTCTTCCGATGCTATAGCGGCGATTCGACCGATCGGTGTATCCGCTACCGGAAACACGGCCTCGAGTCCGTAGATGTCGAGGTAGCGATCCCACACATCGTGGGGTGTGGGTGCGAATATCGAAATCAGGCGTCGGTAAGTGAGTATGCGATTTCCCGACGGGTCGAAAACCCAGCACGCCTGGAAGTAGAGACCCGGAAAATGATCGTCGGTCTCGTAGCCGTTACCGGCGAGGTATACGGCATGTTTCTGGGCCAGCGCACCGAGAGCATCGTACTCGGGGCCGCGCGGATGCAGGGCGCCTTTGGCGGCCCACTCCGGAATAGTCTCGCCCCAGGGCGGGCCAGAGAGGATGTATTCCGGTAGCACCACGAGCTTCAGATCAGGGCCAATCCAGCGGCGGGCCCCCGCAACGGCCTGATCGATTCTCGCGATCGATCGTTGCATACGCGCAGCGGATTCGTCGCGTGTCTTGTCGGGGTGCACGCCGTCGCAGTCGATCTGCAGCGCCAACGCGGCATAACGATCCAGTTTGCTGATACTCAAAATGAAAACTCCGTAGATTCAGCGCAGCCGCGTCTCGGCCAAGTCGCTCCAAGTTTGCAAATCGACAACTACGCCGCCGCTGACAAGAAACCGATCACACCAACGCACACCGGTGAACGCCGTACCGTCCTTCCAGGACCCTGACATCTCACCGCGCACATAAACGGCAACGCCGCCAGCGGCTTCGCAGACCTCGAAATGATCCGTCTGTTTACGAACCGACTCGTATCGATCTGCCCCGAAAGCAACGAAGTCCTCGAGGCGGGAAAAACGGTGTCCACCCGAGATGACGATCGAGATAGTCGGCGACATCAGCTTGGAGGCGCCGGGGAGATCGCGCGCTGACATGTTGTCGAACCAGCGACGCACCAGGGCTATCGCATCAGCCCGTTCGGTTCGAGCCGACCCGACGACGATGCCTGCATCGGTCAATGAAGATCCCATGGTCGAAGTATGCCCGATGACGGTAGCCGATACACGGCCGCATGCCTTAGCCTTCGTACCATGAAAATCGGAATCATCGGCAGCGGATCCGCTAGCACCGAACTGCCCCCGCATCTCCACACCGAAGCTGCGCGATTTCCCGGCGCTGAGATCGTGCTCGTGCAGCCAAGGCTTTCGATGTTCGCATTTACCCCATACGAACGACTTTTGGTGGATGTGGGTTATGTCGATGCTGCGCAAAGTGCCGCGCGAGCACAGTGCGATGCCATCCTGATCAACTCGTTTGCCGACTATGGCATCGACGCGGCGCGGTCTGCCGTCGAGACACCCATCATGGGAGCCGGTGAAGCGGCGTTACGGCAAGCGAGTGCCATAGGCGAAGGTCGATTTTGCATCTTGACCGTCTGGCCGAAGTCGATGGGATTTCTGTACGAAGAACGTCTGCGATCACTGGAGATCGTACCGCGCTGTCTCGCGATCCGTCATTTTTCAGCTGAGGACGAGTTGTCTCGACTGTCTGCCGATACCAGCGTCATGGCAAAAATGGCCAGGCACGAAAACGACATCATCGACGCACTGGGCGCTGCCTGTGACGAACTGGTTACGCAGCATCGCCCGGATTCCATCGTGCTCGGTTGCACCTGCATGTCCCCGATTGCCGAAACTTTGGCGAAACGCTGCTCCGTACCCGTCATTGACGGCGCCGTCAGTGGTCTGCGTCTTTTGGTCTCGGGAGATCATCAAAGTGCACCGACGTTGAACCGAACAATGACGAAACGGGTCAATCTGATTCCCGATATGGTATCGGCATGGGTTGGCACCCAGCATTCGCCAGCGCCCGTCGCCACGTCGGACTGCCCGGTGTGCATCACTGATGTCGAATGAAATCTTTGAAACGATGAGGTTGTCATGAATCGAATCACCCACTGCATTCTCTCGTGCCTTGCTGTTGTCATGTTCACGCCATTCGCTGTCGGCGCAGAGAAGCTCTCAGCTGAGCGCATGTGGTCGATGGTTCGCCTCGGCGATGCCGATATCTCGCCCGACGGCAAACTTGCCGTGGTCTCAGCGACGCGATTCAACGTCGAAGAAAATCGGGGCTATACCGACCTTTGGCTCTATCCGACCGACGGCACCACCGGCCGGCAGCTCACGACGGATGCTGCTGCAGACAGCTCACCGAGCTTCAGTCCAGACGGGAAGTGGATTGCGTTTGTGTCCAAACGTGGCGATGACAAGGAATCACAGATCTACCTGATTCCGACCGACGGCGGCGAAGCGCGACGACTGACCGCCATACCGACAGGCGCCAACGCACCGAAGTGGTTCCCCGACGGACGCAAGATCGCTTTCGTATCGGCGATCTGGACAGATCTCGCCGAATGGAAGGCGCAGGCCAAGCGTATGAAGGATCGGGCTGATAGCAAAATGAGCGCCAAAGAATGGGATCGTGCGCCCATCTCGTATTGGGATCGATTCCTCGACGACCGCCAGCCGCATCTGTTCTCGATACCCGTAGACGGGGGTGAGCCAACCGCCATCACTCGACAATCGGGCCATCATTTGTCCAAGGCCGATTACTCGGCGTCCTCATACGACATTTCGCCAGACGGCACGGAGGTCGCGTTCGTTACCAACGTCGACCAAACGGGTGTCGACCCGAATTACGACGTACTGACGATTGCGGCCTGCGGCTGCAAGCCCGCCGTCAATATCACCGAGGGCAATTCTGCGGACGACGGCTCACCGTCGTACAGCCCGGACGGTCGCTGGCTCGCCTATGCGGCACAGTCGCTCAAAGGCTTCTACGCTGATCGATCCAAACTGATGCTTCGATCGCGTGATGACTCCACGGTTCAAGATCTCTCAGGCGCATGGGATCGCTCCGTAGGAACGTTGGTCTGGCATCCGAATTCCAAATCGATTTTCAGCGCCATCGATGATGCAGCAACGAATCGTATCTATCGTTTCGATTTGTCCAAGCCGGGCAATCCGACGGCGATTACCCGCGAGACGAGTTTTGGCGGCTTGGCGATCGCAGCAGCGCAAACCAAGAAACCTGCTGCAGTGGCTATCCGGCAAAGTTTCTCGGAACCTCCAACCCTGATCACCCTCGATCTGCACAGCGGTGCTGCGAGAACTCTCAGTCGTCTGAACGACGCTGTTATGTCGCAAACTTCTCTTGGCAAGGTCGAGAGCGTTACGTACGCAGGCAGCAATCAACAGCCGATCCAGATGTGGGTCGTGTACCCGCCGGATTTCGATCCAACCAAAAAATATCCGGTATTCATGCTACTGCACGGCGGTCCACACAATGCCATTCAGGATGCTGTGCAATGGCGCTGGAATGCGCATGTCTTTGCCAGTTGGGGTTACATCGTGACATGGCACAACTTCCATGGCTCTAGTGGCTTCGGACAGAACTTTGCAGACTCCATCAACCCGGATCGCATCAGCAAACCTTACGAAGACACCATCAAAGCCGCTGATTGGCTGGCATCGCAGCCCTTCGTTGATGCCGATCGAATGGTCGCCGGTGGCGGCAGTTACGGCGGCTTCCTCGCCAGTACACTGCTAGGTCGTGCGCACCCATTCAAAGCGCTCATCGCGCATGCGGCCGTCTACAACTCATTCACGCAAATCGGCGCAGACTACGGCGCAGAGCGAGATCGCTTTTTCGAGTTCTGGGAAAAACCAGAAGACTTTCTGCGTTATTCACCGCACGTGAGCGCAGGCAATTTCGTCACGCCGACACTCGTCATTCATGGTCAACTCGACATGCGCGTGCCGGTGAACCATGGAATCGAGCTTTTCAACACACTGCAGAAGCGCGGCATTACCTCGAAATTCATCTACTACCCCGATGAAAACCATTGGGTTCTGAAACCGCAGAACTCGCTGCACTGGTATCAAAGTGTCAGAAACTGGATTGAGTCATACGCGTCACCGGGAGCTCGCTGAATGAAACGCCGCGATCTTTTATCGTCGGGTATCGCATTGGCGGCGCTAGCCAACCTGCCTAGCCGAGCAGCTGCGATGGGCACCGCGCGCAAACCTCTCGACATCCTCATTCTGGGCGGTACGCGTTTTCTAGGTCTGCATATGACCTCGTTTGCGTTAAGTCGCGGTCATCGCGTCACGTTTTTCAACCGCGGTAAGACCAACACGTCCCGTTTTTCCGAAGTCGAACGCCTGACAGGCGATCGCAACGGTGACATCACCGCATTGAAGGGACGGCGATGGGACGCAGTAATCGACAACTCCGGCTATGTACCACGCCAGGTCACTGCCACAGCCGAATTGCTGAAC